>JAEEGJ010006859.1_pt1 | contig 33558 bp, 24 predicted proteins | sample 8958761 | NCBI WGS metagenome assembly JAEEGJ01 (sample SAMN16246546, study PRJNA631951) | gut metagenome | biome: gut microbiome; feature: rumen; material: RS-attached | host: Bos | place: Iran: Karaj | collected 2018-10
CCGCAATTGCGGCGCCTGAGACTCCGGTCCGGGAAACGATCCTCGATCAGCTGCCGCGTCTCCGCGTCCAGCCCCCACCGCACCAACTGCGCGTAAATGCGCCCCGCCAGCGAATCCGGCTCCCCCTCCCAGAACCGCGCGCCGAAACGCGCCTCCAGCTCCGCGAGCGTATACGCCTTGAAAACCTCCACGCTCCCATCCGACAGCACCGCCGTCGCCTCCAGCACATGGTCCCGCGTGCTCCCATAGATCAAGGAATGCGACCCGCAGGAATTGTTGCCGAACATCCCGCCCACGCAGCAGCGGCTCGTCGTCGAAGTCTCCGGACTGAAAAAGAGCCCGTACGGCTTCAAGGCCGCATTCAGCACATCCCGGATCACGCCCGGTTCCGTCCGGACCCAGCGTTCTTCGGCGTTGATCTCCAGGATATGGTTGAAATGGCGCGTGACATCCACGACGATGCCGTCGCCGACCACCTGGCCGGCAATGGAAGTTCCCCCGGCCCGCGGAATCAGGTGCGTGCCCCGTTCCTTGGCCAGGGAAATCAAGTCCCGGATGTCCTGCAGCGTCTCGGGGTACGCAACGCCCTTCGGAATCTCCCGATAGGCGCTCGCATCCGTCGCATAGGCGATCTTGTGCAGGCTGTCAGTGAATATCTGCATATCGTTTTAAGCTTGTTCTGCCACGGCGGCCAGCCGCCGGGCGATGTCCAGGAAAGCGAGGGAGTCGGGACGCGTGCCCAGGGCGACCGGTTCTCCGGCGTCGCCGCCCTCGCGGATGCCCTGCACCAGGGGAATCTGGCCCAGCAGGTCAATGCCGAAACGCTCCGCCATCGCGGCGCCGCCGTCGCGGCCAAAAAGGTAGTAGCGCTCGTCCGGATGCGCCTCCGGCGTGAACCAGGACATGTTTTCGACCAGACCGAAGATCGGCTTGGCGATACTCTTGTTGCGGAACATGTTGACGCCCTTCTCCACGTCGGCGAGCGCCACGTCCTGCGGGGTCGTCACGATGACGGCGCCCGAGACCGGGATGTCCTGCACGAGGCTGATATGGATGTCGCCCGTGCCCGGGGGCATGTCGATGAGCAGGAAATCCAGCTCGCCCCATTCCACCTGCAGGATCATCTGTTTCAGCGCATTGCAGGCCATCGGGCCGCGCCAGATCAGCGCCTGCCCGCGGTCGGCGAAATAGCCGATGGACATCCATTTGACGCCGAACTTCTCGATCGGGATGATCCATTCCTTGTCCCCGTCCTGGTACGCCTGGGGCGTGAACCCTTCCGTGCCGGTCATCGTGGGAACGGACGGGCCGTAGACGTCCGCATCGGCCAGGCCGACCTTGTAGCCCAGGCGGGCCAGGGACACGGCGAGGTTGACCGCGACCGTGGATTTGCCCACACCGCCCTTGCCGGACGCGATGCCGATGATGCGGCCGACCTTCTCCAGCCGGGACGCATCCAGGTCCAGCGCCTTCTTCTGCGCCGGCTTAGGGTCCTCCTCGACGACCGTCTTCACTTCGGCCCGGACATTCTCCGGAAGATGCCGGTTCAGCGCCGCGCGGGCGCTGCCGACCAGATACTCGGCGAGCGGGTCCCGCCGCTTCGGGAACGCCAGGGTCACAGTGACCGCATCACCTTGAATATCAACGTCTTTAACAATCCCCAAAGCCACAAGGCTCTGTTCGCCCCGCGCCGGATGCTTCACCTCTTCCAGGATGGTCAGGATCTCTTCTTTTGTCATTGTTCAAATCTATATCCCTCTTACTGTATGAACTTGTCCGTAGAGTTGTCGGAAAGGAATTCATATTCAGGAGCTTTCTCCTTGTATGTATACACAATAGTGCTTTCCTGACTCACTCGGCTTCCATCAGAGGAATCGACTATAGCAATATATTTAGTCTTGGTATTCCCGGAGTAAGAAAATCTCGTGAATGTCAGGAGCTTTCCTTGAGAAAAATAATCCTCTGCAACCAGCAGATTATCATCATTGTATTTGTATGTATGCTCAGCCCTATTAAAAACGTTGTTGCCGGACACGGTCCGCAAAATCTTCTTTCTCTTTTCATCCCTGTACGTTATCAAAGTGGAACTGCTTCCATTGCTGTATGCCGTCCCATCATAACGATACTTTGTGCTTTCTGTAGTTTTATTTGTTTCCAAACCATTGTCAACATAGGTATATGTATTTCTGGTAGAAAGATATTCCAGACCTGTCGTTGTTTTCTCGTATGTCCTGTCTTCCATCAGACGCCCGTTGTTCCAGTCCCGCTCATATCTAATGTCCCATGACGGTTTTTCCGGGAATGTCTCCTTTTCTTCCGCACACATCTTTCCCTCCGCATCCAGGAATTTGTATTCTTTCACTTGGTAAAGAGTCCGGGCACCGTCATAATCGAAATAAAGGGATTCCTTCCTATACTTTTCAGCATATTCATAAATCGTCGTCCCATACCCGTCAAGCCTGACCAAAAGACCTTGGGAATCATAGGAATACACCCATTTCGAAGTCTGGGGCGAATACGTATTATCTACTTCCAATGAACGAAAAACCCTGGTGACCTCCACATACTTTTCCGAATCATAGTACTCCTCCAGTGATATAGCTTCCGGTTCCTGTTTATCGACAGGTTTCCTTTCTTCGCAAGCGACAAGCAGCGTCGCCGCTATCATGTAAAGAATGCGCCGCTTCATTAACTTTGTCATTTCACCAGGTTCATTTCGTCAAGCAGGTAGCCGGCGCCGCCGAATTTGTCCATCAGCAGGAGGACATAGCGGATGTCGACGCAGATGCAGCGCTGCAGGTCGGGTTCGAACATCACGTCGCTGGACATTGACTCCCAGTTGCCGTCGAAGGCGAGGCCGACCAGGCAACCGTCGGCGTCCAGGACCGGGGATCCGGAGTTGCCGCCCGTGATGTCGCAGTTGATCAGGAAGCACGTCGGGAGTTCTCCCTTGGCGTTCGCGTACTGGCCGTAGTCCTTCGCCGCATAGATCTCTTTCAGCTTGGCGGGGACGCGGAATTCGTAGTTGTCGGGGTCCTCCTTCTCCATCACGCCCTTGAGGGTCGTGTAGTGCTTGTAGAGCACGCCGTCCTGAGGCGAATAGGCCTTGACCGTGCCGTAGGTGAGGCGGCAGGTGCTGTTGGCGTCCGGGTAGGACGGCTCGCCCTTCTTCCACTCGAGGCGTCCGGCGGTGAAGGCCTTGGCGCCCTCGTCGAGGCCCTGCTGGCCGACCATGTAGTGCTGGCGGAATTTCATCATGCCCATGATCATATCCCCGCACAGGCGTCCTGCCGGGTCGTTGGATAGATCGGATTCGGTCTTGATGCGCTCCTTGACGCGGGCCGCCGAGGTGAAGGCGGTGCTGTCGAAGAGGGCGTCCACAAAGGCGGGAATGTCCATTTCGCGCACGTCCTGGCCCAGGAGCGGAATGCGGTCTTCGTCCTTGACGTTGTCGCGGTAGAAAGCGATCAGCGCGGCCGCCTCCTTGCGGTCGAGCGCCTCGTTGTAATCCTTGTACAGGGGTTCGGCCATCACTTCGACGGCCTTGGCCATCGCTTCCTCGTAGCTGATGTCATCCTTCTTGATCGTGGCGATCGAACGGAGGAAAGAATTGGCGAAGCCCAGCACCTCGATGCGGCCGATGCTCTCGCTGAGCAGGACCAGGGCTTCCATCGAAGGGGCGGACTCCTCCACGCTCTTCTCGATCTGCGCCAGGGCGTTGCCATACTTCTCCTGGCGGCCCTTGCGGGCATTGACCCAATCCATGAAATCCGCCTCGAACTGCTCTTCGCGGCCGATGATGTTCAGTTTCTCGAAGGCCTGCTTCATGCCGATCCACTTCTTCCAGCCGTTGGCGGAACCGGCGTATTTGTTGGCATACTGGAGGTTGACGACCGGATCGGCCATGCGCGCCTCCCACATCAGGTCCTGACGGACGGTGCGGGCCGCGATGGAAATGTCCTGGGTGCGGAGCATCTCCTTGAGCTGGGCGGCGGTCTGGAAGCGCTGGGTGCGGCCCGGATAGCCCATGATCATCGCGAAGTCACCGTCCTCGAGGCCCCGCAGGGAGACCTTCAGGGACTGTTTCGGGCGCAGGGGCTGATTCTCCGGGGAATAGTCGGCCGGCTCGTTGTCGGCGCCCGCATAGACGCGGAACATCGAGAAGTCGCAGGTGTGGCGGGGCCACATCCAGTTGTCGGTCTCGCCGCCGAACTTGCCCATCGATGCCGGCGGAGCGCCGACGAAACGCACGTCGCGGTAGGTCTTATAGACAATGAGGTAGAAGACGTTCTCGTCGTAGAAGGGGGTCACGCGGGCCGTGCAGTGGGGATAATTCTCCAGGGCCTTTTTCTCGAGCGCCTTGGCCGCCTCGGCCACCGCTTTCTGGATTACTTCCTGGTCGTCCGTCTTCTTGGAGGCCTCCTTGATGGCCTTTTCGATCACTTTCGTCACGTCATCCATCCGCTGGAGGAACTTGACCGTGAGGCCCGGAACGGGCATCTCGTCGGCGCGGTTCATCGCCCAGAAACCGTCCTCTAGGTAGTTGTGCTCGGGGGTGGACAGGGACTGGATGGATCCGTAGCCGCAGTGGTGGTTGGTCACGAGCAGGCCTTCGTCGGAGATGATCTCGCCCGTGCAGCCGCCGCCGAACTGGACGATGGCGTCCTTGATGGAGTTGTTGTTGACGCTGTAGATTTGCTCGGGGGTGAGGCGGCAGCCCAGGGAGGCCATCGCCTTGCCGTTCATCTTCTGGAGCAGGGGCAGGAGCCACATGCCTTCGTCCGCATAGGCGGAGAAAGAAAGCAACAGGGCCGCCAGGGCCATGGAAACGATTTTTTTCATTGTTTTTTATCCTTTTTTGATTGTTTTTTAAAACAGGGTGGGCTCCAGCTCCTTGGGATGGAAGCTCTTGCGGTGGTAAGGGGTGTAGCCGTAGCGCTTGATCGCCTCGATGTGCTCCTTCGTGGGGTAGCCCATGTTTTGCTCCCAGCCATACTGGGGATACTCCGCGGCAATCTGGCGCATATAGGCGTCCCGGTGGGTCTTGGCGAGGACCGAGGCGGCCGCGATGGCGGCGTAGGTGGCGTCCCCGTGGACCACGGTCTTGTACGGGATGCCGTCGCAGGGCTTGAAGCGGTTGCCGTCGACCAGCAGGAATTCGGGCCTGGGGTCCAGCCGGCGCACGGCCCGCTGCATCCCGAGGATGGACGCATTGAGGATGTTGACGGTATCGATCTCTTCGGGGGAGACCGCCTCGACGGCCCAGGAGACGGCTTCTTTTTCGATGACTGCCCGGAGCTGGTCCCGCGCCCTTTCGCTCATCTGCTTGGAATCGTTGAGCAGCGGATGCGAGAAGCCTTCCGGCAGGATCACGGCCGCGGCGAAGACCGGCCCGGCGAGGGGGCCCCGGCCCGCCTCGTCGCAGCCCGCCTCGACAAGGCCTTCGTTCAGACGGCCGAGGAGATGGATTTCGCGCGACATACTGTCGCAAATTTAGGCATTTTCCCCTTTAGATGCGGTATCCTCCTGCGGATTATTTTGCTTGATCATCTGGCTGCACATCGACTGGAGAAACTCAATGTCGTGACGAAGCTGCGCAACCTGGGCGTTCAGACGATCTATTTCGGCCTGCCGGGCCTGGATTTCCCGGGCGTGGTCCGCCTTCATCTGATCGATCCGTCTCAGATAAGCGTCGCGCTCGTCCTTGAGCTGACGCGCCGCATCCGGAAGCTGGTATCCCATCAGATCCGCCGGAGACACGCCGTAAATGGCGGCCAGCTTCTCGGCCAGGTCGCGGACCAGGCGATATCGTCCGTTTTCCAGGGCGCTCAGGTATTCCCGGGAGATGCCGGCTTCCGCCGCCACGTCCGCCTGCTTCCTTCCCGTCCGGGCCCTCAAATCTTTCAGTATGTTCATGGCTCGCCTCGTTTCAGGTTCAGGCAAATGTAAAACAGGGGAAGCCCAACACAGGTGAAGCGTTGTTTTACATTGTAAAGAAATGTATTACATCGTCGTAAAAAACGATGAATCTTGCTAAAAAACGTAAAAATCTGCAGCGACGGCCCTGTTTGTTTTTTTGGAATCGTTGCAGATTCCATCTCGGATGTTCACATTTGCTTCACAAAACATACCGCCCATGTTCACATTCGACTATACTTTTTCCACCTTTTTCCGCCTGATGGAGACGGATCGGATCTGGCTCGATCCGGACGTCGATTTCCCCTGCATCTGCCGGATCCTGGACGTCCCCCGGCGCCCCTTCGACCGCTTCCTGTACAACGAACTCGGCTTCCGCGGAGCGGAGATTCTCTCCCTTTACCGCCGGTCGGGCCACAAAATGTCCTGAGTGAGTGGCTTTTTCATTGTTATTCCTTGAATTATTATTAGATTTGCAGACTTGATTGCCCTGATCGGGCCCCAAGACGCAAACTCATAAAATATAGATAACATGAAAGATTACTCCACCAAAGACATCCGCAACGTGGTCCTTCTCGGCAGCACCAAATCCGGAAAGACCACGATCGCCGAAGCGATGCTGTACGAAGGCAAGGTCATCGACCGCCGCGGCACCGTCGAAGACAAAAACACCGTTTCCGACAACGACGAGCTCGAGAAGCTGAACCAGCGCTCCATCTATGCGACTCCGCTGTACGCCGAGTTCCAGGGCACCAAGATCAACTTCATCGACGCCCCGGGTTCCGACGACTTCATCGGCGGCGCCTATTCCGCTTTCCGCGTCTGCGAGAGCGGCATCCTCGTGATCAACGCCCAGCAGGGCGTCGAGGTCGGCACGGAGAACTTCGTCCGCCGCGCCGAGGAGAACAACCTCCCGCTCGTCATCGCCGTGAACCAGCTCGACACCGACAAGGCCGACTGGGACAACATCCAGGCCTCCATGAAGGAAGCCCTCGGCGGCAAGCTGGTCTATGTCCAGTTCCCCACCTCGACCGGAGCCAACTTCGACGGAATCATCGATGTCCTCACGATGAAGTATTACCATTTCAAGGACGCCAACGGCGCCTGCGAGGTGCTTGACATCCCCGCCGAGTTCGCCGACCAGGCCGAAGAGGCCCGCAACGAGCTGATCGAGAAGGCCGCCGAATACGACGACGCCCTGATGGAGAAGTTCTTCGAGGAAGGCACGCTCTCCGAGGAGGAGATCATGAGCGGCCTCAACCTCGGCGTGACCTCCGGCCAGGCCTATCCCGTCTTCTGCGTTTCCGGCAAGAAGGACATCGGCGTCAAGCGCCTGATGGAGTTCATCAAGGGCGTCGCCCCGGCCCCGAAGGTGGACGAGAAGGGCCAGCCCGCCCTCTTCATCTACAAGAACGACGTCGAGCAGCACCTCGGTGAGGTTTCTTACTTCAAGGTGATGAGCGGCACGATCACCCCCGGCCTCGACCTCGAGGACCCCGCCACCGGCAACAAGGAGCGTTTCTCCGCCATCTACGCCGTCGCCGGCTCCAAGAAGGAGAGCGTCCCGGCCCTCAAGGCCGGTGACTTCGGCTGCGTCGTGAAGCTCAAGAACGGCAAGTCCGGCACCACCCTGTCCGCCATCGGCTCCGGCATCGAGTATCCGAAGATCGCCTATCCGGCTCCGAAGTACCGCTGCGCCATCAAGGCCAAGGTCCAGCAGGAAGACCAGAAGCTCGGCGACGCCCTCAAGAAGATCGCGTCCCAGGATCCCACCACCATCGTGGAGTACTCCAAGGAGCTCCGCCAGACCATCCTCAGCGGCAACGGCGAGCAGCACATCAACGTGACCAAGTGGCGTCTGAACAACGAGTTCGGCGTCGAGGTCGAGCTCTTCGCCCCGAAGGTCCCGTACCGTGAGACCATCACCAAGGTCGCGTTCGCCCAGTACCGTCACAAGAAGCAGTCCGGCGGCGCCGGCCAGTTCGGTGAAGTCCACCTCCTGGTCTGCCCGGCCGAGGGTGAGCTCAACACCAAGTTCAAGATCGACGGCAAGGAGACCCAGCTGCCCATCAAGAGCCAGGACATCACCGACCTGGAGTGGGGCGGCAAGCTGGAGTTCTACAACTGCGTCGTCGGCGGCGCCATCGACCTCAGCTTCATGCCCGCCATCCTGAAGGGTATCAAGGAGCGCATGGTCGAGGGCCCTCTGACCGGTTCCTACGCCCGTGACATCCGCGTCTTCGTCTACGACGGTAAGATGCACCCGGTTGACTCCAAGGAAATCGCCTTCATCATCGCCGGCCGCAACGCCTTCCGTGAGGCCTTCCGCAACGCGGGTCCGAAGATCCTCGAGCCCATCTACAACGTCGAGGTGATGACCCCGGCCGAGTACCAGGGCGCCGTCATGTCCGACCTCCAGAACCGCCGTGGCATCCTCGGCGACCTGGGTGCCGACAAGGGCTTCTCCATCCTGCGTGCCCGCGTCCCGCTCGCCGAGCTGTACCGCTACTCCACCACCCTGAGCTCGCTGACCTCCGGTTCCGCGACCTTCACGATGGAGTTCGCCGACTACCAGCCGGTCCCGGGAGACGTCCAGACCAAACTCCTGGCCGACTACGCCGCCCAGGAAGAGGACGATTAATTCCGCCCGTCATCCCCGGCCCGCCCGGGGATCCACATACCACGAAAAAGCCGGACGAACATTCGCCCGGCTTTTCTTTTCCTAAGACTGCTGTTTATTCTTCCGTCTTTACCGTGGAGGCGATGCAGAGCTCTTCCATCTGCGTCGCGTCGATCAGGGACGGGGAGTCGATCATGACGTCGCGGCCCTGGTTGTTCTTCGGGAAGGCGATGTAGTCGCGGATGGTCTCCTGGCCGCCGAAGAGGGCGCAGACGCGGTCGAAACCGAAAGCGAGGCCGCCGTGGGGCGGGGCGCCGAACTTGAAGGCGTTGATGATGAAGCCGAACTTGTATTCCGCTTCCTCGGGGCCGATGCCCAGCACCTCGAACATGCGCTTCTGCATGTCGGCGTTGTGGATACGGATCGAGCCGCCGCCCAGCTCCGTGCCGTTCAGGACGAAGTCGTAGGCGTTGGCGCAGACGCGCTCCAAGTCCTCTTTCTTATCCGAATAGAACCAGGCCTCGTGCTCCGGCTTGGGCGCCGTGAAGGGATGGTGCATCGCGTAGAAACGCTGGTCCTCCTCGCTCCACTCCAAGAGCGGGAAGTCCACGATCCACAGCGGCGCGAAGACCTTCGGATCCCGGAAGCCCAGGCGGTTGCCGAGTTCGATGCGGAGTACGCCGAGCTGGGTCTGGGTCTTGCGCTTTTCGCCACAGAGCACCAGGATCAAGTCGCCGGCTTTAGCCTCCAGCGCCTCCGCAATCTTCGCAAGATCCTCCGGCGTAAAGAACTTATCCACAGAGGATTTCAGCGAGCCGTCCTCATTGACGCGGACGTAAACCAGGCCCTTCGCACCCACCTGCGGACGCTTGACCCATTCGGTCAGTTCGTCCACCTGCTTGCGGGTGTAGGACGCGAGGCCGGGCGCGCAAATGGCGCCCACATACGGCACACCGTCGAAGACGCCGAAGCCGTGGCCCTGGGCCAGGGCGGTGATCTCGTGGATCTTCATCCCGAAGCGGATGTCCGGCTTGTCGGAGCCGTAGTAGTCCATCGCGTCGTACCAGCTCATCCGCGGCAGCGGATTGGGGATCTCGACGCCCACGGCGCCCCGGAACATCTGGCGCATCATACCTTCGAACATGTTCAGGACGTCTTCCTGCTCGACGAAGGACATCTCGCAGTCGATCTGGGTAAATTCGGGCTGGCGGTCGGCACGCAGGTCCTCGTCGCGGAAGCAGCGCACGATCTGGAAATAGCGGTCGTAACCCGCGACCATCAGCAGCTGCTTGAAGGTCTGGGGCGACTGCGGCAGGGCGTAGAACTGCCCCGGATTCATCCGGGAAGGAACGACGAAGTCGCGGGCGCCTTCCGGCGTACTCTTGATCAGGTACGGGGTCTCGATCTCCATGAATCCCTGCCCGTCCAGGTAGGTGCGGACCTCCTGGGCCAGACGGTGGCGCAGTGCCAGGGCCCTCTGGAGCGGGGGCCGGCGCAGGTCGAGGTAACGGTACTTGGCGCGCAGGTCTTCGCCGCCGTCGCTGTTCTCCTCGATGGTGAACGGGGGCGTGACGGACTTGTTGAGGACCTGGATACCCTCCAGCTTGATCTCGATGTCGCCGGTCGGCATCTTGGGGTTCTTGCTCTGGCGCTCGACGACGGTGCCGACGGCCTGGATGACGAATTCGCGGCCGAGGGAGGCCGCGGTCTCCACCAGCGCGGCATCGGCGTCCGCTTCCACGACGAGCTGCGTGATGCCGTAACGGTCACGCAGGTCGATGAAGGTCATGCCGCCGAGTTTGCGGGCCCGCTGGACCCAGCCGGCGAGGGTGACTTTCTCCCCGGCGTTGCTGATGCGGAGTTCTCCGCAAGTGTGTGTCCTGTACATATCTGTGTTTAAGTTCTATCTTTCAAAGGCTTGCAAAGGTACGAAATTTCCGCGTTAGTTGGTCTTTTCCTTGCGGATTCCCATCGCGCGGAGTTTCTTTTCGTAGCCGTTGGCGATGTAGCGCATGCCCAGGTCGTTGGGATGGACGCCCTCGACCATGCCGTCCATCGGGAGGCCCAGTTCCTTGTGGCTCATATAGTAGATCTTCTTCCAGCCCTGTTTCTTCAGGGTCTTGAAGGCCGAGCGCACCTGGACGTTCGCCTCCCGGAAGGCGCCTTTCGCGTCACTCGCATCCACTCCTACGTTGCCGCTGTGCTCCACGATCAAGATGGGGCAGTCACGCTTGGCCCGGAGGATGCGCACGGCTTCCAGCAGACGCGGCTCGATGTCCTTGGCGTGCGTCAGGTTAGGCGTGCAGTCCAGGATGTAGGCCCGCGCGTCTATCTCGGCGAGCAACTCCAGGACCTCGGGTTCCAGTCTCCCGTTGCCGGAGAAGGCCAGGTTGATCAGGGGAATCCCCGTCTCCCGCTCCACGATGCCGGTCCAGCAGTTGCCGGCGCGCGAGGCGCAGGCCCCCTGGCCGATGCTGGTGCCATAGACGACGAGGGGTTTCTCGGCCGATTCGGGCAGGAAACGGATCTGCGCTTCCTGGGGAATGCCTATCTTCAGCCAGGTGATGGTGTTGTAGAGAGGCAGATAGAGGTGGTACTCGTACTGGGTCGCACCCTCGGGGTGGTAGGTGATGTTGCTGTAGATGTAGCGGATCGTGTCGCGGAAGGAGGGCGGAAAATCCGGCGCCACCCAGCGCACTTTGCCATCACGGTCGGTAGCATAGAGGTCCACACCCGACTTGCCGGTCCCGGGCATATGGAACATCCCGGGTGTCCCCTCGACCCCATAGATGACGAGGATCTCGGAGGCGTCGCTCTCGAACACGAGGCTCAGGCCCGCGGCGTTGCGGCTCAGGCCCCAGACTTCGTTGCGGACGACGCCGTGGGCCTTTTCGGGCAGACGGACATAGCCGCTGCGCAACTCATCCCAGCCCACGCCGTGGACGACGGGACCGGCTTCGAGGGGGTCAAACCATTTCAGGGGAGCTTCTGCGGGCTTCTGGGCCAGGCACCTGGGCGCGCCGGTCAGGGCCAGGCAGAAGAGGGCGGCAAAGGCCATCAGGGAAAGGAAAGTCTTTTTCATACCTTCAAATATACGAATAAAGGGGGTAAAATGAACCCTCCGTCCCGGTTTTCGGGACGGAGGGAACATCAATCAGGCAGGAACAGGCTACGGCGCCGCGACAATGCGGTCGGCGAGCGGGCTCCAGCCCGGTGCCGTCTGGTAGGCCTCTACTGCGGAGGCCGGAACGTAGATGGGACAGGTCGTACCATCGAAAGCCCCGGCGGCGCTGCCTTCCGGAGGTGTCGTTCCGAGAAGCGTCGCAGAAGTCAGCGGGCAACTGGCAAAGGCACCGCCACCCAGATAAGTCACGCTGGCCGGAATTACGACAGATGTCAATCCGGTTTCGCCAAAGGCTGCATAGATTGTAGTCAGCCCCTCATACAGCGTCGCGGAAGTCAAAGAAGTCAAACCATAGAAACTGCCACTTGCCAATTCTTTCACGCCGACGAGATCCACGGACGTCAAATGGTCGCAGTTGGAGAAAAGCGAGGAGACCACCGTCTCGACCGTACCCGGGAAGGTGAAACTCTCGATGGCCGTGCCAGAAAAAGCCGCATTCCAAATGGTTTTGGTTCCGGCGTGCATCGTTACGTCCTTCAGAGCCGAACAGTTATAGAATGCTGAATAACTAACGGTTTCTACACTGCCTGGAATATCGACTTCCGTCAAAGAAGAACAATTAGAGAAAGCCGAGGAATTAATTAATTTAACCCCTTCGCCGAAGGTCAGTGTATTCAGGCTTGTGCAGTCAGAAAAAGATCCCGAATCCACCGTCTCCACGCTGCTAGGAATGGCAATGGCCTCCAAGGACGTACAATATGAGAATGCGCCGCTACCAATTTTCTTAATACCGTTACCGAGCGTAACTTCCTTCAAATTGGATAAGCCGCTGCAAAGACCGCTGACAATGGACTCGACGGTCCCGGGGAATACGACCTTCTCCAGCGAAGCACATCCCCCCAGACAATTACCGATGTTTTTGACACCCTCACCGAAAATGACGGTCTTCAGCGCTGTATCGTAGCTGAATGCGCCGCTGTAGACATCCGTGACACTTCCGGGGATCTCGAGGGAGAGCAGGGAAGGACAATTACTGAACGCGCCGCCATTAATCTCCTGGATGCCATACCCCAAAGTCACTTCCTTCAAGTTCGGCAACTGATAGCAGAGGCCGCTTGTGATGGAACTGACCGTACCGGGGATTACGATCTTCTCCAGCGAAGTGCATCCATTCAGGCAGTTGCCGATGGTTTCAACGCCTTCCTTAAAGATAAGGGTCACAAGACCCGTGCAAGACTGGAAAGCGCCGCTCGTTACCTGCTTGACCGTGCCGGGGACAGTGATGCTTGTCACAGCCGCGCAGCCGGAGAGAGCGCCGCCAGGGATCAGGGTCAGGCTCGGAGGGAATTGGATGGATGTCATCTTGTCCCAGTTCTGGAACTGACCGCCCCGAATGGAGGTAATGCCGGTGAAATACTGGAATTCGTCGAAAGAGGTGAAGGGATAGCCCAGAGGATAGCCTTCTTCATCGACATTCCCGTCAAAGAAACCTTCGAAAGAAGTGACCGCAGCCGCCTCCGCATAAGAAATTTCGCCGTCGTCATTGGTGTCGACGCCGCACTCGATGAGGTGGGCCTTCAGGTCCGCATCCTTGAAGCGGATGGGGTCATTGGGATCAAATTCCTTCAACTCCAGCGGCTCCATCGTCTCCACCGCGCTGCGGCCGATCTTGATCCACTCGTCCAGAGACTTGCTGAAGGTGCCGCCGGTCCACTCGACCGTCACCGTGAAGCCGTCCATCAGGGACTGCGGCATCATCACCAGCCAGAACTCCGTCGCCTCATCGGCCGTCTCACCGACCTTCACCGGCGGGTCGCAGACCACCGAGACTTCCTCGCTGCCCGCGCCCCACTCTTCCAGCCAGGGGGTATAACCTTCTTCGACCCCGACCAGCACCTGGCCGGCAAGCTGCTCGGCCATCGCGCCCGTCACCGTCACCTTGCTGACTTCCGCGTCCTCGCCGTAGAACTTCAGGACCAGATAGCCGCCCAGGTTCTTGAACGCCATGTTCGCGCCGGGTTTCGACACGCCCACCATCACGTTCGCCTTCGGGTCGAAGCCGTTCTCCGTGTAGGCCTGCTCCGCGGGGACCGTCACCCAAAGGTAACCGTCCTCCATCTTCACATCCTTGTCATACGGATACGCCGCATACACCTGCGGGAAATCCACACCGGCGCCGAAACCGGACTCATACGCGAACACGCCGCTCGCGCTGCCGCCTTCGCCTTCCAGGGCGAACTTCAGGTTGGCCTGGTTCCGGTAGAACACCGAGATCGCGTCACCCTTGTCCCAGGTGACAGGCCGCTTGTTGTCCACGGCAGCGCCCACCGACACCTTCGTCGCAGGGCTTTCCGCCGCGGCCGTCGCCGTGATCTTCGGCAGATCCATCCGCAGGTCGGCCGGAGCCTCAACCTGCTCTTTCATACAGGACACCGCCAGCAGCCCTACCGCCGCCAGCAGCCAAATCCATTGAGTCTTCATACAATTTGGTTTTAAGGTTAACAAATAAGAAAACAAACTATTGCTTCACCAGTTTCGCCGCCCAGCCGCCGCCGGGGGCCATGTGGACCTTGATGCGGTCGCCGGGGACGATGCTGCGCTCTTCCTTGGCATAGTCGCGCGCGGCCCGGTCGGCGTTGATGCCGTCGCGGAAGATCTCCACGGCGTAGCGTCCGGCCGGCAGGAAGCCCGTCTCGATCGTGATGTCGCGCGCAGTCCAGTCGGTCATCGAACCGACGTACCAGTCATTGCCGCTGCGGCGAGCCATCGTGACGAACTCGCCGATCTTGCCGCCCAGGACCAGGGTCTCGTCCCAGACCGTCGGGATCCGGGCGATGAACTCCGTGCACTCCGGCTCCTGCAGATAATTGGACGGGGAATCGCAGAGCATCGTCAGCGGCGCGTCGAAGATGACATATTCGGCCAGCTGGCGGCAGCGCGTGCCGGCGCTCATCGGCTCCGAATTGATCGGATGGTAATTCTTGCGCGTGGCGTTGCGCATCGCGCCCTGGGTGTAATCCATCGGACCCGCCATCATCCGGAGGAAGGGGATGGTGACGTCATAGACCACCTGCTGGGCGCCATCCTGGAGCCATTTCATCTGCTCCAGCCCGTGCACGCCCTCGAAATTGAGGACGTTGGGATAAGTCCGGTGCAGGCCCGTGGGCTTGTAGGCGCCGTGGAAGTCGATCATCATCTTGTACTTGACGCCCATCTGGGCGCAGGCGGTGTAGAAATTGACCATCTGCTGGTCGTCGCGGTCCATGAAATCGATCTTGAATCCCTTTACCCCCATCCGGGAGAAATGCAGGAAGACATTCTCCATGTCGCGGTTGACCGCCCAGTAGCCGGCCCACAGGATCAGGCCGACGTTCTTCTCCTTGGCGTAGGCGCACAACTCCTCCAGGTCGATCTCCGGCACCACCTGCATCAGGTCGGCCTGCTTGTTGACCGCCCAGCCCTCATCCAGGATGACATACTCGATGCCCTTCTGGGATGCGAAGTCGATGTAGTACTTGTACGTATCATTGTTGATGCCGGCCCGGAAATCCACGCCGTAGAGGTTCCAGTCGTTCCACCAGTCCCAGGCGACCTTGCCGGGCTTGACCCAGCTCCAGTCGCGCTGCTCGGGCGCCGTGGAAAGCTTGTACACCATATCGCTGCAGGCCAGTTCCTTGTCCTCACGGGCGATCTGGATCACCCGCCAGGGGAAGGCGCACTGCGGCTTGCAGTCCTTCGCAATCAGGTCCTCGTGGCTGAGAATGACGCCCTGGAGCATGTTGTGGCCGCCCTGCTTGACCTGCGCGGGCAGCTGGGCGTGGAAGCCCTCGATCGTCAGGGACGAATTCAGGTTCCGGACATTCAGGCCCGGGAAATTGAACAGGTCGGCCTCCGTGATAGCGACCTTGTAGCCGTTGGGCGCGCCGACCACCAGCGGCAGGAAAGCCGCGCGGGTCTTATCCCAGTCGTTCAGCTTGAAGTTGTAATACACATTCTCGAAACAGCACTCGATCTGCTTCTCGATGGTGCGGTCCGCCTCGCGGCAATAAGGCACGACGGCGTCCCAGTTGCCCGGGAAGGTGAATTCGGCCTGCTCGGACTTGACGTTGATCCGCTTCTCGTTGCGGGACACGAAACGGTAGGCGACGCCCTCGTTGTAGGCCCGGAAGACCAGGTCGAAGGCCTTGTAGCGCAGCGTCAACTCGTTGTAGCGGTTGCGCACGGAAGCCTTCTTGTACACGGGCGTGTCGAAGGTCTCGTCCACGCTCTTGCGCAGGGCCTTGACCAGCGGGGCGCCTCCGCCCCAGACGGTTCCGTCTTCGAGGGTCATCGAGATCGCAGACGGGGCGAGCATCTGTACGCCGTCCGCCGTGACGGAATACTTGAACTTGTCCACGGACACCGCGATGCGGCCGTCGGGAGACTTCAGGACCTGGGGTTTGGGGGCTTTCGCCGCAAAGGCGCTGAGTGCGCAGAGGCTGAGCAGAAGGGTCAGCAGGAAGTGTTTTTTCATAATAAGCGATTAAATACCTAATTCTGATTTGAGGCTCCGCAGCAGGTCGAAGGCCTGGAGCGGGGTCATGTTGTTGAGGTCGGCCGCCTTGAGCTGGTCGCGCAGGGACTCCAGCGTCGGGTCGTCCAGCTGGAAGAGCGACAGCTGCAGGGCGCCGTCCTCCTCGATCGTGCCGGCCTTGAGGGTCTCGCGGGCCCGCGTGATGACATTCTCCCCCGCCTCCAGCGCGCGCAGGGTCTTTTCCGCGGAAGCGATGACCTCCCGGGGCATGCCCGCCAGGCGCGCCACGTGGATGCCGAAGCTGTGCGCGACACCGCCCTCCTTGAGCTTGCGCAGGAAGATGACGTCCTTGCCGGACTCGCGCACCGCGATATGGAAATTCTTGACCCGGGGATAAATGCCTTCCAGGTCGTTGAGCTCGTGGTAATGCGTGGCGAAGAGGGTCTTGGCGCCCTTGCCGCGCTCGTGGATGAATTCGACCAGCGCGCGGGCGATCGACATGCCGTCGTAGGTGGAGGTGCCGCGGCCGATCTCGTCCAGCAGAACCAGCGAGCGCGCGGACAAGTTGTGCATGATCATCGAAGTCTCCAGCATCTCGACCATGAAGGTGGACTCCCCGCGGGAGATGTTGTCGGAGGCTCCGACACGCGTGAAGATCTTGTCGAACCAGCCGATGCGGGCGCTCGAGGCCGGCACGAAGGACCCGGCCTGGGCCATCAGCACGATGAGCGCCGTCTGGCGCAGGAGCGCGGACTTACCGGCCATGTTGGGACCGGTCAGGATGATGATCTGCTGCTGGTCCGCGTCCAGATAGACGTCATTGGGCACGTAGTCTTCGCCGGCGGGCATCATCTTTTCGATGACGGGATGGCGCCCGTCGCGGATGTCCAGGACCAGGCTATCGTCCATCTGCGGGCGGCAGTAATGGTTCTCGACCGCGCCTTCGGCGAATCCGGCCAGGACGTCCAGGCGCGCGAGGATGCGGCAGTTGGCCTGGATGTCGCGGATGCCGCGCTGGATCTCGGCGACCAGTTCGGCGTACAGGCGGCTCTCCAGTTCGTAGATCCGACCCTCGGCGGAGAGGATCTTCTCCTCGTATTGCTTCAATTCCTCGGTGATGTAACGCTCCGCGCCGACGAGGGTCTGCTTGCGCACCCATTCCGGCGGTACCTTGTCCTTGAAGGTGTTGCGCACTTCCAGATAGTAGCCGAAGACGTTGTTGTAGCCGATCTTGAGGGACGAAATGCCCGTGCGCTCGACCTCGCGCTGCTGCATCTCCAGGAGGTAGTCCTTGCCGCCGCGGGAGATGGCGCGGTACTCGTCGAGCTCGGCGTTGACGCCCGAGGCGATGATGTCGCCCTTGCCCAGGGCGGCCGCCGGATTCTCCGCCATCGTGCTCCGGATGCGTTCCAGCAGGGGTCCGCAGCCGTTCAGGGCGTCCATCATGCGGTCCAGCTCGCCCACGCCCTTGCCGGCGCAGAGCGCGCGGATGGGCTCCATCTGGGCGAGCGAACGACCGAGCTGCATCACCTCGCGGGGCAGGATCTTGCCCGCCGCGGCGCGGGAAATGATGCGCTCCAGGTCGCCGACGTCGCCGAGGTGCTCTTGCAGCGAAAGAAGGTCGTCGGGCGTTTCGGTAAAATGCTGGACGACGTCGTAGCGGGCGTTCAGTTCCTCCAGGTCGAGGACCGGCATGGCCAGCCAGGACCGCAGTTCACGGGCGCCCATCGGCGAAGAACAATGGTCGATCACGTCCACGAGAGACGTGCCCTCGGCGCCCGACGCGGAAGAAAAGATCTCCAGGTTGCGGACCGTGAAGCGGTCCATCCAGACGAATTTGGCCCCGTCCACGCGGGAGATCGAGCAGATGTTGCCCAGGCCCGCGTGCTGCGTCTGCTCGAGATAGACGAGCAGGGCGCCGGCGGCGCAGATGCCCAGGGGGCTGCCGTCGATGGCGAAGCCCTTGAGCGAGCGCACGCCCAGCTGCTGCTTCAGCTTCTCGACGGCGGCGTCCTTGACGAAGGCCCACTCGTCCAGGGTGCTGATGTAGGCGTCCGTGCGGATGCGTTCCCGCACGATGCGCTGCGCGCTGCGGGTGACGACGACTTCCTTGGGGGCAAAGGAGGAAAGCAGGGAGGCGATGTAGTCGATGCTGCCCTGGGCGACCTTGAATGTGCCCGTTGACACGTCCAGGAAGGCAGCGCCGCAGCTTTCACCGTTGAAGCAGAGGCCGGCGAGGAAGTTGTTCTCCTTTTGCGAAAGCATCTGTTCGCCGAAGGCTACGCCGGGAGTGACGATCTCGGTGATGCCGCGCTTGACGAGGGTCTTGGTCAGCTTCGGGTCCTCGAGCTGGTCGCAGATGGCGACCTTGTAGCCGGCGCGGACGAGCTTGGGCAGGTAGACGTCGATGGCGTGGTAGGGGACGCCGGCCATCGGGATGGGGTCGGCCGTGACGCTGGAGCGCTTGGTCAGCACGATGCCGAGGACCTTGCTGGTCGTGACGGCGTCGTCGCCGTAGGCTTCATAGAAGTCCCCGCAACGGAAAAGCAGCACGGCCTCGGGGCACTGGGCCTTGAGGGTGAAGTACTGCTTCATCATCGGAGTCATCGTATCTTTTTCCTTGCTTTTCGCCATAGACCTCAAATATAATCATTATTTTTGTGTGTTGAGTTTTTTTAGGATGGAAGTAAGAGCAAAGAAAGCCCTCGGGCAGCATTTCCTGACGGACCAGGGCGTGGCCCGGTCGATCGTGGCGGCCCTTTCCGCCGATTCCCCGGTGCGCGACGTGCTGGAGATCGGTCCGGGCATGGGCGTGTTGACGCAGTACCTCCTCGGCCGGGAGGACATCGACCTGAAGCTGATCGAGATCGACTCGGAGTCGGTCGCTTACCTGCTGACGCATTTCCCCGGGATGGAGGGGCGGCTGATGGAAGGGGATTATCTGAGACTGGACATGGCCCGGATCTTCCCGGGGCCGTACCGCGTGATCGGCAACTTCCCCTACAACATTTCCTCGCAGATTTTCTTCAAGATCCTGGAGGACAAGGACCGGGTACCGGAGGTGGTCTGCATGATCCAGAAGGAAGTGGCGGACCGCATCGCGGAGAAGCCCGGATCCAAAGTTTATGGCATCCTGTCCGTGCTGCTGCAGGCCTGGTATGACATCGAATATGTCCTGTCCGTGGGCTCAGGCGCCTTCGCCCCGCCGCCCAAGGTCCAGTCGGCCGTAATCCGCCTGCGCCGCAACCAGAGAACCGCCCTGGGCTGCGACGAAAAGCTGTTCAAACAGGTCGTCAAGACCGCCTTCAACCAGCGCCGCAAAACCCTGCGGAACGCCCTGAAGCCACTGCTGAAGGAGGGTCAGGACACCTCCGACCCCATCTTCGACCTGCGCGCCGAACGCCTCGGCGTCGAGGACTTCGTGCGGCTGACGCAGCTGCTGGCTTGAAGGTGCCCGTCTATTTCCAGTCTTCAAAACCGATCCCCTCGTTCCCGCCGGGAAGAGGGCTCTCGCAAAGGACGCCTTCTATTTCGAAGTAAAGAGGCTGCGCCTGCGGCGGGATATATGCCTCTGCGGGCTGGGAGGAAAAGAGATTCATGCGGAAGGGGATTCGGTGGACGGACGCGGTTTACAGCGGTGATTCTTTATTAAATATCAGGCTATTACGCCAGCAGGTTGGTCAAGAAGATGGTCAGGATCACCAGCGGGGCGACATAGCGGATGAGGAACCAGACCACGCCGAAGATCCGGCGGTTGCCGGACAGGGTGCCGCCGTTGGTGAACTCGTCCCAGACGGCCGCACGGGGCATCTTCCAGCCGACAAACAGCACGAAGAGCAGGCTGCCGAAGGTCATCAGGTAGTTGGAGGTCAGGGCGTCGCAGAAGTCGAAGATCGTACGCCCCAGCAGGTGCACGCCACTCAGCGGCCCGAAGGAGAGCGAGCAGAGCGCCCCGAGCAGCCAGCATCCGCCGAAGATCAGCGCCGAAGACTTGGCGCGGGACATCTTTTTCTCATCGACCAGGTAAGCCACGCCCACCTCGCACATCGAGATCGAAGAGGTCAGCGCCGCAATCACGATCGTCAGGAAGAACAGGACCGACACTCCCCGGCTGAGCCAGGGCGCGACGGCCCCCATCTTGGCGAAGATGTAGGGCAGCGTTTCGAAAATCAGCCCCGGACCCGCGCCGGGCTCGATCCCCGCCGCAAAAACCGCCGGCATGATGGCGAAACCGGCCAGCAGCGCGAACAGGAGATCGAAGAACGCCGTGCCCACCCCGGAAGTGAAGATGTTCGCCGACTTCTTCATATAGGACGAATAGGTCAGGATCGTGCCGACGCCCAGCGACAGCGAGAAGAAACTCTGCCCCATCGCGGAAGCCACCACGGAAGGCGTGATCTTGCTGAAATCGGGCTTCAACAGATAGCGCACGCCCTCACCCGACCCGGGCAGGGTCAGGGCATAGACCATGATGACGACTATCAGGATGAAGAGCAACGGCAGCGAAATGCGGTTGAAGCGCTCGATGCCGCTCTTGACGCCCGCCGAGACCACGCCCGCTGTCAGCAGGAGGAAGAGCGTGTGGCAGATCAGCGGCGCCCAGGGCTTCACGATGAATTCGCCGAAGAGCGAAGGCACATCCTCGCCAAAGCCGCTGCCCGCCGCCTTGATCAGGTATTCGATGGACCAGCCGCCCACCACGCTATAATAGGACAGGATAATCAGCGGCGAAATGATGGTCAGGAAGCCCAGCCATTTCCATTTCGTGCCGGGAGCCAGGCGCTCCATCGCGCCGAAGGTCCCTGCGTGCGTGCGGCGGCCGATGATGGTCTCGGAAAGCAGGATGGGCAGCGAGAGGAAGAAGGCGGACAGCAGATAGACGATGATGAAGGCCGCCCCGCCGTTTTGTCCCACCATATAAGGGAAACGCCAGATGTTGCCCAGTCCGATCGCGGACCCGGCCATCGCCATCACGGCGGCCATGCTGCTGCCGAAGCTTTCCCTCACCTTCGCCATCTACAAGATGAAATTGGTTACGAAAATGGACAGCACGCAGATGGGCGCCACCCACTTGATCAGGAAATATATGACACCGAACAACTTGTCATTCAGCTTCTTGCGTCCGCCGTTGGTGATCTCGTCCCGCACGTCTTCTTTCTTCATGAAGAAGCCCACGAAGATCACGACGATGAAAGCCATCAGGAGCAGCAGGACGTTGGACGCGAACCAGTCGAAGAGGTCGAAGATGCTCTTCCCCACGACCTTGATCCCGCTCAGCGGCCCGAAGGACAGGGAGCACACGACGCCGACCGCGCCGCAGACGGCGAAGATCAGGGCGCAGGCTTTGGGCCGCGACACGGAGAAGCGTTCGCCCAGGAAGGACACGCCCACTTCGATCAGGGAGATGACGGAGGTCATCGCCGCCACGACGATTGCCAGGAAGAAGATGATGGCTATTAGCGAACTCAGCACCGGCAGGCGCGCGCCCAGGCTGGAAAAGATGAATGGAATCCCTTGGAAAATCAGGCCCGGACCGGCGCCCGGCTTGATGTCCGCCGCAAAGATGGCCGGCATGATGGCCATGCCCGCCAGCAGGGCGAACAGCAGGTCGAAGACGGCCGTGCCGGCACTCGACACGACCAGGTTTTCATCGGATTTCACGTAAGAGCCGTAGGTGATGATGGCGCCCATGCCCAGCGACAGGGAGAAGAAACTCTGGCCCATCGCATACACGAAGGTCTTGACATTGAGCGCGGAGGCGTCCGGATGCCAGAGGTAGCGCACGCCCTGCGAAGCGCCGGGCAGCGATAGGGAATAGGCGATCATCAGCACGATCAGGACGAAAAGGGCCGGGATGGTCAGCTTGCTGAAGCGCTCGATTCCCGACTTCACGCCCCGGGCCACGATCCAGGCGCAGGCCGCCAGGAAGGCCAGGTGCATCCCGATGGGCGTCCAGACCGAAGAGATGAAACCGCCGAAGAGGGTCTCGGCCGCTTCCGGGGACGTCCCGACGAAATCGAAGGCGCAGGCCTTGAAGAGGTAGAACAGGGACCAGCCGCCGATGACGCTGTAGTAGCACAGGATGACCATCGGGATGAAGATGGACAACAAGCCGGCCCAGCGCCAGCCCCTGTGGGCGGGGTCCAGCCGGCGCATCGCCGCGTACGAACCGGTCCGGGCGCGGCGGCCGATGGTCACTTCGGCGATGAAGACCGGCAGCGAGACCAGCAGGGTCGCGACGATGTAGGAAATGACGAAGACCGCGCCGCCATGCTCCCCGACCATGTAGGGGAAGCGCCAGATGTTGCCCAGTCCGATCGCGGACCCGGCCATGGCGTAAATGACGGCCCGGCGGCTGCCGAAATGTTCACGTTCTTTCATAGGTTGTCAAGTTCGTTCGTTTGCGCGGGTCAGACGCGTTTCTTATAGACCACGAATTCGTAGGTGAAGCCCGTCTCCTCGTCCCGGCCCGTCTCCGATACGGAGGCCTTGTACCAGATCTCCGGATCGATCTCCGGGAAAAAGGCGTCCGCATCCTCGACGACCGTGTGGACGTGGGTGATGTAAAGCGTGTCCATGTCGTTGATGGCGGCCCGGTACACGGAAGCGCCGCCCATGATGAAACACTTCTCGGCCGGCTCCGCCGCGGCATAGGCCTCCTCGAAGGAATAGACGCAGGTCACCTCCGGGATGGGGTCGCCGCCCAGGTTGAGCACGATGTTCTTCCGGCCCTTCAGCGGCCGGAAAGGCAGGGAGAAATAGGTCGTCCGGCCCATGATCACGGGATAACCGTGCGTGACCTTCTTGAAATACTTGAGGTCCTCGGCGATGTGCCAGGGGAGCTGGCCCTTGACTCCGATGCCGTTGTTGTCGGCGATGGCGACGATGAGACACTTTTCCATATTCACTTCTTTTTTAAACTGCGACGGGGGCCTTGATGGCCGGCCAGGGATCGTAATCCACCAGCTCGAAATCCTCATACTTGAAGGCGAAGAGGTCCTTCACCTCCGGGTTGATCTTCATCTTGGGCAGGGGACGGGGCTCCCGCGAAAGCTGAAGGTCCGCCTGCTCGGTGTGGTTGAGGTAGAGGTGCGTGTCGCCCGTCGTGTGGATGAATTCGCCGGGTTGCAAACCGCATACCTGGGCGATCATCATCGTCAGGAGGGCGTAGGACGCGATGTTGAAAGGCACGCCGAGGAAGGTGTCCGCGCTGCGCTGGTAGAGCTGGCAGGAGAGTTTGCCTTCCGCGACATAGAACTGGAAGAGGCAGTGGCAGGGCGGCAGGGCCATGCGGTCCACGTCGCCGGGGTTCCAGGCGCAGACCAACATGCGGCGGGAGTCGGGATGGTGCTTGATCTGGTCGACCACCTGCGCGAGCTGGTCCACCGTGCGGCCGTCCGTCGTCTCCCAGCTGCGCCACTGGTGGCCGTAGACCGGCCCGAGGTCGCCGTTTTCGTCGGCCCACTCGTCCCAGATCGACACCCCGTGGTCCTGGAGGAACTTGACGTTGGTATCTCCCGCGATGAACCACAGGAGCTCGTAGATGATGGACTTGAGGTGGACCTTCTTGGTCGTCAGCAGGGGAAAGCCCTCGCTGAGGTCGTAGCGGCACTGGTAGCCGAAAATGCTCCGGGTGCCGACGCCGGTCCGGTCGGTCTTGATCACGCCCCGTTCGCGGATGGTCCGCAGCATGTCCAGGTATTGTTTCATATCGTTCTACTGTTCATTGCTTTCAACAAAAGCGGCCACCGTCCCGGGGACGGCGTCCTTCATCAGGATGCGCTTGTCCCCGTCCAGCAGATAGACGGACGGGATGGCGCGCACGTAAAAGATCCGGTCGGACCGGATCAAGCCGGCGGGGTCGTAGCCGCACAGCCAGTGGGCGGGCAGATGGGCGGCCTGGTCCTTCCAGGCGGCTATGTCTTCGTCGATATAGATGCCGAGGATCCTGACCTTTCCGGCGGCCGCCAGCTCCTTGATGCGGGGAGAATCGAAGGCTTCGACGGCTTCCCCGCAGGCCTTGCAGCCCGGATTGACGAAGAGCAGGACGGTGAGGGGAGCCTTTTCCCCGTGGAGCGTGTGGGCCCGGCCCCGCGTGTCGATGAAGCGAAAATCAGGCGCCGGCGCGCCGGTGCGGTTGGTGGCGCAGACCTCGGCCGCGTGGGCATAGCGTTCGCGCAGGTCTTCCTTCGTCCGGGGCGAAGCCGCCAGCCGGGTGACGAAGGGCAGATACAGCTCCTCGCTCCGGATCTCGGAATTCGGGTCATAGAGATAATAGTCCACCGCCTCCGTGATCCAGGAGAAGGCGTTGGAGGCCGTATCGGCGGCCTGGTAACGCTCCAGCTGGTCGAAGAAGCCGGACATCACGGCGCCGGCCTTCTCTTGCGGGCTGTTCTCCAGGATGGAGAGGAAGGAGGCCAGCTGCGTGGCCAGCACCCGCTGGTCCACGCCCGCGACGTGGGTCGAGTCGCAGCGGTAGCGTCCCGTCGTGTCCAGGAAGGCGTCCCAGAAGTGGTCCAGCACATAGTCTGCGACCTCCTCCTGCGGCAGCATCGCCGGCAGGCGGACCTCCGGGAAAGCCCGGGTCGGCAGATCCGCCGGCTTCCCGCCGCCCGCACAGGCGGACACCAGCAGCACCAGCGAAACGGCCCACACGGGGATTTTACTTCTTGTCGCCATCCTTGTATACAGCCTGGGAAATGTTGATGATGAAGTCGCCGATCCGCTCCAACTCGGAGACGATGTCCATATAGAACACGCCGGCGGAGTAGTTGTAGGTCGCTTTTTCGAGGTTGGCGATATGCTCCTCGCGCAGGGCGTTGCGGTAGGCGTTGATGGCGTCCTCGGCGTCGGTGGCGTTGGTAATGTCCGTCAGCGGAGCCTTCAGCGAGGCCCGGAGGTTGTCCATCATCGCCTGGTAGGCGGTCTCGACCAGATCCATCATCCGGTCGATCTTGGAACGCATCGATTCGTCGAAATCCTGCTTGTAATGCCGCGCGCGGCTCAGGATGCGGCTGATCGCCTCTCCGGAATCACCCAGGCTCTCCATCTCGCCGATGATCTTGTACATCCGCTTGATCTTGGCGGCCGTGGCGTTGCTGATCTCGCCCTTGGTCACCTCGTTGAGGTAGGTTGCGATCTCGTATTCGATGTTGTCCGTGATCTGCTCATACTTGACCAGTTGGGCGATCGCATCGTCCTCGGCGTCGGTCATATGGGCCTTGATCGCCTCGCGGACGCGCCCATAGCCCTTGCAGCAGATACGGCCGAAATCGATGATCTCCATCTGCGCCTCGTTGACGGACAGCTCGGCCGTGCCCAGGGGACCGCCGGCGATGTATTTGAGGCGGAAGCTCTCCTTCTCGCCCTCCTGGCTCGGAACCAGGGCCTTGACGATCCGCTCGATCTGGGGGATGAACCAGATCAGGATCAATGTGTTGACCACATTGAAGAAGGTGTGGATCGTCGCCACGACGAAGGGCAGCGAGGCGACCAGCGCCTCCCGGGTGGCCCCGTCGGCCGTGTCGAGATCGGTCAGAACCGGATTCGGGAAGCCGAACGCCGTGACGATGCGGCCGATCAGGCGCAGGAAGAAGGGGAAGATGGCCGTTACCCACACGACGCCGAAGACGTTGAAGAGCATGTGGGCGCGCGCCGTTCGTTTGGCGGACACGTTGGCCACGGAAGCGGCGATGTTGGAGGTGATCGTGGTACCGATGTTCTCACCCAGCACCATCGCGGCCGCCATATAGAAAGGAATGACGCCCAGCGCCACGAGGGCCATGGTCAGGGCCATCGTCGCGGCAGAGGACTGCATCATCAGGGTCATCGCGGCGCCGATCACCATGAACAGCAGCACGGAACCCATCGGCGCGTCCGCGTAGTAGGGACCGAAGCCGGTCAGCGGGCGCAGGAAGTTCTTGACCGCGTCGCTGGCCAGGATCCCCGTGGAGGTCTCCTTCAAGGTCGAGAGGCCCAGGAACAGCAGGGCGAAACCCATCAGGAATTCACCGAAATTCTTCCATTTCGTCTGCTTGGAAGAGAAGCAGAGGAAGGCGAAGAACATCAGCGGGATCGAAATCGCTCCCAGGCTGAAACTACTGCCGCCGAACGAAAGGGCGAAGATCCAGGCCGTGACCGTCGTGCCGATGTTGGCGCCCATGATGACGCCGATGGCGTTGGCCAGGGCCAGCAGGCCCGCGTTGACGAAACTCACGAGCATCAGGGTCGTGGCGGTGGATGACTGGACCAGGGCCGTGACGATGATACCCGTCAGCACGCATTTGAAACGGTTGGAAGTCATCGTGGCCATGAAGGCCCGCAGCTTCTCGCCGGCCATCTTTTGCAAGCCGCCGCTCATCAGGGACATGCCGAAAAGGAACATGCCCAGGCAGCCGAGGAGGGTAAGGATCTGAAGGACTGTGCTCATTTTGTTTGTGTCAGGCGCAAAATCCCTCAAATATAACAATTATTGCGTAGATTTGTGGTATGAAACCGGGCTTACGGGTCGTATTGTGCTGTTTTTTGCTCGCGTCGCTGCCGGCGCGGGCGCAGTTCTATTCCGCCGGGACGGACCCGGGGGCCGTGCGCTGGTCGTCGGTCCGGACGGAGAACTACCGCGTGATCTACCCCCGGGGCGCCGATTCCCTGGCCCGGGCCTATGCCCTGAGCCTGCAAGCGCAATACCCGCGCGTCGGGCGATCGATCGGCTATGCACCCTCCGAATACTGCCGGCGGCCCATGCCCGTCGTTCTGCATTCTTTCACCTCCTATGGGAACGGCATGGTGATGTGGGCGCCGCGGCGTATGGAACTCTATACCGTCGGGGACCCCGGCGACCCGGATCCGATGCCCTGGATGCTCAACCTGACGACCCACGAACCCCGACATGCCGCGCAGCTGCAATTCGGCCGCCGGCTGCCTTACGGGGCACTGCGCTGGGTGGTCGGCGACCTGTCTGACGTCGCCTGGTGGGCGGCGTTTACCGGGATTGCGTATTCCGAAGGGGACGCGGTCGTCGCGGAAACGGGACTGACCGGCTTCGGGCGGGCCCGGACGGCCGATTTCCTGGAATACGTCCGCGCGGCCTTCGATGAAGGGGACTGGCGGGACTTTTACCGCTGGCGCTACGGGTCCCTGCGGCTCTACACGCCCGACCATTACCGGGCCGGCTATATGCTGGCGGCGGGACTGCGGACGTCTTGGGACGAGCCGCTTTTCCTAAAGAAATACCAGGACAACCTGTTCGCGCGGCGGCTGCCCTTCCTCAACCTGCAACATACGATACGGCAAGTCACGGGACTGCCGACGGTCCAGAAGGCCTTCGGCGCCATCTCGCAGGACTTCCAGGCGGTCTGGGAGGCTAATGACGCCTTCCGGGCAGAGACGGGCGGAGGTTTCGTTTCCGATACGGCCCTGACCGCTCCCGCGCGCCGCTATACGGCTTTCCGGGGCGCCGTGGCCGTCGGGGACGACATCTTCGCCATCCAGACCGGACTGGAGCATGCCACCCGGCTGGTCCGGATCGGGCCGGACGGGACGGTTCACGTCATACGTCCTTTCGCCGCGAGCGCGTCCGACCTGCGCTATGCCGACGGGCGGCTGTACTGGAGCGAGGAGCGCCGCGATCCCCGCTGGGAACTGGCGGGGACCTCGGTCGTACGGTCGATGGATCTCTCCTCCGGCAAGGTCCAGACTCTGCTGGATGCGGGGCGGGGCGTTTCGGCCTCCCGGCAGGGACGGTTTTACAATCCTGTGCCTTTCGGGGACGGTTCTTGCGTCGCGGCGATGGCATACGACTGGGAGGGCGGCCACCGGATCGTCTTCGTGGATGGCCGGACACCGACGGAACGGGGCGGCACCCTGTCCGCCATTCCCGTTCCGTCGGGCCTGCAACCCGTCCAGGGCGCCTGGATCGGCGACCGGCTCTTCGTCAGCGCAGTAACCGACGAGGGTTTCGGGATTTATGAAGCATCTGCGGATTGGCGGCCTGTGCTGCCCGGTCTGGCGGTTAAAATCAAGCAACTGCGTGCCCGGGAAGGCCGTCTCTGGTTCGTCTGCGACAGGGACGGGGCCAATGAATTGTATTCCTGCGATCCGGCGACCGGAGCTTTGCGGCAGGAGACTTCCCTGCAGCACGGCGGCCAGGATTTCGTATGGAACGCTGCCGGTGACACGCTCCGCTACACGGTCCTTTCGGCCGCGGGCCGTCCGTTCCGTACGGCGCCGGTCTCGGCTTTTTCACCCCTGGAATGCGACTGGGAGGCTGCCTGGCGGGATCCGGTCTCGGAAAAGCTTTCCGCCCAGGAACGGGCCCTGGAGGCCGCAGACACCTTGGTTTACGCCCTGCCGGCCGTCTCCGATCCGCAACCTTACCGCAAGGCCACCCACCTGCTGCGCTTCCATACCTGGGCGCCGCTGTACGTCGATTATGACGCTGTCTCCTCGATGAGTTTCAGCACGCTGTACAGCGCCGCCACCCTGGGCGCGACGGCTTTCTTCCAGAATGACCTGGCCACCGCGACCGGCAGCATCGGCTATTCCGCTGCGCCGGCGTCCGGCAAGGACTGGCTCCACCTGGTGGACCTGCGTTTCAATTACAAGGGGTGGTATCCCGTCATCGAGACTTCCCTGCGGCTCAGCAACGGTACGCCTTCGCGCTATCAGTTCACGCATATCACGCCGTCCAGGGCCGCTTCGGACGCACAGCCCGTCGAGCAGGTCACGGCCGCCAAGCTCGCCGCCCCCGCCCTTTCCTTCGGGGCGCGGGTTTACCTTCCCCTGGTCTTCAACGGCGGCGGATGGAACCGCGGCCTGGTCCCGCAGGTCCGCTATTCGATCAGCAACAGTCTCTTCGACGGCAGCATCCATACGGCCCGGCGCTTCGGCGCCTTCGCGGAGCGGGACCGGAGCCTGGCGCTGACGGGGCAGGAGAGCGGTGCGACGGTGTTTTTGCAGAACGTGACCGCGAGCTTACGGGGTTACGCGATGCTGCCGACCGCCCCGTCCGGGGTCTACCCGCGCTGGGGCATCGGCGCCGAGACCGGGGTGGGATTCCGGCCGGCCCTGACGCAGATCTATGATCCTGCGGTGTACGGATATCTGTATGGCTATCTGCCGGGACTGGTCCCGGAACACGGACTGAAAGTGACCGGGCTGGTCCAGCGTTTCTGGACGGGGGAGGCCTCCGGGGCCGCTTCCGGACCGGGCTGGCAGGCGGCTTACATCGCCGAGCAGCGGGTCACGACCTATCCGCGCGGCTATGCGGCCTGCGGTTCGACCCTAGGGAGCTACTTGGCCGACCATTGCCCGACCCAAATGAAATGGACGGCGGATTATCTGATGGCGGTCCTGCCGGTGGACTGGTCCGGCCTGGGTCCGGTGGCGTACGTGAAAAACTTCGAGCTGGGTTTGCACGGAGATGCTGCGTTCTTCTTCCCCGGGTCCCTGATGAGCGCGGGCGCCTCGCTGAGCGTGCGGCTTGGCAACCTGCTGTGGGTGCCGTTCGATACGCGCATCGGTGTCGACTGGTCCTGCAACTTCGGCCCTTCCTACGACACCATCCAAGCCGCCGGCGTCCCGCTCAAGCGCCATTACGCCGGCTTCCTGTTCTCGATTGACTACTAGTTATTTCCGGCGGTCGATCCAGATCCAGAGCAGGTACATCAGCGCGCCCCAGCCCAGGAAAATCAGGACGGCGGCCCAGAGCGGCAGGCCGGACTGATAGGCGCCCTCCCCGACGTGTTTCTCGAAATCCGGAATGTCGGCGTAATAGTAGGCGCCCGCGCCGAAATCGTATTCCGGCGCCAGCCCGAGCCCCCGGATCATGATGAACACAGCGGCAAGGACGACCGCCCCTGCCGCTATGATGGTAATCCTTTTGAGCGTTTTCGGAGACACCGCTACTTGTTGAACAGGTCGAGCACCGGCACGTCGAAGACCACGCCGGAGAGCAGGAACCACACCGCGAAGAGGGTCAGCGCGATGTTGAAAAGCTGGCCGATGATGTAGAGCCAGAGCACCTTGCCGCCCTGCATGCGCGAGGCGATGTCCTTGAAGTTGGTGTCCAAGCCGATCGACGTGAAAGCCAGGACGAACGCCCAGTTCTTGTACTGGTCGAGGACCTTGTTGATCGCGCCCACCTGGTCCGAACCGCAGAGCGGCTGGATGAGGAAGGAAGCCACCAGCGAAGCCACGAAGAAACCGATGATGAACTTCGGGAAGCGCACCCAGATCTCGGACGCGCCCACCTTGCCGGTGCCGGTCCTGTCCACGCGGGTCGCGAAGAACAGGGCGACGAAGAAGGCGATGAAGCCGATGAGGATATTCTGGATGGATTTCACCAGGACGGCGGCCTGCTCGGCCTCGGCGCCCAGGGCGTTGCCCGCCAGCACGACGGCGCCGGTGCTGTCCACCGTACCGCCGATCAGCGCGCCGCCCATCAGCTGGCTCATGCCCGCCCAGCGGATAATCATCGGCTCAAATACCATCATCAGGATGGTGAAGATGATCGAAATGGAAATGGCGACCGACAGGTCGTCCTTCTTCGCGCCGGACGCCGCGCCCGTCGCGATGGCCGCGCTGGTGCCGCAGACGCTCGTCGCAGATGCCAGGGTGATGACCAGCGGCTTGTTGTCGATCTTGAAGACCTTCGTGCCCAGCCACCACATGAAGAGGATGACGATCGGGGTCACGATCCACGCGATGCCCAGGCCGTAAAGGCCGAATTTCGCGATATTGGAGAACAGGACCGAGAAGCCCATGATCACGAGGCCCGTCTTGATGTAGAATTCGGTGCGCACCGCCGGCTTGAGCCATTTCGGCACCCCGACGGTGTTGGCCACCAGCAAGCCGATGATCAAGGCCCAGAAGGCCCATTCGAGGTAGCGGTTGAGGGTGAATTCGGCGCTGACAAGGCGCACGACCACCGCCAGCACGAAGAGCACGAGGAAGGCGGGGATGAACTTGCTGACCTTTTCGCCCTGGCACTTGACGCCGAGGGAGAAGAGCACGCACAGGGTCACGAAGGTAACCAGCAGTTTGCGCCAGAAGACCCAGGAGCCCATCTGCTGCCCGAGGGGCACGGCCTTGGTCGCGGCCTTTTCGCCGAGGCTCCAGGTGCTGAATTTAAGCGCGGAAAAGTCGAACGCGCCGGTGAGGACCGCCACGCATCCGATAGCGATGATGATGAATCCGATCCAACATGCGAGCCAGTCCTCTTTCTTCCAGAGGTCGGACCAGCTGGTCTTTTTGGTAAGTCCCATATCAAAGAAGTTTTGGTTTTACACGTACAGGCGCCCGTAAAACACGGGCACACCGGGAACAAATATAGCATTATTTTCCTAACTTTGTCTTTGTATGGCTGCGACTTCCCTCCACAGTTTCCGCTGTCCCACCTGCGGGACGGCCTTCGACGTCCAACGCTACGACCTGGTGAACGTCAAGGATAACCCCGAACTCAAAGCCTCCGTCCTGGGCGGGGACATCTTCCTCCAGGAGTGCCCGCGCTGCGGCCGGCGCCACCTGGTAGGCGGCCCGCTGGTGTACCTGGACCCCGACGAAGGGGTGCTGATCATGCTTTCGGACAAACCCCTGGCCATGGCGGATACGGGTGGCTACACGGCGCGCCTGGTCTCGCGGGCGGGCGACCTCATCGAGAAGGTCAAGATCTTCGACGCCGGCTTGGACGACCGGGCGATCGAACTGTGCAAGTACGTCACGAAGCAGGAGGCGGGCAAGCCCATGGACCTGAAGTTCCTGCGCCTGGACGGCGCGGACAACGAACTGGTCTTCACCTATCCGGCCGCCGGGCAGATGGAGTTGCTGGGCGTCGGATTCAACGTCTACGAGGACTGCCGGGGCATCATCGCCCGCAACCCGCGCGTGGCAGAGCGCGCCGCGGGCCTGGCCGTCATCGACGAGAATTGGGTCTCCTCCCTTTTATGCTAGCCCTATGGATATACCTAATCATTCCTGTCATATGAAAAATGATTTCAACCTTCTCCGCGCCCCATACGAGGCGCCGGAGGTGCAGCCGCTGCCGATCTCGGCGGATGGCGCATTCTGTCAGACGAGCCTGGGGGCCGGAGAGATCCAGCCCGGCACGGGCGAGAACTGGGGAACCTTCTAATCATCGCAGCCATGAGAAATCCGTTCAAGACCCTGGCCGCCCTCGTGGCGGCAGCGGCCGCGATGACGGCCTGCCAGACCGCTCCGGTGGAGACGGTCGAAACCAACCGCCTGATCAAGACGGTGGAGTTCACGACGGAAGAAGTGGCGACCCGTACGGCCTTCACGGAGCCGGACGGAGACACCTATCCGGTCCGCTGGATGGCCGGCGACGAAGTCGCTCTCTTCCCGAACGACCTTTCGCTCCTGCAGACGATCGAGGTTGAACCGCAGCAGGAAGGCCGCACGGCCAAGCTGCAGGCTTCGTTCGCCCTCGAGGAAGCGTCCGAATATTATTTCTGGATGATGAGTCCGGCGTCGGCCCTGACGAGCCCGGGAAGCGGGACGGCGGGCACCCTGACGATTCCCACGGAGCAGTATCCGACGGCGACGTCGGTGGATCCGGCCGCGCAGATCCTGCAGGCCCGGACCGACAAGCTGGAAACCCTCCCCGAACGGATCGTCCTGTCTCCGGGCCACCTCTCTGCCTATATCAAGCTGAGCCTGATCAACGTCGGTTCGGACCTGGGCGAGATCAAGTATGTCCAGCTGGACTTCGAGGTCCCTGTCGCAGGCCAGGTCAGCTACGATTTCAAGACCCGCACCCTCAATTTCGATACGGGAGACCCTTCCAAGACGGTGACATCCTTCGTGGACAATGCCACGGACGTCTGGTTCGGCCTCTTCCCCGCGATCGTCGGCGGGACCAAGATGAGCGTCAAGATCAGCGGGACCGGAGGAGCCCTCGTGCGTGAAATCACCTTCCCCGAAGGCAAGACTCTCCTCATGGGCAAGATCGCGACCTTCACGGTCGACATGGCCAGCGCCACGCCGCCGACGCCTCCGGGAGGCGAGAAGGTTTACGGCCGCATCTCCGAGGCGCGTTTCGTCACGGAAGGCGCCCAGTTCGTGATGGCCACGGCTGCGGACGACCTGTCCTACGGCCTGAGCGCCACACAGGGCTCCGACTTCCGCCTGGGCGTCCCGGTCACCAAGAGCCATTCCGGCGCCAAGGCCGGCGAGGGCGTGGAGACCATCGTCAACCCCTCGGACGACGTGGAGGTCCTGACGGTCGAGGCCGGCACGAAGGAAGGCGTCTACGCTTTCAAGACGAAGGCCGGAAAGTACCTGGCGGTCGACGCCAGCAAGTCCTCCGCCCTGCTGAGCATCGATTCCAAGACAACGATGTCCGACTGGCGGATCAAGTACAAGGACGGC
>JAEEGJ010006860.1_pt1 | contig 33555 bp, 26 predicted proteins | sample 8958761 | NCBI WGS metagenome assembly JAEEGJ01 (sample SAMN16246546, study PRJNA631951) | gut metagenome | biome: gut microbiome; feature: rumen; material: RS-attached | host: Bos | place: Iran: Karaj | collected 2018-10
GATGATCCTGCGGGAAACAAAGGATCCGGCGATCCTGGAATATGCCTCCAACATCCAGACCGCCGGGAGGACGCTGCTTTCCCTGATCAACAGTATTCTCGATTTTTCCAAGATCGAAGAGGGAAAGATGGAGATCGTTCCCGTCAGTTACGACACGGCTTCTGTCCTGAACAATCTCGTGGTTTCCGTTTCCGAGCGCGCCAGACAAAAAGGCCTGGAGCTTAAGGTGGAGATCGATCCGCTTCTTCCCGCCACCATGGTCGGGGATGATGTGCGCGTGTCCCAAGTGGCCTTAAACCTTCTGACCAATGCGGTCAAATACACCGAAAAAGGCAGCGTCACGCTCAAGGTCGGCTATGAAAAGGATCCCGACGACCCGAAGGGCATCCTGCTCAATGTCGATGTTACGGACACCGGTATCGGGATACGTCCCGAAGATATCAAAAAGCTCTTCATGAAGTTCGAGAGGATCGAAGAGGAGCGCAACCGCAATGTAGAGGGAACCGGTCTTGGCATTAATATCACCGAGAACCTGCTCGGCCTGATGGGCTCGACCCTGCATGTGGAGAGCACGTACGGCAAGGGCTCTACCTTCGGTTTTAAGCTGCCGCAGAGAGTTCTCGACTGGACGGAGCTCGGAAATTATACGGATATCGAAAATGAGGCAGCGGAGGAAAAGCAGCCCGAAAAGAAGCTGTTTACGGCGCCCACCGCGTCCATTCTCGCGGTGGATGACAATCAGGTCAACCTGATGGTATTCACGAACCTCCTGAAGCGTACGCAGATTAAGATAGACACCGCGATGAGTGGTGACGAAGGCATAGCGAAAACACGCAGGAAAAAGTATGACATCATTTTCCTGGACTATATGATGCCGAAAAAGAACGGCATAGAGACTCTTCACGAACTGAAGGCCGAAACCGCGAACCAGAACGTGAATACTCCCACGGTCTGCCTTACCGCCAATGCGGTGCAGGGCGCGGAGGAGGAGTGCATAAACGAGGGCTTCGACGGCTATCTTTCAAAGCCTGTCGATCCCGCCGCGCTCGACGACATGATACGAAGTTTCCTGCCTCCGGAGAAGATAAAAGAAGCGGAGCCCGCACAGGGCTGACCGCTATATGAGCATTTGACGTTGACAATTCGGCGTCTTGCGCTTAGGATTGCAGTAATAGTTTATTTTTTCGCTGCAAAGGTGTAGAATAAGATACACTTGGGAGGAAACTTAGTCTATGAGTGCGCAGAAAAATGTTAAGATACTTCTGTTTCGCTATAGCGTGGTAGTAAAAGGCATAGAGAAAAACCTTACCGACCTGGGTTACGCGGTGGAGAGCATTACCGACGGATTTGACGAACTCGAAGGATATGCGTCGCACACGGATCTGTTCATACTGTATCTGCCCGGCGACATCATGGATGACAGACTGAAGCTCAAAGAGCTGGAAACGATCTGCAGCAGGATAGGGAAACTCGAGAAAAAGATGCTCGTCATCGGCGAGAAAAAGTATCATTTCGAGCTTTCGGAGGCCGTACCGGAGATCGATGATTACGGATGGCTGGACAGACCCATAGAGAGCGAGGCTCTCGGAGCCGCGGCCGAGGCTGCCCTTAACGGCACGATCAGGCTCGGAGCCAAGAGGCGCATACTCATCGTGGACGACGATCCGGCATATGCCGCCATGGTCAGGGAGTGGATCAAGGATCACTATAAGGTCGATATCGTGACCGCAGGCCTGCAGGCGATCTCGTTCCTGATGAAGAATAAGGTCGATCTGGTCCTGCTCGATTATGAGATGCCCGGAGTGGACGGACCCAAGGTACTGAAAATGCTCAGGCAGGAGGCTTCGACAAAGGATATACATGTCATATTCCTTACAGGCGTCGGCACCAAGGAGGAGGTCGCGCGCGTCATGGAGCTGCGTCCCGACGGATATGTGCTCAAATCCACGACGAGGGACAATCTGCTCGCATATATAGGTAAAAAGCTCGTTTAACGGGTAATATATAAGTTTTAAGGGAGAGAAAAAATGTCAAAGATCATACTTACAGGGGACCGTCCTACGGGAAAGCTTCACATAGGACACTATGTCGGATCTCTGCGCAGAAGGGTGGAGCTGCAGAATTCAGGAGAATTCGACAAGATATACATCATGATAGCAGATGCGCAGGCACTCACGGACAACGCTGAGAACCCCGAGAAGGTGCGCCAGAACATCGTAGAGGTAGCGCTCGATTACCTCTCGGCGGGACTCGATCCGGCAAAGTCGACACTGTTCATCCAGTCGATGGTGCCCGAGCTTACCGAGCTCACTTTCTACTACATGAATCTGGTCACGGTATCGCGCGTTCAGCGTAATCCCACGATCAAGTCCGAGCTGCAGATGAGAGGCTTCGGAGACAGCATCCCGGTCGGATTTTTCACCTATCCGATCAGCCAGGCAGCCGATATAACAGCGTTCAAAGCCACGGTCGTACCCGCGGGCGAGGACCAGATGCCGATGGTGGAGCAGACTCAGGAGATCGTGCACAAGTTTAATTCCGTATACGGTGAGACTCTCGTCGAGCCCAAGATCCTGCTTCCGGAGAACCAGAGCTGCTTAAGGCTCCCCGGTACCGACGGCAAGGCCAAGATGAGCAAATCCCTCGGCAACTGCATCTATCTTTCGGATGAGCCCGATGTCGTTAAGACCAAGGTTATGTCGATGTACACCGACCCCAACCACATCAATGTGAGCGACCCCGGACAGGTAGAGGGCAACACGGTATTCACCTATCTCGACGCGTTCTCAAAGCCCGGGCATTTCGAGAAATACAACATCGGCTATGCAAACCTTGATGAGATGAAGGACCACTATAAGCGCGGCGGACTCGGCGACGTTAAGTGCAAGAAGTTCCTGATCAATGTTCTCGAGGAGGAGCTCGCTCCCATCAGAGAGAGACGTCATGCATGGGAAAAGGACATCCCCGGCGTATACGAGATATTGAGGAAGGGCAGCGAAGAGGCAGAGCGCGTGGCGGCCGAGACACTTTCCGACGTGCGCAAGGCCATGAAGATCAACTATTTCGAGGACGGCGCGCTGATCACCGAGCAGGCGGAAAAGTACAGATAGGACTGCATATGTATACTGTCGCACACATAGAAAACGATTATACAGAGAAATTCGGAGTACCGAGACAGAGCGGGCTTGTCCGTGAGGTGACGAGCCGCATTGTTTTTGAGCCGGAGTTTAGAAACCCTGAGGCCCTTCGCGGGCTTGAGGGTTTTACTCATTTATGGCTGATATGGGAGTTTTCCGAAGCCAAGAGGAGAGGCGCAGAGAGCAGCGAAAGAGCCGGAGGCGGCAGTGCTGCGGATGCAGAGAGCGGGGATGCGGACGCAGAGAGTCCGGCAGGGAAATGTGACTGGCGGCCGACCGTGAGACCTCCGAGGCTCGGAGGGAATACGCGCATGGGCGTATTTGCGACGCGCTCACCCTTCAGGCCGAATCCCATAGGGCTGTCATGCGTGGAGCTCGCGGGAGTGGAATATGATACGGCGGACGGCCCCGTGATACTCGTAAAAGGCGCGGATCTGATGAACGGCACGCCGATACTCGATATCAAGCCCTACATCCCGTACGCGGACTGCAGGCCCGAGGCTAAGGGCGGTTTCACGGACGAAAACGAATTCGCAAAAGTAAAAGTCGTGATCCCGGCGGAGATCGCCGCAAAACTCACGCCCGAAGAGGCCGAAAAACTGCAGGCGGTACTCGCTCAGGATCCGCGTCCCGCCTACCAGAGAGCGCAGGAGAGAGCCTATACTTTCAGGTTTTCAAGGTACGATGTGAGCTTCGAAGCGCGGGAGGGAGTATTGACTGTGACGGGGGTCAGATTGGTTAAGTAAATACTCAAACGTTTTCTTAAACAAGAGCCAAACGGGTGCGAAAGCAAGCGATTTTTTACATTTTGTAACATGTATTTAAAAATATTTCTTAAAAATCCGTTGACAAACGACTTTCTTTTGTCTAAAATGAACAAAGCAGGAGAGAGTCGTTTTATTTTTTTAAACATACTCGAAAACGTTTTCGCAGACTTGGAAACTTTGCGGCATGCAGCTGTCCGGGCCGCGCGGAAACACTGAGGAGGGAAAAAACTTGACGTTCCTTATACTTATAGTTGCCATTACGGCTGTAGTTTTCCTTGGTCTTTTCTTACTCAGGAACCGTATGAAGAATACATGGAAGAACCGCGCGCATGTGGTCATGGCGTTCCCGGCATTCCTTATTCTGCTCCTGATGGCCTACATCCCTATGACGGGACTGATCCTGGCCTTCAAGACATACGATTTCACCGCGGGCAGCTTCTACACCATGCCCTGGGCGGATCCCATCTTTAAGAATTTCAGGGTTCTGAGCGCATCGAAGCAGCTGTTCTATACCATGACCAGGAACACACTGATATACTACGTGCTCTTTACAGTCATCGGTACTTTTCTCAATATAGTGCTCGCGATCGCCATCGATCAGTTCGTGTTCAAGAGAGTGGCGAAGACCATGCAGACGATCATGATCATCCCGATCTTCGTATCGTACGCGGCAGTCACATTTATCGTTTACGCGTTCATCAGTCCCGACACCGGTATCATCAACCAGCTGATGGGGACACATATCGAGTACTACAAATCCTCGGGAGTTGATTACTGGCCCACTATCCTGACTATCGTTAAGATGTGGAACTCCGTAGGATACGGTTCGGTTCTGTACATGTCGGTACTTGCGGGTATCGATACCGGACTGTATGAGGCGGCGCAGATCGACGGCGCCGGCAAATGGAAGCAGATCTGGCACATCACGCTGCCTTCGCTGATCCCGATGATCACGGTTATGCTGCTCCTCTCGGTCGGCGGCATCATGAAATCCGATACCGGTCTTTTCTATCAGGTAACCAGAGATATCGGCGGTCTGTACCCGAAGACGCAGGTTATCGATTCATACATTCTCGGACAGATCAGGAGCAAGCCGAACTGGGGCTTCACTTCCGCGGCGACGTTCTTCCAGTCCATCGTCGGACTGCTTATGATGCTCGGAGCGAACGGCCTGGTACGCAAGATAGCACCCGAGAACGCATTATTCTGATTGAAGGAGGACATTGACATGGCTGATAAAAACGCTGTTCAGACTCCTTCGAAAAAGAAAAAGAAGGGTCTTTCACAGTACATCCTGGGATTTTTCCTGTTGCTGTACACATTATTCTGCGGACTTCCGATCCTGCTCGTATTCATTTCGGCATTTACCGATGAGATGAGCATTGTTCAAAACGGATACAGCTTCTTCCCGAAGAAGTGGTCTACGAACGGTATCAGCGCGGTCCTTAAATACGGATCGAAACTGATCACCTCGTACGGTGTGACCATCTTCATCACGGTTGTCGGCACACTGTTCGGACTGTTCGTTATGAGTATGTTCGCATACGCGATCAGCCGCCCCGGCTTCAAGATGGCCAGATTTTTATCGATCTACCTTCTGATCCCGATGCTTTTCTCGGGCGGTATCCTTTCATCGTACCTCGTATACGCATCGCTGTACGGATTGAAGGACAGCTTCCTGCTGCTGATCCTGCCGCTTTCGGTATCTACGATGAATGTCATCATTCTTCGTACCTATATAGTGAACTCGGTGCCTCTCGAGCTGATGGAGGCGGCCAAGATCGACGGAGCGGGAGATTACAGGACTTTCTTCCAGATCACGCTCCCTCTGATGAAGCCCGTTCTCGCAGCGGTCGGATTCATGATGGCGACGGCTTACTGGAATGAGTGGCAGAACGCGCTGATATTCATTACTACCGACAGCAAAAAGCCTCTGCAGCTGCTCCTCGTTAATATCCAGAAGAGCATAGAGTTCCTGCTGAACAACAACAACGTGCCCGCGTCGGTACGTGCCGCGATGGGCGGAACGATCCCGCAGCAGTCCGCTACGATGGCAACGGTTGTAGTCGTTATCGGACCTATCATGGTGGCTTATCCCTTCTTCCAGAAGTACTTCGTAAAGGGACTTACCGTCGGATCGGTAAAGGGCTGACCGGACAGATGGTGAACAGTAACGATATTAATTCGGTATCTTGCGGAGACAGTCTCTGCTTAGATATATAAAAAATTATGGAGGACATGTTTTTATGAAAAAGTTTCTTGCTTTAGCACTCGTGCTCGTGCTCGCTGTTTCATGCCTTGCAGGCTGCGGCAAAAAGGGCGACGGCACAACAAAGATCACTCTTTACAGAGCATGCTTCAATCTTGAGGGCGGCCCCGATGAAGCACAGGTAAAGAAGGTTCAGGACGCTATCAACGCGTACATCAAGGATAAGATCAACGTTTCCGTTGAGATCCATGATATCCCTTCGGGTGAGTACACCGAGAAGGCTAACCTTGCTCTTGCGAACAAGGAGATCAACCTTCTTTGGACAGCTTCGTGGGAGAGCACCATCGGCACAAACGATCTGGTTCCCGCAAAGTATGTTTACGACATTACAGATCTTCTTAAGGGATCGACACTTTACAACTCCATGGACGCAGGTCAGTGGGAAGCTGCAAAGTATGACGGCAAGAGCTACTTCGTTCCCGTTTACAAGGACAACGTAGAAGGCTACGATCTTATGTTCCGTCAGGACCTCATCGACAAGTACGGCTGGAACATCAGCAATGTTAAGACCCTTGCAGACCTTGAGAGCATCCTTGCGGACGCTAAGGCTGAAGGCCTTAAGTATCCCCTTCTTCTTCAGAAGACCGCTATGTTCTACAGATTTTACATTGATAAGTTCGATTTCTTCACAGCTGATTCGAAGTCTAACTTCGTTTCTGTAGACCGTGCAACAAACGCTGTAGTTAACACCATCCAGACTCCCGAGTACCTTGAGTACTGCAAGCTGATCGCTAAGTGGGCAGAAGCAGGCTACATCTCCGGTGATGAGGCTGCAAAGGCTACTACCGATACCACAACTCAGTCCAAGGATTGGGCAGTTTCGTGGTGGACAGATATCCCCGTAAACGACGAGGCAGATTCCCGTTACAACCAGGATGTTACCATGCAGAAGATCACAGATCGTTGGGCACATTCTACCTCAGCTCTCGGCTCATGCTACTGCGTAACCGCTAACAGCAGCGAGGCTCAGGCAAAGGCCTGCATCGATTTCCTCGGTCTCCTTTACACCGATAACTATCTTGCAGATCTCTACACCTTCGGTATTGAGGGTGAGGACTTCACCTATGATGCAAATCATCAGGTAACACAGAACTCGACCAAGTACAACCACTCCATGTGGGAGTCGGCTTCGGCTACCATCGTTACTCCTCTTGACAATGAGCCCGCTAACAAGGCTGATCTGTACAAGAGCTTCAACGGCGGCGCAAACACTTCCTGCGCAGCAGGTTTCCGTTTCGACAGAACACCTGTAGAGGCTGAGTTCTCGGCATGCTGCAACTTATTCGAGCAGTACGGCTTCGGCCTTGAGTGCGGCGGCGTTGCTTCGGCTGACGTTGAGTCCACTATCGCAGCTTACCAGGCAGCTCTTGACGAGGCCGGTTACCAGAAGGTTCTCGCTGAGTTCCAGAGCCAGTATGACGCTTGGAAGAAGTGATAAATCATTAATTGGCTGACTAACAGTTTTCATACTGTCCTGCTAAATGCAAAGGGCGGGAGATCCGGACGGGTCTCCCGCTCTCTGCTTTATTTATTAAGTTTTTACTGGACTTGCACACCCGCTTGGGATATATTTATTGTGATAAGTTATGCGATCAGGGACAGGTGGGGACCTGTTCCAAAACAGGAGGTATATATAATGTCAGACGAGATCAAACAGGAAAACGTAACAGAGATAGCGGCAGCTGCACCCGCAGTGGCGGCTCCCGAGGCAGCAACGGCACCCGCACCGGCACCCGAGCCGGTTCCTTCGATGGATGAGTTTAAGGAGGAGATAGCGCATTCCTTCAGAAAACTCATGCCCGGCGATATAGTTACGGGAACGGTCATCGGCGTATCCGATACCGAGGTTACGGTTGACCTGAATTCATATTCCGAGGGTATCATCAAGCTCGAGGATCTCTCAAACGACCCGAGATTCTCGATCAAGGCGGACATTAAACCCGGTGATACCGTAAAGGCTACGGTACTGCGCGAGAATAAGGAAGGCGCGTTCCTGCTTTCATTAAAGGAGGCGGACAATATCCTCGCATGGGACAAGCTGGCTGAGGCCAAGGCCGAAGAGAAGATCGAGAAGGTTAAAGTAGCTGAGGCGGTTAAGGCAGGCGTTACGACCTATCTCTACGGCATCAGGGCATTTATCCCCGCATCGCAGCTGGCGCTCACTTACGTAGAGGATCTGAGCTCGTTCGTAGGCAAAGAGCTCGAGGTCATGGTCATCGATGTGAACCGCGACGATAAGAAGCTGGTGCTCTCGGCAAAGGAAGTCCTGCGCAGAAAGGCGGCGAGCGAAAAGGCGGGCCGCATCGGCAGACTCCAGACCGGCATTATTACTACAGGTGTTGTAGAGAAGCTCATGCCCTTCGGCGCGTTTGTCAATATCGGTGAGGACCTGACCGGTCTCGTACATATCTCGCAGATCTGCGGCAAGAGGATCAAGCATCCGAAGGAGATGCTCGAAGAAGGCCAGGAGGTTACGGTCAAGATCATGGACGTCAAGGACGGCAAGATCTCTCTTTCGATGACTGCGGTCAACGAGCGCAACGAGGACGAGGTTCTCGATGATGCAGTAGATGACGCTGCTGAGGGATATGCAGACGAGGGAACCGTAGCTACGGGTCTTGGAGATTTGCTTAAGAATTTTAAATTCTGATTTAATTATTTAAGGAACTTTTTTATGTCACTGTTAAAATATGACGACCTGAACGCTCACGATAAAAAGCTCCTGCTGCTCAGAGTCCTGGGGCTTTCGCCCGATGTGATCCTGCGGCTGCAGAACGGTGAGATACTCCTGACCGATGCTCTGTCGGAGCGTATCAGAGAGGTTATGAACAACCCGGACGATACAACTCAGTGCGCCATCGTCTGCCAGAACATACGGCAGGACGGCGCCTCGTATGAGACACTCGAGCCCGATAAGTATCTGGAGCATATAAACGGACTGAAGGCGGGCGGAGGCAGGTTTGCAGACGATGTGACCGCGATGCCGGCTGCGGAGTCTGAGCCCGAAGTGATGAGCGAGGACAAGCTCGCCGCATTTGCCGCGGGTGTGTATCCGAGGCCTATACTGAGATATATCGCGAGGTCACTGGACCTGGGGCTGTATACGCTCATACTTAACCTGTTCTGCAGGGCCGTACTGGGTTTTGACCCGATGGCGAGCTCATACACGATGCTGATGTGGGCATATTTTGTATATATCGTGATGCTGGCGGTGGAGCCGGTATGGATCCATCTGGCAGGCACCACACCCGGCAAATGGATAACCGGCGTGCGCATAACGGATCTCAATGGTGAAAAGCTCAGCTGGAGCGCCGCGTTTACGCGTTCGTTCAGACTGCTGAGATTCGGTATGGGATTCCTGATCCCGATCTACAGCCTGTTCAAGCTGATCAGGAGCTATTCCGAGTGCCGCTTTGGAGCCCTGCTTCCCTGGGATTTCGGTACTAAGATAGAGAGACCTCAGGAGGCGTCCGGTGCCAGGATTTTCCTGCTGATAGCCGCGCTGCTGTTTGTCGGCGGTCTGGACAGGATCGGCAATATGTATCTCGAACTGCCGGGCAACAAGGGTGCGCTCACGGAGCAGCAGTTCTACGATAACTGCGCTCACATAGTTAAATATGACTCGATAACGTTCTCCGACGTTCCCAAGTACCGTGTGACAACAGATGACGCGGGATACGTGCGTGAGGTCTGCTTTGAGCTCGAGTACACCGAAGAGGATAAAGAAGAGTATATCTATAAGCACTATAACGAGATGTACGTGGCCTTTATGGCACTGGCCGGGGCGCAGAAGGGTTTTAACCCCATAGCGTTCGAATACGGTGATGCCTATAAGGCTCTGTTCGGGAGCAGCTTCGGAAACTACGAATATGAGTACGCCGGAGTCGGGATAACCAATGAGGTAACATATACCGGCTATGCGCGCAACATACTTTCCGACTATCTGTACCGCCTGCCCGACGGCACTCCGTACTTCAGACAGTGCTTTAAGATAAGCATTATTAATTAAATCTAAAATAAATTTTGGAGGATACTGAAATGTCCGGTTTTGACTACCGCGCACGGATCGCGGATCCGCGATTCTTCTGCGACAATACCCTGGCTCCGCATACGGACGCGGAGTACTTTGCGCCCTCAGAGATCTCTGAGATAGAGCTGCGCATGACGGGTGATCATCTTCGCAGGGAGAATGTGAACAACTCCACATACTTCAGAGAGAACTTCAACGGTTCGTGGAAGATATGCGTTGAAAAAAGATTTGAGGATCTGGTGAGCGGCTGGGAGCAGCCGGAGTTTGACTGCCACAACTGGGACGACATCTGTGTGCCTTCCCATATCGAGACCGAGGGCTTCGGCATCCCTCATTACACAAATACCGCTTATCCGTGGGACGGACATGAGGACATCATACAGGGAGAGGTTCCGACAAAGTATGATCCCGTGGCGGCATATGTGAGATACTTCTATGTGCCCGAGCGTTTCCTTTCGGAGCGCGTGTTCATCTCGTTCAAGGGCGTTGAGTCTTCGCTCGTGCTGTATCTGAACGGGCACTATATCGGCTACAGCGAGGATACGTTCACACCTTCGGACTTTGAGCTCACAAAGTATCTGGTCGACGGGGAGAACAAACTCGGCGTACTCGTTACCAAATGGTCATCGGGCAGCTGGCTCGAGGATCAGGATTTCTTCAGGTTTACCGGCATTTTCCGTGATGTGGTGCTCTATACCAAGCCCGAGGTGCACGCCGAGGATATCAGGGTAAGGACACTGTTAAACGATGAGTTCAGTGCTGCGGAGCTGGCTGTTGATATCGATTCGAGCGCTGCGGGCAAAGTCTCGTTCGAGCTCGTTTCGTTCGATAACAAACAGCGCATACCGTTCCCGTATGAGGTGGGTGAGCTGCCCACTCCCGCTGCCGTTCCCGCTGCGAGAAAGACTGTTTTCTCGAAGGACAAGACTCTGAAAAAGGGTAAAAACAGTTTCTCGTTCAATGTCAGGAAGCCCAGACTCTGGAGCGCGGAGGATCCTTATCTGTACGCTCTGGTGATCACCCTGTCGGACGGAGATGACATCGTAAACGAGATAATCCCGATGCAGGTCGGCTTCAGACGCTTTGAGCTCAAGGACGGCCTCTTAAGACTCAACGGCAGGAGGATAGTTTTCAACGGCGTGAACCGCCACGAGTTCAGCTCGATCACGGGACGCGCGATAACCTTTACCGAGACCAGGCACGATCTGGTCAATATGAAGCGCAACAACATCAACGCGATCAGAACCTGCCATTATCCCGACAATTCCTATGTTTACGCGTTGGCCGACAATCTGGGCTTCTATGTGATCGATGAGACCAACATGGAGACTCACGGCACCTGGGCATACGGGAAAATGTCGAAAAAGGACAGGGAGAACATCGTCCCGGGCGACAACCCCAACTGGGAGGACGCTGTACTCTTCAGGGTGCGCAATATATTTAACCGCGACAAGAACCACGCCTGCGTGCTGATCTGGTCCCTCGGTAACGAGAGCTGCGGCGGCATCAATATCAAAAAGATGCACGATCTGTTCCATGAGCTGGACGAGACACGCCCCGTACATTATGAGGGCATCATCCATGACAGGCGCTACAACGATTCGAGCGACATGGAGTCGCAGATGTATCCGAAGGCGGCGAGCATCGAGAAGTTCTTAAAGGAGAACCCCGAGAAGCCTTTTGTCTGCTGCGAGTACTCGCACGCGATGGGCAATTCCTGCGGAGGCATGCACAAATACACCGACCTCTCGCACAGGGAGCCCCGCTATCAGGGCGGATTCATCTGGGACTATATCGACCAGTCGATGACGATGAAGGACCGTTTCGGAAATGAGTTCGAAGCGTACGGCGGAGACTTCGGCGACAGACCTACCGACTATAACTTCAGCGGCAACGGAATAGCCGTCGGAGGCAGGGACAGAGTCTCGTCCCCGAAGATGGCGGAAGTTAAATATAATTACCAGAATATCAAGATTACATTTAATCAGGATTTAACATTTAAAGCCGTAAATTACAGCCTGTTTACCCGGACTTCTGACTACACGTGTAGTATAGAATTGCTGAATGACGGCTTCCCTGTCGTCACCGAAGACATGACCGTAGATGTCGCTCCGGAGTCGGAAGGAACGTTTACTCTCCCGGAGAACATCCTGAAGTACATCGACGCGGAAAAGAATGCCGGAAAACCCTGCAGGGAGATATGCATTTTAGTTAAATTTAAATTAAATAAAAATGAGCTGTTTGCTCCGGCAGGCAGCGAGGTTGCCTACGGCCAGTATGCCTTTACCCCTGCGGCTTCGGATGCTGCGGAGCATGCGGGCACGGACCGTGCTCCGATCCGTCCGTATGTCGTATCGCAGCGTTATAACTGCGGCGTACGCGGAGAGGATTTCGAGATCCAGTTCAGTTGGCAGGGCCTGACCTCCTATAAGAAATACGGCAGGGAGCTGATCGAGGGCATCCCGAAGCCTGCTTTCTGGAGAGCGCCCAATGACAATGACCGCGGCAACAGTATGGCGAACAGATACGCGCAGTGGAAGCTCGCCGACCTGTACGCGAAGGTTACCGATCTGAAGTACAGTGAGGAAAACGGATTGCTTAAAGCCGCATACGAGTACACGATGCCTACTGTTCCCGAGACGCACTGCACTCTTACATATACCGTGCAGCCTGACGGAACTATAGATGCGGAGCTGGCTTTTAAGCCCGTAAAAGATATGATCGAGATGCCTGTATTCGGCATGAACTTCAGATTTAACGCAGACTTTGACAATCTCAGATGGTACGGCTACGGTCCCGGAGAATCCTACTCGGACCGCGCTCACGGCAACCCGCTCGGCATCTATACCTCCAAGGTATCTGAGCAGCTCTCGAAGTACCTCGTGCCTCAGGAGTGCGCAAACAAGATCGGCGTGCGCCGCGCATCGGTTACCGACATGAAGGGACACGGCATCAAGTTTACTGCCGCTCCCGACGCAAAGGGCTCGCACCGCTATGTTGACAAGGCCCTCAGTGAGGAGCTCAAGGATACGTTTGAGCTTTGCGCGCTCAACTACACCGCGTCCGAGCTCGAAGCGGCCACCCATCCGACTGAGCTGCCTCCCGCGCATTTTACCAATGTGCGCATAGCTCTGGCACAGCTTGGTATCGCTGGCGATGACAGCTGGGGCTCATGGACTCATGAAGAGTACCGTATCGATGCCTCGGGCAGGCTGGTGCTCAGATTCAGCTTTAAGGCGATCTGATATCAGCTGCCGGTCAGCATTTCATAGGTTACGCCGTATTTTTTCGCTATGTCGTTGGCATATGACATGCCTTCGGGCGGCGCGATCTCAACTTTATACGAACGCTCACCGTTCTGACCGGTGCGCATTACCAAAGATGCCGCTTTGCTCCGCTGCGAAGCGGCATTTATTTCGTCTATGTCGGCCGCGAGCTTATGCATGTGCGTGTTGTAGATAGTGCGGACGCCCTTTTCGAGAATGGCCTTTTCACAGTCTTTCGCGATATAGTAGCCCTCCTCAAATGATGTCGTTGAAAATGTCTCGTTGAGCAGTATCAGGCTCTTTGCCGTGGCTTTGGCATAGATCTCCCTGAAGCGCTTGCATTCCTCGCCGAGGCGGCCGAGGTCCATCGTTTTGTCCTCGTCTGCGGGAAAATGCGTGTATATCGCGTCAACGGGTGAGAATTCAAACGATGTGCCGGGCACGTAGATGCCGCCCTGAGCGAGCAGGAAAGCCTGCCCCACGGCCTGCGTGATGGTGGTCTTGCCGCCGCGGTTTGCGCCGGTCAGCACGTACAGACAGTGCTCATCGGAAAAATCGAGGTCGTTGGTCACGATATCGGTGCTCGCGGCAGCCTTGTTATCGAGGAGCTTGAGATTGTAAATGCCGCTGATATTCGCGGAGATACCGTTGTCAGAAGGTACACTCTTTGAGAATTCAAAGCCGCGCGCACGCTGCTTTTCGATATAGTCGACCCATCTGATATAGTAGATGAACTCAGGCATCAGGTCGGTGATGTCCGTGATGGTGAGCATTGTGTATTTGTTTAGAACGTCGCGCAGGTGCTTTACGGTCTGGCGCAGCAGCCTCTCGGTTATCTCGTCCATGTAATTGGTGATGCTGCGGGCCTGATTGTCCGCCTCCGAGATGGATTTTATGCCCATGAGCGCTAAGGGGCTGAAGGCCGGTATGATCGGGAGCCTGCCTGCAGCGAGCGGATTCTTTGCGGTGAATTCATCGAACCTGTAATCGCCGTCCCAGTCAGTGCCGTCGTGCAGTTGGTCCTTTCCGACTACCTTGTCCACAAAACGGCCCACCAGACCGGATTTGGTAAATGGCTTGTTGTTGATGGAAATAATGCCTATCCCGCAGGCTTCAAAGCGTTCGTTTAAGTTGATGCCGACAGTGACGCTCTTTAAGCTGCCGGTATCGGCGCGAAGGTTTTTGATATCGGTCTTGAGCTCGTCAAAGCCGTTGTCGGTGTAGAGCTGCTCCACATAGTCGCGCAGTGAGGTGAGACCCTTTGAGGAAATGTCGGCATTTGTGAGACACTTGTAGACTGCTTCGATGCATTCGATGTAATCATTGATCTCATCGAGACGGTGCATCAGGTCCCAGACGCCGGGATCATGGTCGTGATCGTGCTTGTAGCTGCCGTAATCGCGCAGGAAATTGACCCTGTCGAGCAGCTTCATGAGCTCGGCCCGCATGCCCGGATTCCGGTAGATATCATCGAATACGTCACCCCTGTAAACGGCATGTGAGGCATCGTCGGTCAGCATACCCATCACGTTGCGGATATAGGTCTGCTCGCTCTCGACCGCGGTCAGCTGTTTGACCAGCGTATCCATACCGAGGTCATGGAGCGTCTCTTCGCTGAGTTTGTTGAACTTAAGGCTGTGATCGGGAAATAAAATGCTGATCTTCATTTGGGTACCTCCGATGATGTGCCTGTACGGCCTGTATTACGATCTCTTTGAGTGCTTCTTTGCGATAATAAGTGCGGTTAGAGCGATGACTGCCAAAAAGGCAGCGGCGATGGCCGCGATGATGAACGGACGGAAGCTTCCATCGGCGGAAGTACCGTCATCTGAACCGCCGGCTGAAGCTGATGTATCTGTATGTCTTCCGTTATCGGTATCTGCGGAGCCGTTCCCGGTACCTCCGGGATTACTGCCTGCATCACCGGATCCGTCGGCATCGTTACGGCCTTCACCGATTCCGCCGGCAGCTGCACCTATCTTGGTTTCATCTATCACTATATACCCCGAATGCGCATTGGTATATACGCCGGGCTCTGTACCGCGGCTGTTTTTTATGTAGGAGCCCGCGGCATCGACTGCCCGGCAGACAACTGTAGAATAAATACCCGGTTCATCCGTGAGTACACTTACCGGAACGGATGCCGTCGCGCATCTGTCCGCAACAGTAGCGGTGATGAATGTGCGGCCGTTTATCTGGAAGGAAACGGCGGCGGTCTCGGCCGCTATGCTGCCTGTGACATCAACGGATATCAGCACATTGCCGGGAGATGATACCGTGTCGGGCTCCCGTACAGTCAAAGAGTCGCTTGCCTTATAATACCCGAACGAATCGATGAGTGTCTGCGGGTCCGCAAACTGCTCGTCGAGCCAGGATATGCGCTGCCTGATGAAATCGAGTGTGTGGGTGAGCTGTTCGTTGTAGGTGCGTCCCGCTCCGCCGCCCGAGCTGTCCGTGCGCCTCCAGAGAGTGTAGTTTTTGCCGTTCGCGACCTTGAGCGACTCGCACATGGACTCATATTCGTCGGCGAAGGGCAGGATCAGGCTCTCGCGCACCTCGCGGTAGCGTTCGTACAGTTTGACGACAAAATAAGGATCCTTTACCAGCAGGCGGTTGAACTGCTGCGTCTGATAGTACTGCTCGTTGGCGAAATAGTCGTTCGTGGTCTGCCATTTGCGGGCGTAGGTGTAGGTGCCGTTCCACATACCGGCGGTGTCGATGCCGTACATGCTGTTGCCCCAGGCCCAGTCAAAGTCCCATGCCGGTCCGAAGACGAGCTTCGAATCGATGTCCTTGTACATGAAAAAGCTGTTCTTCATGCAGTCCCAGTTGTCGGAGAGCTCGCACACGAGCATATTGTTGATGGCCGAATCGATGTCGACGAAATTGCTGTAATGCATGCCGTCATAGACCGGCGCGTAAAAATCGCTCTCACCGTAGGCGGTGCTCAGGCGCCGGCCCTGACTGCGGCTGTAGCGCCCCTCGTCGGTAGTCCTGTAATGCGTATCGGATGCCCTGTAGACAAAATCCGTGGAATGCATCGCGTATTCCGCGGCCTGTATATAATCGCGCATGTAATCCTCGAGCGCGTCGAAATTCGATCCGGTATAGTCGGGGGCCGTAAGATAGAGCGGGAGCCTGTAGGCGGTCTTCAGATCCGCGCTGCCGTTATGGTAAAAATCCATCTCGATCAGGGCACCGCCGGTCGCGTCCGGCACATCGGAAAAATCATGATATTCGGCGAGATCGACCTTCCAGTAGTCCCTGCCCGCGATATCCCTGACGGTCGTAAGATAAAATGTATGATCGGAGTCAGTGGCCCAGGCATAATCTTTTTTCAGATCCGAGCGTATCCCGGCGCGCGCCTCGTCTTCGCGGTCCTTCGGGATCAGCCCTTTCGAGATCAGTCCGTCGGTTACCGCGTCCGCCACATCCTCGGCGAGATCTTCCCAGTCGTATATATCAACGCGGGTCTTACCTATGCGTACCTGCTCACAGAGCTCGTACACGCCCTTATATGTGCCGTTGTAATACAGCTCGACAAGGCGCGATGACATGGAGGTGAGCCCGAGGGAGGTTGCGAATCGCTGCATCATGAGGTTCCTGATGTTGGTCAGATCTATCGCGTTGGCCAGCAGCACCCAGTGCCTGCTGCGTCCCATACCGAGCAGGTCGGCCTTGTTCTCCAGTTTCAGCTTGAATGGCTTTTTCAAAAGTCCTGCGGTGGAATTGCCGCGCAGATGCAGATAAGCGGTCCCGCTGTACAGTTCGGAGGGAGCGTGATCCGGGGATGTGAGCTCCATATCCGCGGGGACATATTCGTTATATATATCATTGTATGAAGTGTCGGAGGTTATATTTATGACCGGGAGCTCCGGCGTGCCGGCATGTACCCGTACGGCGGCGCAGCAGGAAAAAGCGATGAGCAGGAAAAACACGGCTCCGGCAGTGCGCAAAACGGCCGTATGAATAAAGGATGTGCGGGTTTTCATCGGGTGCCTGTTGACTCCTTTTCGATAATACTCACATTATACTACTTTTCAAACGGGACCGAAAGGTGCTATTCTGTGTTCGGAGAAAGGAAGTGCGATATGGGAAAAAAGACATTTGCGGATAATTTCAGGATAGGTTCCGCTCAGGACCTGATCGACGCGATACATGAGCTGGGATTCGTGCCCTTTTTTGAAAACCCGATAAGAGGTTTCTCGCTCGAAGAGCACATCGCGCGGGGATGCTGGTACTATGACGGGGACGACGGATTCTGGCCCGCGTGGGAATGGAAAGGACCCGTGATCAGGGCTTCGCGCTGCGCCTACGGCAAATTCATCGGCGACAAAGCGGTGTATATCAGCTCGGAGTGGTTCCCCGATTTTGCCAATTACCGCAGGGACGGGTATGATTTTGACGCGAGATACGACGACGGGCTCGCCTCGCATGACGACAAGGTGCTATTTGACCTGCTCGACGCGAACGCTCCCATCATGTCAAAGCCTCTCAAGGCCCTCGGCAACTACCGCAAGGGCGGCAGAAAGGGCTTCGACGGTTCGGTCACACGCCTGCAGAGGCAGTGCTATGTCCTGATCAGCGATTTCAGGTATGCGGTGGACAAAACGGGTAAGGAATACGGCTGGGGGCTCGCGGAATACTCAACGCCCGAGCATTTCCTGGGAGAACCGTTTACGAAAAAAGTGTATGAAAGAACGCCCGAAGAATCCTATGAAAGGCTTGTCGCGCATTTCAAAAGGATCCTCCCGGGCGCGGATGATAAACTGATAGCAAAGCTCCTGCGGTAAGACCGTTATTTTTTGCGTGTCGATGAAACGATGGTGCCGTCCTTGGCTTTTTCGATGAGCTCATCGATCGGCAGCGGCTTTGAATAGTAGTAGCCCTGGAAGCTGTGGACCTTGTAATTGCGGATGATGTTGCGCATGCCCCAGGTCTCGATGCCTTCGACGCATATGCCCGCGCCGAATGTCTTTGCGATATCGGTAAAGCTGTTCAGCAGGTTCTGTTCGCGGTCATCCTGCTCGATATTCTGTATAAAGCTGCGGTCGATCTTGATCGTATCGACGGGCAGGTTCTTGATCAGTCCTACGGATGAAAAGCCTGTGCCGAAATCATCGAGCGCGACGCGGACACCGCTTGCCCTTAAGGCCACGATCACGTTTCTGAGCAGATCGAGATCGAGCAGTCTGCAGCGTTCGGTTATCTCGAGACAGAGCTGTTTCGGCGAGAAGCCGGCGTCTTTTAGCGAGCGGCGGACGATCTCCGTGAAATCGGGCTTTTCCAGCTGGGCATAGGAAATATTGACATTGGTCATGAGGTTGGGAACATAGGCCATGAGCTTTTTCGCGTCGGAAAGAGCCGTGGTCAGGATCCATTCGCCCAGCGCCGGGAACAGGGGATCCTTTTCGAGGAAAGGTATGAACATATCCGGAGGTATGACTCCGTATTCGTCATTTTTCCAGCGCAGGAGCGCTTCGATGCCGATCAGCTTCTCACTCGAAGCGTCCACCACGGGCTGATACAGCAGATAGAAGCCGCTGAAATCCCTGGCGATGGCTTCACGGATCGCGTGCAGTTTGGCGATCCTTTTTTTATTTGCTTCGGTGAGCTCGCTGCGGAATGTGACCAGATCGCCGTGCTTGTTGAGCTTGGACTCCTCGTAGGCAAAATTCAGGCATGAGTACACGGTCTGGTCGTCGACGTTGAAGTCGTTCAGCGAGAGCATGCCTGCGTTGAGCTCGAGCGAGATATCGAGATCGTCGATCCTGATGCCCTTGCGGAAATGCGCGCGGATATCCTCGTATGAGGCCGCCAGTTCCTGCTCGCTCTGCAGCGTGGAAATGATCGCGAAACGCGAGCCGTCGAGGCGGTACGCGCCGCCGCGGTTAGTGACGTTCTCCATTAGATAGCGGCCGAAATGCTGCAGGATCTTATTGCCGATGTGATAGCCGTAAACCTCATTGATCTCTGCCAGTTTTCCGATGCCGGCCAGCCCTATGCGGATAGGCGTTTTATTGCGTATATGCCGCTGAAGATCGGCGAAAAATCCGTACTGGCTGCGCAGGCCGGTGAGCGAATCGATGTGGCTGCGCTGGCTGTGATTGCGTATCGCTCCGCCGAAATATGTGGGATGACCTTCAGGGTCGGTCAGCACGATCCCGCGGCAGGTGCAGATGTCGTATTCACCGTCGGGACGTCTGACGCGGTAGAGCATATCGTGGCCCAGCTGCTGCCCGGCAAAGATCGCGTCTATGCCCTTGCTGTAGCTGGGACGGTCCTCGGGATGGACATGCTCCTCCCAGATGCGCCCGGCTTCGTACATATATTCGGAAGGCAGCTCAAAAGCGGAGACCAGTTCCTTCGACCATCTGGAATAGTCGTATCTCATATCGCAGAGAAATACATAAGTATCCTCGGCGACTATCGATAGCGCTTCAAAAAGAGTATCGAGCTGCTGTTTCGCTTCTTCTGTAACCTTGCGATCCGTCATTTTTCTCCTCCGATACTGCAATTATTTTACAAAACGAATAGTACACTGCATTCTGTATGAACATTATAACAAAAAATACGCAAATGTGTAGATAAAATTTTTTGCTTTGAAACCAAAAGATTTTAGGACGGATTTCGTGTGGAAAAAGGCTTCAAATCGATATATTTCATTGCTCTTGCATTACCCGCAGCGTAGTGCTATGATTTTGTCCTGAGGATGTATAGTAAGAAGGTATTCTTTTGTTCTGTTGAGGGTTTTGGGGGAAAAAGGACAAAGGAGATATTTTTTATGAAGATCAAGTGGACAAACAGATTCAGCGGCGAGCAGGGTTATGTCAGAGAGATCAAGCCCGATCATTTCATCAACACCTTCGAGAAGGCCGACGGCGAGAACTTCAGGAGCAGACGCGAGGCCGAGAAGGCCGTGGCTATGCTTTGCGACTGCGGTGAAGGTGTTAACAATGAGTTTGAGATCGTGACAAATAAAGATTGAAAACACAGAGGCCGGTGCATTAGATTGCGCCGGCCGGCTTGTTATCCGGATGCGGTTTGTGATTAATATTATATAAGGAGGACTTATAGATGCAATTACTAACTCTTATACTTAAAAACGACAACAAGCTCGACGAGATATTGAAGAACCTCGCGAATGAAGGCGTTCGCGGGGGAACCATACTTGAGGGCCGCGGAATGGGAGAGCAGCTCGCCAACATGGAGGATCTTCCTATGTTCGGCATGCTCCGCCATATCTTAAAGGATGAGGAGACACCCAACTGCAAGGTGGTCATCTTCGTATTAAAGGACGAGCAGATCGTTCATGCCCGTACCACGATCAAAAGACTGGTCAACCTTAAGGAACCGAACTCGGGGATCATGTTTGAAATCCCCATCACTTATGTATCCGGCCTCAGCGAAGCCGATCAATAACGAAAGAGGGATGTATTGAAATGCTGCCTGATCTTAATTTAAATATACTGACCTTTCTTGCGATAGCGATAATATTTGCGCTGCTCTCGAGCAAGGTCATGAAGCTGGTAAAGCTTCCGAATGTAACGGGCTATCTGATCATCGGACTGCTCCTGGGGCCGTTCTGCCTCAATGTGATCCCTGCGGATGCCGTTGACACGCTGAGCTTCATACCGACCGTCGCGTTAGGTTTTATCGCGTTTTCGATCGGTGCCGAGTTTAAGCTCAGCTATCTTAAAAAAGTAGGAAAAACACCCGTTGTCATCGCGGTCTGCGAATCGCTCGGCGCTGTTCTCGTGGTCGATCTCGTGCTGATCCTCACCGGCAACAATGTTCCGTTCTCGCTCTGTCTCGGTGCTATAGCAGCTGCTACCGCGCCCGCGGCCACGCTGATGGTCGTAAAGCAGTACAAGGCAAAGGGCGAGCTTACCGAGACACTGCTCGCGGTAGTGGCCATCGATGATGCCACCGCGCTCATGTTCTTCGGTATCTCCGTGGCGATTGCGCAGAGCATCGAAGACGGCGGCACGGGCTCGATACTTATGACGATACTCAAACCCATTGCCGAGATACTTGGCTCGCTCCTGCTCGGAGCGGTGTTCGGAGTGCTTTTCAGACTTCTCGTCAAATGGTTTACGGGACGCGGAAACAGACTGTCGGTAACCTACGCGATGGTATTTGCCTGCATCGGCATCTCCGATCTGCTCGGACTGTCGGCGCTGCTCGCATGCATGATCCTCGGCGCTATGCTCGTCAACACCTCGAACGTCAGCGACAAGATATTCGAACAGACGGACCGTATGACGCCGCCGCTGTTCATGCTGTTCTTCTTCCTGTCGGGCGCGGGACTTGATATCACGCTGATCCCTCAGGTCGGAGTGATCGGCATTCTTTACGTACTGTTCAGGGTTGTCGGCAAGGTTGCCGGCGCGGCTCTCGGCGGAAAGATGTGCCATGCGCCCGCAAAGATACAGAAATACCTGGGCTTTACGCTCGTGCCTCAGGCCGGTGTAGCGATAGGTCTTGCGACCACCGCGCTTAAGATAGTTCCCGACTACGGTCCGCGCATCAAGACGATCATTCTCTGCGGCACGGTTATCTATGAGCTGACGGGTCCCGTCATCACCAAACTGGCGCTGAAGGCCGCGGGTGAGATAGACGAGAGCGCTCTTGGCGGCAGTCCTGCGGCAAAGGCGTGATTTTTGCTTGCTTTTGTTTTTTTGTTTTATTAAAATTGATTGCAGGGGGATTTATGCTTAAAAAACCTGATTTTAAACGGGCGTGTCTGATCATCGCGGTGCTGTTCGCATTGACCGCGTTTTCGGCATGCACGCATAAGACCAAAGACCCTGCGGATGATACGACGGCGACTCCGACGCAGCAGACCCCGAACATGACGTCTGCGCCCACGCCGGATGCTGCCGATACCGGCACTCCGACACCTGCCGGCAACGCAACTCCCACTCCGACCGAAGTGCCGGAGCCTACGGACGAGCCTCTGCCGACCCTGATGGAGACCGACCCCGATGACGATGATTCCTCATCGGTGCCCGGGAGCGACTTAAAGCCCACGGCAGGCCCCGATGATACGCCTGCTTCTCCCACGCCGACAAAGGCGCCCGCCGATGTTCCCGAAACGGACGAGCAGCGCTCGTCGGACTGGCAGGAGACATTCCTTGTATGGATACCCGAGTTTACGGGCGGTATATATCACGGTTTTTCTGCGGAGGAGACCTTTGACAGGGCGAGCTTCGCGGGAGTGGAGCCCGATGAGGTGCTCGCTTATATAGCGGAGCTGGAGGCGGCGGGATTCGTGAACGGAGCAAAGAGTGATTCGCATGCGTCGCGCATCGCGTACTCCGCGCTCAATGCGGACAACTGGGCCGTGGAGGTCGATTTCGGCGAGGGACAGTTAAAGATAGGCTCGGGCTATTACCCGGACGATATGGGGAGCGAGGAACGGCTCGAACATATCTGGACGGTCACCGCGCTCGCGGACCTTCCCGAATTTACGGCGGGGACGTTCGCTTCCGACGGCGAGAGTTCTGACGGCAGCGCATATCACGCGATATTCGAGGATGTCGCGGAGGATGACGTGAGAGCCTATACGGTACTGCTCGCTGAGGCGGGATACATCGTTGACGCCGATGAGGGCGACGCGGACGGATTCATCTGGTATTCGGCGGAAAACGCTGACGGCGGTTTCTGCGACATTACATATTATGACGGCATATTAAAGATCGAAGGCGGGAGATAATGGATTCACTGAAGGTCTATATTGTGGATACGCATGACGAGAGCTTTACGGAAAACCGTGAGGCTTTATCCCGTATGCTCTCTCCTTACCGCAGGGCAAAGCTTGAGCGCTTTGCGTCCGCGGGCACGGAGGCGGCTGCGGCGCGGCGCGCGAACAATTATGACCTCTGCCTTGCGGCGGGACTCGTGACCGACATCGGGCTTAAGGCTTACGGACTGAACGAGCGCGACATGAAGTACGGGACCGCGGCGGGAGGAAAGCCCATTTTCCTGAACCACCCCGAGATCCGTTTCAATATCTCGCATGCGGGACATTACGCGGTTGCGGCTTTTTCGGACGAATACGAGCCGGGCATCGATATCGAGGACTGCAGGCGGATCAGCAACCGCATCATCTTCGGCATATTCGGCGAGGAGGAACGCAGGCTCATCATGGAGGCGCCCGATGAGGCGACCAGGATGCAGATGTTCGGACGCATCTGGACCGTCAGGGAGGCATTCGTAAAATCCACCGGACTGGGGCTTGCGACTCCGAGGGATGCGTACGGTACGGTCATGAAGAACGGCAGGCTCGCGATCACACAGAGAGTCTGCGAGGGAGAGTTCGGCACCAGAGAGCTTAGCCCGATCGGAGATTACTGCATTTCCGTCGTGGCCGGCAAAAATATAAATTTTGAAAGACAGGCAAGAGGTTGACATTATATGAAAAAGGTTATTACTTACGGAACTTACGATCTGCTCCATGTCGGGCACATCAATCTGCTGCGCCGCGCGAAGGAGCTCGGCGACTATCTGATCGTTGTCGTTTCATCCGACGAGTTCAACGCGATCAAGGGCAAAAAAGCTTATTACAGCTTTGAGGACCGCAAAAAGATCCTTGAGGCTGTTAAATATGTGGACGAGGTTCTGCCAGAGTACACCTGGGAACAGAAGATCGACGACGTTGTGAAGAACAATGTCGATGTTTTTGTTATGGGCGATGACTGGAAGGGCAAATTCGATTTCCTCAAGGATTACTGCGAAGTCGTTTATCTGCCGCGCACCGAGGGCATTTCCACGAGCAAGATCAAAGAGGATCTGGGACTCACAGGCTCGAAAGAGGACTGAGAACACGCGCATTTAGGGTCGGGGAATATTAATTCAGGAGAGAGAGATTATGCAGGAGATCGCAAAAGAGAAGATTCCGTTCGTGACCAGAGAGATGGTCGAAGAGATCGAGAAAAAGTACCCGACACCTTTTCACATTTACGACGAAAAGGGCATCAGGGAGAACGCGCGCAGGCTCAAGGAGGCTTTTGCGTGGAACAAGGGCTTTAAGGAGTTCTTTGCCGTTAAGGCGACCCCGAATTCCTTCATCATTAAGATATTAAAGGACGAGGGCTGCGGCGTGGACTGCGCTTCGATCCAGGAGCTCTATCTTGCCGAGGCGGTCGGCATGGGCGAGGGCGACATAATGTTCTCGTCGAACGAGACTCCCGCGGGCGAGTTCACAAAGGCCAGACAGCTCGGCGCCTATATCAATCTGGACGACATCACGATGATCGATTTCCTCGATAAGGAATGCGGCATCCCCGAGACGGTTTTCTGCCGTTTCAATCCCGGAGGATTCTATAACGTTTCGAACGGCATCATGGACAACCCCGGCGATTCAAAGTACGGCATGACCAGGCACCAGATCGCGGACGCGTTCCGCAGGCTCAAGGGCCTCGGCGTCAAAAAGTTCGGTATCCATGCGTTCCTGTGCAGCGGTGCCGTGACCAACGATTATTATCCGATGCTCGCAAAGGATCTGTTCCAGCTCGCAGTAGAGCTTAAAGAGGAGACCGGCGCGGACATCTGCTATATCAATCTTTCGGGCGGCGTAGGCATCCCCTACCGTCCCGGAGTTAAGCCCTGCGACATCATGAAGATCGGTGAGGGCGTACGTGCCGCGTATGAGGAGGTCATCACTCCCGCGGGCATGGATGTCGCGATTTTTACGGAGCTCGGACGCTTCATGCTGGCGCCTTACGGACATCTTATCGTAAAGGCGATCCACGAAAAGCATATCTATAAGGAGTACATCGGTGTCAACGCCTGTGCGGCAAACCTTATGCGTCCCGCGATGTACGGCGCTTACCACCATATCACGGTCCTCGGCAAGGAAGACGCCGAGCCCGACCATAAGTACGACGTGGTAGGAAATCTCTGTGAGAATAACGATAAATTCGCGATCGACCGCGATCTTCCGAGGATCGACATGGGAGATTATCTCTGCATCCACGATACCGGAGCTCACGGCTTCGCGATGGGCTACAACTATAACGGCATGCTCCGTTCGGCAGAGCTTCTGCTGCGTGAAGACGGAGAGGTTCAGCTCATCAGGCGCGCGGAAACCGCGAAGGATTACTTCGCGACCTTTGATTTCTGCGATGTTATGAAAAATGCCGGCTACGAGAAATAACAACAATGGTGACAGGCACCGGAGCCGGTGCCTGTCACCGTGAAAGGAACAAAAGCGGTAATGGCAGCACACTATGACGGCAGTGACATAATGGTTTTAAAGGGACTTGAGGCAGTCCGCAAACGTCCGGGTATGTACATCGGATCGACGGGCAGCCGCGGCCTCCATCACCTGATCTGGGAGATCCTCGACAACGGTATCGACGAGCATCTCGCCGGACACTGCGATCACATCGAAATAACGCTCTTAAAGGACGGCGGCGTTCGTATCGCGGATCATGGACGCGGCGTCCCGACAGACATCCATCCGACCGAACATATCCCCACGGTGCGTGTCGTTTACACGATACTCCACGCGGGCGGTAAGTTCGGTAATTCGGTTTATAAGGTATCCGGCGGTCTGCACGGAGTAGGCGCATCCGTAGTTAATGCGCTTTCTTCGCGTTTCATCGTCGAGGTTCGCCGCGACGGCAAGATATACCGCGATGAGTATCAAAACGGCGGCACTCCGGTCGTTGAGCTCGTGGGCGGCATGATCCCCGTGACCGGCAAGACTGCCAAGAACGATACCGGTACTACCGTTACTTTCTATCCCGATGCCACGATCTTTGACACCACCGAGTTCAAGGCCGAGGTCATCATCAAAAAGCTTAAGGAAACCGCATATCTGAACAAGGGCCTCACCCTTACTTTTACCGACCAGAACACCGGATTTAAGCAGACCTTCTGCGAAAACGAAGGCATCAAGAGCTTTGTTGCCTATCTCTCCCGCGAGATGAGGACGCTCCATCCCGACCCGATCTATGTAGAGGGCAGGAGCGGCGATATCGAGGTGGAGGTCGCGTTCCAGTACAACGATTCCTTCGCCGAGCAGATCAATTCATACTGCAACTGCATCAATGTCGTGGACGGCGGTACGCTCGTCACCGGCTTTAAATCGGGTCTGACGCGCGTGATCAACCAGTACGCAAGAGAGCTCGGAGTACTTAAGGAAAAGGATGAGAACCTCGACGGCAAGGACATCCGCAGCGGCATTATCGCCATTGTTTCGATAAAGCATCCCGACCCGCAGTTCGAGGGCCAGACCAAGACAAAGCTCGGCAACAACGACGCGAAGATCGCGGTCGAGGATGTATTTACGAGCGAGGTTACGCGTTTCTTCGATAAGAATGTCGAGATATTAAAGACCATCCTCGACAATTCCATGAAGTCTTACAATGCGCGCAAGGCAGGCGACAAGGCGAGGAACGCGGTGCTCAAATCGCTCGCCGACACTTACGAGACCAAATCAAAGCTCGCGGCATGCTCGTCAAAGCATCCCGAGGAGTGCGAGGTCTACATCGTCGAGGGTGATTCCGCGGGCGGCACCGTAAAGACTGCGCGCAACCGCAGGACCCAGGCCGTGCTGCCTCTCAGGGGCAAGATACTGAACGTTGAGAAAACGCCTCTCGACAAGATACTGCAGAACAACGAGATACGTTCGATGATACAGGCATTCGGCTGCGGCATAGCCGAGGAGTTCGATATTTCCAAGCTCCGCTATGACAAGATCATCATCCTGACCGATGCCGATGTGGACGGCGCGCATATCAGCACGCTGCTCCTGACATTTTTCTACAGATATATGCCCGAGCTGATCTACGAGGGCAAGGTTTACCGAGGACTTCCGCCGCTCTACAGGGTCGAGTACGAGACAGGCACCGCGCGCGGCAAGAAGTCAAAGGTGAGCGAATACTTATTTAACGACGCGGCGCTCGAGGAGTTCCGCAAGACCGGACGCAAGATACTCTCGCTGCAGCGCTACAAAGGACTCGGCGAGATGGACGCGACGCAGCTGTGGGAGACCACGCTCGATCCCGACCAGCGCGTGCTCGCCCAGGTGAGCATCAGCGACGCCGTAGAGGCCGATGAGGTGACATCGCTCCTCATGGGCGCGAACGTGCCGCCCCGCCGCGAGTTCATCATGGCGGAAGCGCAGAATGCGAATTTAGATATTACTTAAGAGGTTTTTATAATGGAACAGTTACAGCAGCTCGATTTTTCGGAGGAGATGAAGAACTCCTACCGCGATTATGCCATCAGCGTTATCATAGCGCGAGCCCTGCCCGATGTCAGGGACGGCTTAAAGCCCGTTCAGAGGCGTATCCTCTACGCGATGAACGAACTCGGTCTCGATCCGAAGAAGCCTCACCGTAAGTCGGCCCGTATCGTCGGTGATACGATGGGTAAATACCATCCTCACGGCGACAGCTCGATCTATGACGCGCTCGTGCATATGTCGGAGGACTATACCCTTTCGATACCGCTCGTGGACGGACACGGCAACTTCGGTTCGATCGACGGCGACCCTTCGGCTGCCATGCGTTACACCGAGGCCAGACTGTCCGAGGGCGGCATGACGCTGCTCGAGAACCTGGACAAGGACCTCGTTGATTTCATTCCCAATTTCGATGAGAGCGAAAAGGAGCCCACGGTGCTCCCCGCGATGATCCCGAATCTGCTGATCAACGGCACGACCGGTATCGCGGTCGGTATGGCGACCAACATTCCTCCGCACAATGCCGGAGAAGTCATCAATGCCTGCATCGCTTATCTGGACAATCCCGCGATCCCGCTCGACGAGCTGCTGCAGATCATGCCCGGCCCCGATTTTCCGACCGGCGGCGTGATCGTTAACGGTTCCGCTTTAAAGGACATTTACGAGACCGGTGAGGGCAGAATCAGGATCAGGGCAAAGACCGTGATCGAAAAAGGCGAATACGGACGCACCAATATCGTCATCACAGAGATACCTTTCACCGCGTCGGGCACCAAGACCAAGCTCGTTGAGGGCCTCGTGGGCCTCATGAGGGACAAGGTATTCGAGGAGATATACGATGTCAGGGACGAGTCCTCGAAGGAGGGCATCAGGATCGTGGTCGAGGTCAAAAAGGACCGCGACGCCGCGAACCTGCTCAACGGACTCTTTAAGAAATCGGGTCTGGAGGACACCTACTCCGTAAACCTGCTCGCCGTAAAGGAAAAGCAGCCGATCGTATTCAGCTTAAAGTCGATGCTCAGGGAGTTCGTAGAGTTCCAGGAGGAGCTCTACACGCGCGAGCACAGACACCTGCTCGAGAAAGCGAAGGCCAGACTCGAGATCGTTGAGGGCCTGCTGCGCGCAACCGACGTTATCGATCTGATCATAGAGGTACTGCGCGGATCGACATCCGTAAAACAGGCCAAGGAATGCCTGATCCACGGCGATGTTACTGATATAAAGTTTAAGTCCGAAGCCTCGAGGATACAGGCCATGATGCTCAATTTCACCGAAGCGCAGGCCGACGCGATCCTCTCGATGCCTCTCTACAGGCTGATCGGACTCGAGATATTAAAGCTCCAGGACGAGAAAAAGACCCTGCTCGCAAATATTGCCAGATACGAGAACATACTCTCGAAAAAATCTGCGCTCCATGCAGTCATCAAGGGCAGATTAAAGGAATACGCCGAAAAGTTCGCGCGTCCGAGACGCACCGAGATCGCTGAGCTCGAGACCAGGAGCTATGTCGAAGAGGTTAAGATCGAGGACATTTATGTTCTAATAGATAAGTTCGGATATACCAAGACGATCGACGAGGTCACCTACGCGAAGACGCAGGCCGAGACGCTCGCCGAATTCCCTCATATAGTAAGGATGAAGAACAACGATGTGCTCTGCGTATTTACCGCAGAGGGCAATATGCTGCGCGTCAAGGCCGAAAAGCTGCCCCGCTGCAGGATAAAGGAAAAGGGCGTTCTCATCCACAACCTCTGCAAGATAGACCAGCAGGAGGCCATTTTCTACTGCTCGTTTGAGAGCATGTTCGATTCGATGCTGATGTTCGTGACCAAGGCAGGCTATATCAAGCTGACCTCGGGTATCGAATTCGACACCACGAGACTTATGATGGCGGCGACTAAGCTCGAGCCCAAGGACGAGGTCGTTGCGATCAGCATGCTTTCCGCGGCCGATATGCTCGCGGGCGACCGCCGCGTGATCATCGTAACGAAGAACGGCTACGGACTCGCGTTCCCGCTTGCCGAGGTTCCTGAGTTTAAAAAGACCGGACGCGGCGTAAAAGGCATCTCGATGGACAAGACCGACCATGTCATCTTCGCTGCCGCAGCCGCTGCGAACGATCCCGACCTTGTTCTTCCGAACAATAAGACACTTCCCGTAAAGAAGCTCCGCATGAAGCCGAGGGCATCGAAGGGAACAAAAATGTGACCTATTTTGCAAAAAGAATAAATTTGTTTACAAAAAGTTCACAATTAGGGGTTAAGTATTTTAAACGCGCATCCGATATACAGAGCAGAGATAGAAAAAAGTTAGCACACAAGTAAGATCAGTGTTTGATAAAACCTGTGACACGGATGTTACGGATAGGAGGCAAGTATGCGTATAGATGCTATGAATCAGGTTAGTCAGATTTATTCTGCTAACAGAACTAAGAAAGCAGCCAATAGCAACGCCCTGAGCTTTGCCGACACTCTTGAGTTGTCTCAGGCAGGCAAGGCCCTTCAGGTAGCAAAGGCAGCAGTTGCGGCGGCACCCGAGGTTCGCGAGGATCGTATCGCGCAGATCAAGGCAGCCATGGAGAACGGCACCTGGTCGGTAAGCGACAACGATCTTGCTGACAAGCTTCTTGATTCATTCGACATTTGACGGTCGGACGGATCTTTTATCGGAGTATATTAATTTATGGCCGGTTTAATCGATGAATTAGTCAGTGTCATGTCCAAGGAGAATGACATATACAAGGAGCTTATACCGATAGTATCGGAGAAAACCCGTACTATCATTAAAAATGACCTCACAGCCCTTCAGGAAATCACGGACAGGGAGCAGCTCACGGTTGAGCGTATCAATTCCCTTGAACGTAAAAGGGAGGAGGTCATTAAAAATATCGGGATTGTTTTAAACAGGGATCCCGCGACCCTCGGCATGAAAAACCTCATCAAGATCATGGCAAAGCAGCCGGATCAGCAGAAGAGGCTCGCCGAGATACACGATGAGCTGAGCTCAACGTTAAAGACTCTGGTCACGATAAATGACCGAAACAAGCTGCTCATAGAGCAGTCCCTGGAAATGATCGAATTCGAACTGAATCTGATCCAAAGCTCAAGGATGAGCCCGCCGGGGAATAATTACACGCGCAATGCAGGTGAGGAAGCTATGCAGGGCACGGGAACAAGGATGTTCGACGCCAAGCAGTAGACTTTACGCCGGCCCCTTTTTTGTTCTTTATCAGGAGGTAGGAGTATGTCGCTGTTTAGCAGTTTATCTGTCGGAACATCCGGCTTAAGAATAGGACAAACAGGATTAAATGTAGTCGCGCACAATTTAGCCAATGTGGACACCGACGGATATGTACGTCAGCAGACTCTGCTGGGTGATCATATCTACAACAACATCGGTCAGAACGCTGTTGAAAAGCTTCAGATCGGTCTCGGCGTCAATGCACAAGAGGTTAGGCAGGTGCGCGATGTTTTTTTGGATAAAACGTACCGCAGGGAATACGGAAGACAGGGATATTACGAGGCACAGTACGATGCGGAGCAGGAGATCGAGAACCTGTTCGGCGAGCTGACGGGAGTCAAGTTCCAGGATGATCTGTCGAATTTCTGGGTATCGCTCCAGGAACTCGCAAAGGAGCCCGACAGCAGAGTGGCGCAGGCAACCCTCGTCGAGACCGGACTTACACTGGTTGAGCGTTCGGACAAGATCTACACCCAGCTCAAGGAATTCCAGCTCGACCTCAATACAAAGATCCGCACAAAGATCAACCGCATAAACGAGATAGGCGCCGAGATATTCGACCTCAACGCAAAGATCACATTCTACGAGGCGAGCAAGCAGGAGAACGCGAACGACCTTCGCGACCGCAGAAATCTCCTTCTCGACGAGCTCGGACAGCTCACAAAGATCGATTACAAGGAGCAGATAAACGGCAAGGTAAACGTCATCATCGAAGGCGTTTCGTTCGTTTCCGAGGACTATCTGGCACCGATGGGCTACATCACGATGGCCCAGTACAACGAAGTTCATAACATCGACACACCCCTCGATGAGTCGGCAGACATACTCCTGGCGGTTTGGCCCCACTTAGGGGACGCCGAGGTGTTCGACTGGTCGCAGGTTCCCAACATGTCGGCGGGTTCAGACATCGGCAGCCTCAAGGGTTCCATTCAGGCCAGAGGCTCTCATGTCGGCAAATACACAGATATCCCGCTCGAGCCCGACATCAGCGATTACATCGATGAGGAGTCCGGTGAGCTCGACGAAGAAGAATGGAAGCTTGCTCTCGACAATTATGAGATCGCGACCGAGGAATACAATCTCTACGTTGATTCGTCCATCGTCATGAGGACGCAGGCGCAGTTCGACCAGCTGATCCACGGCATCGTTACCACGATCAACAACAGGCTCTGCCCCGACAAAGAGGTTACGATCGCGGCCGGCACCACGGTCACCCGCAACGACGGCAGCGAGTACACCTTCGAGGAGGACACCGTGATCCGCGTATTCGACGCGGAGCACGCGCCGGTCGGTGTTGACGAAGAGGCGACACCCGGCATCGAGCTTTTCTCGAGAAAGACCACACCGAGATACATGGATGCGCAGGACATCACTCTCGCGGACGGCACCGTACTCGAAAACGCGAGGATCTATAACTGGGAGGATCCGAGCGATAACTACACACTTTACACTCTGGGTGAGATCGAGATCAACCCCGAGATCATCGCGAACAAATCAAAGCTTCCGATCATCAACAACAACGGAACCGGCGATTACGACATTTCGATGATCGAAGGCCTGCTCACCGACTGGCAGACACCGTTTGCCACACTTTCACCCAACACTCTGACCTATAACAACTTCGAAGCATATTACACGCAGTTCATCGGAGAGATCGCGACAAAGGGCGATGAATACCATACCCTTTCGTCAAACCAGGAGATCATGGTCAATTCCGTTCAGGACCAGCGTCTGGACGTGACCGGCGTTTCCTCCGACGATGAGCTCACCTATCTGATCAAGTTCCAGCACGCGTACAATGCTTCGGCGAGATACATCAACGTTATCGACGACATGCTCGAGCCTGTTATCGAAAGACTCGGACATTAACAGTGACTGTAACTTTAGTTAGGAGGTAATAACCGATGCCTAATACCTTTTTCGGACTGACCATCGGCTCGACCGGACTTTTCGGTGCGAACATCGGACTCAATACCACGGCGCACAACGTGGCAAATACCGAGACCGACGGCTATACCCGTCAGGTAGTTAAGCAGCAGGCCGATACGCCGCTACGCGCGAACAATACCTACGGTATGATCGGTACCGGTGTTGCGATCACGGCCATCGAGCAGCAGCGCGATGTGTATTACGACGAGAAGTTCCGCAGCAATAACGCGCTGACAGGTTATTATACCGCCCAGGATTATTACATGCAGTCCATCGAGAATTATTTCAACGAGATCCAGCTCGAGGGCTTCAATACAACCTTCAACAAGATGAGCGACGCGCTCCAGGAACTTTCGAAGGATCCCGCGAACCTCACCGTCCGCACACAGATGAACAGCTACGCGCAGAGCTTCTGCGAGTACATCAATTCGATCCAGACCAGCCTCGAGCAGCTTCAGGACAATGTAAACTTCGAGATCCGCACGATGGTTGACTCGGTCAATTCCTACGCGAAGCAGATCGCGGGCCTGAACAAGCAGATCAATACACTGGAGACCACGGGCGAAGCCGCTAACGATCTTCGCGACCGCAGAAATCTCCTGGTGGACGAGCTTTCGAACATCGTTGATATTTCCGTAGTTGAGCAGAAACTCGGTTCCGGTGCTACCGGCATCACGAGCTATACGATAAAGATCGGCGAGGCAACTCTCGTTGACACAT
>JAEEGJ010006863.1_pt1 | contig 33545 bp, 27 predicted proteins | sample 8958761 | NCBI WGS metagenome assembly JAEEGJ01 (sample SAMN16246546, study PRJNA631951) | gut metagenome | biome: gut microbiome; feature: rumen; material: RS-attached | host: Bos | place: Iran: Karaj | collected 2018-10
CAAGGCCCATCGCCTTCGCGACATCGCCCACCTTGACTTTGCTGAGCTTGCTCTGGCCCATGCACACCAGCTTCAAGAAGTTCGGCGAAGTAAAGCCGGCGCTCTTGCAGAATTCGCGCCACGAGAATGCACCGAGACGCTTGCGTTCATCGTAGTAATCCTGCATAAAGAGGTGATAATCTTTGTATTCAAGTACCGATTTCATACTAAGGAATATATATTTTTCCTACACCCCAGTCAATAAGTTTATTATACAAAAATACGCATTTCTACTCAAAACAAGCAAATTTTGTAACGCAATTACATATATTTTCAGCTAAATTATACAACATGTATAATATAGCGAAAAAGCCGTATAGCGCGAAGTTTCTTTCGAAAGCAATTGATACAGCACCTTCAGAACCATTCGTCCCGTTAATATCTATATTTGCAACATGTTTAAGATAGTTAAGGCTTTTTGCCGCATTCTTTCTTCTTACGCTTCCCCTTTCGTCATCGCAAGCGCAGTCGTCGCATTCTTCCTCCCCATCACTTTCGGGTGGGTACACGGGAACGTTTCTTCCGTGATACTCGGCATCATTATGCTGAGCATGGGACTTACGATTTCGATGGACGATGTGCGAAACCTGATGAAGCAGCCGTTCCACATTCTGCTCGGCGCCGTCGCACAATACACTATTATGCCTTTTGTCGCCTTCGGACTCACGAAAGTGTTCGGACTCGACCCTTACCTGGCCGTAGGCATTATTCTGGTGGGTTGCTGTCCGGGCGGCGTTTCTAGCAACGTGATGAGTTTTCTCGCCAAAGGCGATGTAACCTATTCGGTGAGCATGACCATGGTCTCGACGCTTCTCGCCCCCATCATGACTCCGCTTTTGGTCTTATGGCTCGCCGACACGAGCATCGACGTGAATGCGAAGGGCATGTTCTTGAATATTCTGTATGTAACCGTCGCCCCGATAACGATCGGGTTCCTTTGCAACCATTTTTTGGGCAAGCGAACCGTATTCAAGGAAATCCAGGCAAACATGCCTGCAGTGAGCGTGATTGGGCTTATGTGCATTGTAGGCGGCGTGGTCGTGACGGTACGCCCGCAGCTTTTGACAAACGGCCTCGGCCTCATTTTCTTGGTACTTGCGGTGGTGTTCTGCCACAACGCCTTAGGTTACGTTTTGGGCTATAGCGTGGGCCGCCTTTTCAAGTTCAATACCGCCAAAAAGCGCACTATCGCCATCGAAGTCGGCGTGCAGAATGCAGGAATGGCGACCGTTCTTGCGGCCGCCTTCTTCGCGAATCCTGATAATGTTGCGCAACACCCCGAAGCGGTGCTTTGTGTTGTTCCTTGCGCCCTGAGCTGCGCCTACCATTCCATCAGCGGTACGGTACTCGCAAACCTCTTTGCCTGGCGCGACAAGAAGAAAGCGTAAGATTACGCCGGCACCAGTTCCGGACGAGTTTTCATTTCGTCCAGCTGGATCTGGTGAAGCACCACATGACCTTCTACTAGACTCTGCTGCACATCGATAATACGCTGGTTCGTAGAGCCCCTGAACTTGATTTCGAGCGATTTTTTCGCCATAATGAAGGGGCCGTCGATTAAAATGTCAGCAAAAGTCAATAGTTCGAACATGTCCGGGCGCTCGTGCGCAAGGTCCATCAGGCGTTCGTAGGTATAACCGGTAAAAATCACCAAGTTGAGCCCACGTTCCTTGATTTCTCGTGCAAGCGGAATCAAGGCCGCCGCCTGATCCATCGGGTCTCCACCACTGAACGTAATACCGTCGAGCAGCGGATTTTCCTCGATCATTTCGAGGATTTCGTCAATATCAATAAAATGACCCCCGTTGAAATCGTGGGTCTGAGGATTCTGACACCCTGGACAATTATGATGACAACCTTGGGTAAAGATTGTCATACGGATTCCGGGACCGTCCACGAACGATTCGGGTTCGATTCCGGCAATCCGCAAGCGAGGGTATTCGTCCATATTATACGCCGTGCTTCACGCGATCGTTCACTTCGGCACGCTTAGCGTTATTGAAGCGATCGACAGTACCGACCAGGTAACCCGTGATGCGGCGGATACGTTCGAATCCGATACCTTCACCATACTTGTTCAGTTCTTTTTCAGACATTGATGTTTCTCCTTGATGTAAAAAGTCTTGTTGATTTCATTAGTGATTAGTGGTTAGGAACGCAATAAAAAAATTCTTTTTACATTCCTGTTCACTGCATACTGTTTACTAACCACTATCTATTCCTCTTACCTGATTCCCTTGAAGGCGGGCATTCCCGGATAAAGCCTACGCAGTTCCTTCAGTTTTTCTTCGGAAATGGCGTGGCCTTCGCTACGTCCGCAACGCGGGCAGCAGTCACCGATCACACCCACGAATCCGCAAACCGGATCGCGGTCCACCGGATGGTTGATGGAGCCGTAACCGATACCCACCTTGGCCATGTGCTGCACGATCTTTTCGAAGGCATCCAGGTTCTGCGTCGGGTCGCCATCGAGTTCGATGTAGCTGATGTGACCGGCGTTGGTGAGTGCGTGGTACGGGGCTTCCAGAGAAAGTTTCTTGAAAGCCGAAATCTTGTAGTACACCGGAACGTGGAAAGAGTTGGTGTAGTAATCGCGGTCGGTAACGCCCGGGATAATACCGAACTTTTTCTTGTCCATACGCACGAAGCGGCCAGAAAGGCCTTCAGCCGGCGTAGCAAGCAAGCTGAAGTTGAGGCCGAGACGTTCGGATTCCTTGTCGCAGAATTCGCGCATGTGGCCGATAATCTTGAGGCCGAGCTGCTGGGATTCTTCGGATTCGCCGTGGTGCTTGCCCGTCAGCATCACCAGGGTTTCGGCAAGTCCGATAAAGCCGATCGAAAGCGTACCGTGCTTGATGACTTCACCCACGGTATCTTCCCAGCCGAGCTTGTCGGAATCGATCCACACACCCTGTCCCATGAGGAACGGGAAGTTCTTGACCTTGCGGCGGCTCTGGACGGCAAAGCGTTCCATGAGCTGGTCGCTCACCAGTTGCAGCATGCGGTCGAGTTCCTTGAAAAACAGGTCCACGGACTTCATCTTGATGGCGATACGCGGAAGGTTGATCGACGTGAAACTCAGGTTGCCACGGCCGAAGCTGATTTCGCGGCTCGGGTCGTAGTGGTTACCGATCACGCGGGTACGGCAGCCCATGTAGGCAATTTCGGTTTCAGGGTGGCCCGGCTTGTAGTACTGCAAGTTGTACGGGGCATCCTGGAAGCTGAAGTTCGGGAACAGGCGCTTGGCGCTCACGCGGCAAGCGAGCTTGAATAAGTCATAGTTCGGGTCGCCCGGCTTGAGGCTGATGCCGTCCTTGACGCGGAAAATCTGAATCGGGAAGATTGCCGTTTCACCACCACCCAAGCCTTCTTCGGTGGTGAGAAGCAGGTTACGCATAGCCATGCGAGCTTCGGGCTCGGTACACATACCGTAGTTGATGCTGGAGAACGGAGTCTGGGCACCGGCACGGCTGTGCATGGAGTTCAGGTTATGAACGAAAGCTTCCATAGCCTGGAAAGTAGCCTTGTCGGTTTCTTCGTAGGCCATCTTTTCGGCAAACTTCTGGGCGTTCTTCACCGTTTCTTCGCCATAGGTCTTGGACAATTCGCGGGCTTCGGCTTCCACGAACTTTTCGTTCGGCACGAGCGTCGCTACCATGCCCATTTCGGCCATTTCGGTATGGAGTTTCTTCACAACCGGCTGGATTTCTTCTTCGGTCTTGCCGGTAAGAAGAATGAGAGCCTTGACCATGTTGGAAAGGTAAGCCTTGCGGTAAGTGATACGCACGCCGTCGGCCATGGCATAGTCAAAGTTCGGAATGGACTGACCGCCGTGCTGGTCGTTCTGGTTAGACTGAATGGCAATAGCAGCCAAAGCAGCGTAGCTACGGATATCCTTGGGTTCACGAAGGTGACCGTGACCGGTATTGAAGCCGTTCTTGAAAAGCTTCTTGAGGTCGATCTGGCAGCAGGTCATGGTAAGGGAATAGAAATCCAGATCGTGGATATGGATATCGCCTTCCATGTGAGCGCGGCTGTGCTCAGGCTTGAGCATCATCATGGTGTAGAAATGCTTTGCGGATTCGGAACCATACTTGAGCATGGTACCCATGGCGGTATCGCCATCGATGTTGGCGTTTTCACGCTTGAGGTCGGATTCCTTGGCAGAGCTGAAGGTAATGTCGCGGAGCGTATGCATGAGGCGCGTATTGACTTCGCGCACGCGGGTACGTTCGGCACGGTACAGGATGTAGCTCTTGGCGGTATCGGCATAGCCACCTTCGGTCAGAGCCTTTTCGACAGCGTCCTGGATTTCTTCGATTTCAGGAACATTCTTGCCCTCGGATTCGAGTCGGCCCACCACATCGGCGGACACCTTGAGGGCCGTGCTCGTGAGCACGTCATCGTTTCCCAACAAATTCAACTGACTTTGGGCGGCCTTGATCTGTTCGTCAAGTTCGCCAGATGCGCGGAATGCCTTGACAATGGCGTCGACAATCTTTTCAATGTTGAACGGCATCTCACGGCCGTCGCGCTTCCTTACAGAAACTATCATCTACCAATCCTTGCTGCCCGGCGAATCAGCCCCTAATAGCGTATTTATGGGCGAAACTCGTTTCGAGCATACTTTTTTCTTTCATTTCTGGTATTTACTATATCTTGTGTCTCGAAAGAAGTCCGAAGCACAAGATATGGAAAACAATATAACAAATGTATCTGTCATTGGAAGACATTTTTCAAAAAAACAGCGCTTTTTGTGTAAATTTAAGATTACAAAACTAAACTTATCAACATTTCCGAAAACGGGCTTTAAAAGCGATTTTCAACAAAGTAAGCAAAATAAAAGCTAACGCCTTTATTTATAAGCAGTTAGCGAATTTTGCCCTTTCGGACACTTATCAACACAAAAATAAAAGTTTTTTATAAACTACGTCTTGACAAACAGGGACCTTGTGACTAGCCCATATTATTGGAGCAATTCTACCACCAAATGAACCGATGCAGAGATGCTTACGGAGTCCGCGATAGACGAAAGAAGAGCTTCTTCGCTATAGTCATTGAACTTGGCGGCCCCCAAGACTTGCCGTCCGTGCATAAGGTCGCTACCGCCGTTTTCACTGACCGAGATTACCTTGCCAAGTTTGCCGCCAACGCTTTCGGCGTAGCTTTCCGCCTTGCTCATGGCTTTTTTGCCCACAGCGAGAATGATTTCGTTACGCAAGGAATCTTCGCTTTGGAGGCGAGCCGAGGTGCGATCGATTTCGACATCGAGTTCCGCCGAGAGGACAGCGACAGCCGCGGCTGCTGCAGACCTTGAAGAACAACGGATTGCAAAGGACTGGCTCACCACATAGCCGGTAAGGCTGCGAGTGCCCTTGTCGTAGGACCATTCCTTACGCATGTCGACACTGTTCTGCTCGATATCGGAATTCTGGATATCGAGTTTATTCATTTGTTCAAAAATCGCCTGGCGGCGGGTTTCAAGCTGCTTGTAGAGAAGTTCCTTGTCGCGGCCGCGCAATTCAAGCATGGCAAATGTCACGAATTCGTTCGCCTGATACTTGCGGGATTCCGAAGCAGACACCTTGACTGTCGACATCTGCGCATCGCTGACCACAGACGGCACCTTCAATGACTTCGGCATTGCATTCTGCATTGCGTTTTCTTTATTGGTCGAAAGCAGCAAGAAGCCAAGCAGTGCGACCAGCAGGACGAGCCCCAATGTTACCTTGTTCATAACTTACCCCTAGTTTTCCTGAAACTTATTTTCGAACCTTCAACAGGTTTGCAACCGCATTCACAAGCAGGGCGACCACAATCGTCGTCGTCATACTGATAAAGGGCATCCAAGGCCAGCTAAAGATTCCACCCAATACAGCCGGCACTCCAAAAGCAGGAATGCCTTGAACAAGAATCAAACTACCCATACCGCAAATCACGGCAACCACAACGGCCCAGCCACGGAGTTTACCTGCACCCGTGCCGAAAACTTTCTCGGCATAGAAGGCAAGCACGAACATACCGAGAAGCGGGCCCGTGAAAAGGCCTGTAAAGAAGAGCGCGTTCTTGAGCAAGCTCCCCTGCTGCGTCGCCGCAAACAAGGCAAAGAAAACGCCCAGCACGCCCCAGACCACCGTCCAGATCTTGGCGCGCTTGAGTCCACCGATTCCGGCGTTTTCGTCCCAGTTCAAGAAATCGCGTTCCGACGTATTGCCCAGCGAATTGATAGCGCCCGAAAGGCTACTCATGGCGGCCGCACAAATGGCAGCCACAATCAAGCCCGTCACACCCACCGGAAGTCCATTGACAATGAAATAAGGGAATACGTCATTCTGGCCCAAGCCCTCGGGAAGGGCTGCCACATGAGCCTTCTGGTAATAAACATAGAGAGCGGCGCCCACCCAGTAGAACAAGACGGAAACGGCACAGCCAAGCACCATCGAAAGAATGCTCGAACGGTTCGCCGCCTTCACATCTTTACAACTCAGGTAGCGTTGTACAAACTGCTGGTCGCAACCGCGAATGGCAATTTCAAGAATCGCATAGGCAAAGCCAGCCGACACAAGCGTACGCGCATTCGAGATATCCATCGAGGCGTCCCACCACTTGGTCTTGCCCGCTTCGCTGGCAAGGGTCGCCATTTCGCCAAAGCCGCCGACCGCATTCGAAATGAGAATCAGTACCAGCACGCCACCGCCAAAGAACACCACGAACTGCATCACGTCTGTCCAGATGACCGCCTTGATGCCGCCGAACCAGGTGTAGAATATGGCCACAGCAGCCGACACGACAATCGCAAGTTTCAAGTCGATATGCAGAATCTGCGCAAGCACAAGCGACGGCGCATACAAGAGGATTCCCGTACGGAGCAGCAAGTGCAGACAATAGAATATGGCGGCAAGCCTGCGCACGGTCCTGGAAAAGCGGACTTCGAAAAGTTCGTAGGCGCTATTAATGCCAGAAGTACGGAACTTGGGAATAAAGATAAGCCCCACCACCACAATGCTAATGAAGGCACCAATCTGGAACATGAGGAACGTCATGTTGTCGCCATAGACATCGGCAGGCGCGCCCAGGAACGTGGTAGCACTCACGGACGTTGCAATAAGGCTAATGCCCACGGCCACCCACGGAATGGAGCCGCCGCCCAGCATGTATTCCTTCAAATTCTTATTACCGCGCGAGACAAACAAGCCGATCGCGATTGAGAGTAACAAGTATGCGACTAAGACAATCCAATCGAGCGCGGTAAACATGCTATACACTCACGGGTTCAGATTCTTGTTTTTCGAACTGCACGACCTGGTTACGACCGCCTTCCTTAGCGCGGTACAAAGCCTGGTCGGCATTATTGATGGCCTTTTCCAAATCGCCATTAAAGTTCTGCGTCAGCAAGAAGGCTCCGATACTTACCGTTACGCGCAAGGGGTCAGCCTGGTGCACATCGAATACGAGCTTTTCGACCGACTTGCGGATGCGTTCTGCGGTTTCGACCATGCCTTCGGAATCGGTATCGATCAAGGCTACCACGAATTCTTCGCCGCCAAAACGTGCCACCACGTCGATTTCGCCGCGGATTTCTTTACTGATGGTGTCGGCAATGCCCTTGATGACCACGTCACCAATCGGGTGACCATAGGTATCGTTCACATGCTTGAAGTGGTCAATATCCATCATCAAGAGGCCAATGCTATACTTGCTGCGGTCTGCGCGAATCTTTTCGGAGCGCAACTTTTCAAACATGGTCTTCTTGTTGATGAGACCCGTATGGCCGTCGCGCATGGCCTGGTCGCAACCCAGTTCAAACTTGCGGGCGCGATTGTAGGCAAAGCCTGCAACGCCGGCAAAGGCCTTGAGCAGTTCCTTTTCATGATCGTTATACGGCATGGAGCTGCTACTTTCAAGGCAAATTGCAATTTCAGCGGTGTCAGAGCCATGCTCCGCCGCAATAGGCATTACCAAGATCTGGCGCAGGTTCAGGTTCTTGCGTTCCGAATCGTTCAAGCGCGGCAGGTAATCCTTGAAGCCCGGCAAGAACGAACGTTCCATGGGGCGGTTGCGCATCAGGGAGAGCACAAATACGCCCTTGTCCGAAAGCGTAAACTTCTTGTTCGCAAACTGCTCGGCATCTACACCGTCGCAGTATACCACGCTGCCATTCATGTCGTCGCCCGGATCCATGGCAAGAATCGTGAGGCGGTCGTAAGCCATGTTCGCCTTCACGTAATTGATAATCTGCTTGTAGATATCCTTGACCGACATGTTCTGGAAGAACTTGCGCAGGTAGCTGTAAAGTCCGCCATACTGCTGCAAGGCAATATGCTTCTGGGCCGAATAGAATCCCTTGTAGTCAAGCATCGAAATGGCGCTTGCGATAAACTTGAGCGCATTGGCCGTCATGTCGTTAAACGCATTCGGGTACACGGAATCCATGACCAAGGCTCCCACGCGGAGTCCGGAGGCATGGTCGATCATAGGCACGGCCACCACCGACTTGATTGCCGGATTGTCCACATAGTACATGACGCTCTTGGCACCCGGAAGGTCGCCTTCCAGAAGGCGGTTCACGTTGCTACGGAACAGCTGGCCCAAAAGGCCAGACGTTTCGGTAATGCGCGTGCGAAGGTTCACCGAAATTTCCTTGTCGTTTGCGAAATTGCGGATACCCCATTCCTTCTGGTTTTCCATCTGCGTAAACACGATGACAGAATTCACATGCGGAACCACGATCTTGAGTGCAAGCAGCATGTCCGTCATGGAACGGTTAATGTCGGCATTGGCACGTGCCCAGACCTGGCTCACCTTGAGAGCAGCTTCGGGTTCATTTGCCATACCCCTAGGCGCATTGGAGAATTCATTCTGCAAAGTCGGGGTAATCACCGGCGTGTTCGTCGTCGAACGATTCTTGAAAATCGTCGGAATGGGAGCCGTTGCAGGCTGCTGGGAATTCGGGCCGGCAAGGCGCGGGCGGTTCATGCAGGCAAGCACAAACGCAACGACGGCAAAGGGGATCAGGAACAGGAACATTCCCCCCTGGAATGCAAGGCCAAGCAACAGCCCCGCGACCACGAATAAAATTTCTGCAACAGACATACTTATCCCACTATAAACGGAAGGAACGGTACAGCATTACGACCGAGACGCCGCCATATACAAAGTGGCTAATCCATGCCGCCCAAAAAGGCGAAAGCGCACCATTTTCTCCCATCTTTAAGCCAATTCTTTCAAGAATATAATAGCTAAAAACAATCAAGAGGCCAACCCCGAACTTCTGGGAAAGGCCCCCAGAGCGACTATAGCGGTGGCAAAGTGCTGCCCCGATGAGTAGTACGATCAAATTCATCCAATGGGCGGAACGCTTAAACTGGAGTGCAGTTTCCATGGCACGGGTATCTTCGCCCGAACGGCGCAGCACGTTGATTCTAGCCATGACCATCTTGGAATCCATTTCGTCGGCGGTCTGGCGTTCGTTAATCAAGTCGCCCGGATAAGTCGTCACCTTGTCGCACAATTTTTCGCGATGAATCGGGTAAACGTTCACCGTACCGTCTTTATGGAATTCTCGGCGGTGCCCGCGTTCAAACTGCCAGCATCCTGGCGGCGGATCAATGCTAGAAAGCCTTGCGATAGAATCGAGCGAATCCTTAGGCGGCTCTTCAATCCAGCGGACTAGTTTGGCATCGTAGCGTTCTACCAGGCGGCCGTCTTCGCGAAGGAGCAAGACCACGTCGCGGCCAAAGCGCCCCTTGCCGGAATAATGCCTAAAGAACCAGCTAGCGCGTTCGCTATCGATAAAGGTAAAGTCGCGTTTTTCCTTGATGCGCGGGTTCTTCTTTTTCTGGGCGTTCGTCTCCATGGTTTCCAGACGCTTGTGGTTTGCGTCAGGGAGCCAGAGTTCGCTCATTTCGTAAGAACCGATAGACACCAGCACGCCGAACACGAAAATCGGAATCAAGGTCTTGAACGGAGCCTGGCCTGAACTCTGCATGGCACTCATTTCAAGATGGCGCGTCATGTTACCGATCGAAGCAAGCACGGCAATAAACAGGGCCACCGGCGAAATCAGGTAAATCATGTAAGGCAGGTAGCTTACATAATAATCTATCGCATCCTTGGTGTCGCGGGCAAGCCAAGTCTTGATGTTACCCACAAAGTCAATCACCGCAAACATAAGGATTGCGCCCATGAGCACCAGCAGGAACATCTTCAAGAAATTCCACATCATGTACCGGGAGAATTTCATCCAATCCTCCTGGTAAAGAATCCGAATATCTTCTTGAAGAAGCCGCCCACAGCGCGGACCGCCCTAAAGAACTTGGAATCGCCCGAGAAGCGGTCGCGCACCATGGCCACCGTAATGAATATGCCGAAGGTTCCGATGATAATGTTCGACGCCCACATGGCAAGCACCGGATCGATCAAGAGCCTGTCCGCCATGTTTTCGCCGCCGATCAAGCAAATCCAGTAAATCACGAAGAACGCAAGGCTATAGAGAATACCCGTACCGATGCCGCCCTTACGCGCCATAATGCCAAGAGGGGCACCAATCAGAATAAAGATAAAGCAAGCGAAACCGGTACTGTATTTCTTGTGGATTTCGACCGTGTACTGCGCCTTGCGCTTGAGTTCCGTTTCCATACGGCTGTACAGTCTTTCGGTGGTGCGGAGCGCCGCAATTTCTTGCACGCGAAGTCGTTGCAAGGACCGCCTGCGCTGGATAGAATCAATCTTCGTTCCGCTTTCGCCCGACTTCGGGACAATGGAATCGCCCAAGACATCATCTCGCAACGTCACAAGCGTATTCAACCTCTTTTCGAGAGCCTGATCCCTGAATTCAACATAGCGTTTTTCGGCATCTTCCACCACTTCGGTCATCATCTCGATCGGCATTTCGCGGTCGCTGCGGTAACTGCGGCTACGGCGTTCCAGACGGTCATCTACGTTCTTCATGGCGAGGTCTTGCGAGAAATAACGGATGCGGAAATAGTTTTCAGGGTTATCCGCATCGGTCATGTGGGTTTCGCCACTGCGCAGGCGGAGCATCAGCGTCGCACCGTTATCCTCATATTCCATAGTGGCGCTATCGGCGTACACGATACGGGGGGCGCCCTTCTTTTCCATTTCGAAAATCTGGATTCCGTACAAAGTACCCGACACCGGGTCGATGCGGTTCACCCACAATTGTACGTCGGGGAACTGCGTAATGAGTCGGCCGGCATCAATGAACACGTGCGGCTTTTTGCGCGACACGGCATTCATGAGTTCCACCGAGCGGTGGTTCGCTTCGGGCAGCACCCAGTTATTGAACACCACCATCAAAACCGAGATCAGCATCGACACCAAAAGCACCGGGCGCATGAGCGACAGCGGAGAAATACCCGCCGCCTTGCAGGCCGTAATTTCCTGGTCGCCCGAAAGTCGACCGAAGGCCATGAGGCTTGCCACAAGCACCGCCATCGGAATAGACAGCGAAAGCATCCACGCCAGGTTTAGTGCGAAGATTTCAAGAACGGTCGAGGCCGGAAGCCCCTTGGAAAGCACATTATCGAGGATTTTGACCAAAAAGTCCACCACGAACAGGAACGTGATTCCAAAAAGAGCCGCCAAAAAGGGGCCTATGAGCTCTTTCAACACGTAGCGGACTAAAATCATTTTTCTGAACTTACAAAATTTTCTACTTTACGGGGGTAAAATTAGAATTAACCAAAGAAAAAAAATGAACCTGTTCAAAAAGATTCCCTTATTCCTTTGTATTTTAGCTGAAACTGCATTTTTGGTCGGTTGTTCTTCTAGCGGTAAAAGCAAGATGAAACACACCGAGTGGTGCCGAATTCGCTATGAAGGCGCAGAGGAACTTTTCAAGAAAGAAAAGTACGGTCGTGCAACAGACAGGCTCGAAGAAATCCTTTCGACTTGCGCCGGCACGGGCTATATGGAACAGGCCCAATTCTTGATGGCCGAAAGCTACTTCAACATGGAAGACTGGATCGAAGCCCGCGGTGAATACGGCAGCTTCATCTTGAACTTCCCGGGTTCGCCGTTCATCGAAACCGCCGAATTCCGTAAAGCCATTTCTTCGTTCAACATGGAATTCCGCGTGAGCCGCGACGAAGCGAACACGACGATCGCCATGAAGGACTTTGAACGCTACCTGTCGAACTACCCCGATTCCCCGCTGCGCGACTCGGTGAACTACTACTACGACCTGCTCGTCGAACGCTTGGCCGAAAAGGAATTCCAGACCGCAAGACTTTACCTGCGCATGGACAAGTACCAGGCCGCCGTGATTTACTTCAAGGAATTCCTGGAAACCTACCCCAAGAGCAAGCGCCGCACCGAAGCATTGTTCATGATTGCCCAGGCCTACAACGAACTTGACCAGTTCGAAACCGCCAAGCTCTACCTGAACATTGCCCGCAACGAGGCAAACCCCGACGACAAGAAAATCCAGAAGCAGATTGCAAAGACCGAAAAGAAAATCGACAAGGCCGAAATTGCATTTGCCAAGCGCATGAAAAAGGATTCCCAGAAGAAGAGATTCTTCAAGGAAGACCGCGAAATGCAGAACTAATTGTCAGAACTTAGTCGGTAGAGCTTAGAACTTAGAGAGACGAAAGACGAAAGGTTTGTTGTACATAGTTCTTGTGGCAGTTCTTGCCGCATCTGCGATGGCCGCCGAAGAAACATCGACCCGCGACCGTTCCAGGCTTTCGATCTTTTTGCAGCCAGCCGTTTCTTTTTTGGACTTTCCGGAACGCGATTACTTCCAGAACGCCATCGACACGCTCTACCGCAGCTTTAGGGAAGACGCCGTAAACGAAAGCGAATCGCTGAGTGTCGCCAAGCAGGATTTCCAGAAAGTGAACTTCTGCTTCCCGATCTCGGCAGGAATCCAATACCAGCTTTTCAAGGACAACTTTATTAGCGCGGGCGTCAGTTTCATTTACGACAATGAATCGGTGGTGCTTACCGACCGCAAGAACCGCACCCACAATTACAGCTATACCATTCAGGGCATGCCGCTCTTTTTGGAATACAGGCTCGGCATCCCCCGCAACTTCATGACGCTTTCGGGCGAAAGCCTATTCAGCATCGCCGTGCGCTGGTACTGGGTATTGCCCGGCACCGAAATTTACACCACCTGGGGTCAAATGGACGCAAAGACGCCGCTCCTTGGCGCAGGCTTTGGCGTAAGCGTCGGCTACCTGATTGCGAACTGGAAAAATTTCAACATTTACGGCGATATCGGTTTCAGCAGCATCAAGGTTGAATCCGATAAGAAATTCTCTAAGATTGTCCCCGATGGTCCCGATAAAAAGGCCAAGTGGAACATTGGCGGACTCACCATGCAAGTGCGTATCGGTTTTGGGCTCTGGAACGAACCGGAGCCGGTTGAAGATAAAGACGACGATGATGATGACAAGCCGGAGGAATAATGAGCTTTATTCCGGGCGAAAAGTTGCATTACGCCGAGACGCATTTCAAGTTTAAGCTTCCGTGGTCGCTGCTGTACAAGCCGTGGCCCGAAATATTGATCGACGCCCCGTTCCAGTTTGTGCCGGGCGTAGAACCGACTTTATGGGTGGTGGTCCGCGACGCGCATCGGTTCCCGACGCTTATCGAGAAGGCGGAAATCAACGGCAAGACCTTTGACTTACAGATACAGGCGAAGGAGCAATTTGGCTTTTACCCGATCAAGCTCGGACACTTGGAGCCAAGCGTTCATGAACTGGACTGCAAGATTTACGCCAAGCGGATTAGCGAAAACGGCGAGCGCACCGAGACGAAAGTTTTTACCCGCTGGAATTACCCCGGATTAAAGCCCAAGCCCTTAAAGATTCAGGTGCTTGCTGAAGAGCCGCCGAAAGCCCCAGGATTTGTCGCCGGCGAAATGCATTGCCACACGCACTACTCGGCTGACCACGTGGAACACGGCGCCTCGCCCGAAGTAATGCAACAGGCGGCCAAAGCCGTCGGGCTCGATTTCGTGAGCTGTACCGATCACGCCTACGACTTTGCCTACACCACCGAAGACTATACCAAAGAAGCGGACACTCCGCTCACCCGCTTCGATGCGCTCCGCGAAGAAGTCCGCAAGCTGAACCAGAATGCAAGCATGCCGCTCCTGATTGCCGGCGAAGAAGTTTCGGCCGGCAATTCCAAGGGCGAAAACGTGCACATGACCGCCCTCGGCCCCGAAGGCTATTTGCCCGGGCTCGGCGACTGCGGGCGCAACTGGCTCGACAACAAGCCGACCTTCAAGATTCCAAAGCTATTGGAAATGACAAAGGCGCATTGCTTTGCCGCACACCCCATGCAGCCCATGGGCTACCTCGAGAAATTCATTTTCCGCCGCGGCTACTGGAGCCATAAGGACTTGAACCTGGACGCCGCCCACAAGATTCGCGGAATCCAGTTCTGGAACGGCATTCGCGATGAAGGCTTCAAGCTCGGGCGTGAATGGTGGATCGAAGAACTCGGCAAAGGCAATTACTTGCTGCCCATCGGCGGCAACGATGCCCATGGCGACTTGAACGAAACGACCTTCGTGAACATGCCGCTGATTTCGCTCGGACATAGCCAAGAACATGTTTTCGGGAAAGTGAGAACGGTCGTAAAATCGCAGGAGCTTTCGCTTGAATCGCTTAACGAGGCTTTCGCGGGAGACAACTGCTACATCACCGATGGCCCGGCCCTCTGGTGGGAACGCGGCGAAAAGACCGTGACATTCCATGCCCGCAATACGCAAGATTTTGGAGGCGCCTTCCGCTACATCCGCATTTTCGGCCGCAAGCGTTCTGCAAGCGGCAAGCTCGCCAAGGCAGAAACCTTGTGCATCGAAAGCGTCGTAGCCGCCCGCGCAAATACAGACCTTACCGTCAACAACGATGACTTCGCTTACTTGCGCGCCGAATGCGAAACCGCCACAGGCAAGTTCGCAATGACTTCGGCGGCGGTACTCGCGTAGTTGCGAATTTTATATCTTAAGGGAAACCCATCCGAGGAGGAACCATGCCACGCTTTATGTCGCCCTTACGGCCGCGCTACATGCGTTCTCCGTCGGAGATCCCGAAAGAAGGGTTGCAGGTACAATCCATAACGGAGACTCCCGAAGCATCGAAAAATGCAGGAACGAATGCGGCTTCGGCGAGTGATGCGCAGGATTCGCCCGAGGCGCAGGAGCCTGAATACCCTGAAATCGTGTGCGTGTCCGAGGGCACGTTCCGCCAGATTCGCGACGACAGCCTGGTACTCCTTTCGCAAGGAATTTCTCACCGGCTCTTGCGCAGTATCGAAGGCCCGTTTCTGATTTTTGTCCTGCCCGAGCATGAGGCGCGAGCACAAGAACAACTGGCTCTTTACCGCAAGGAAAATCCGCCTAAAGAAGAAAACCCGCCGATTCCCTTGAGTTTTAGCTTGCAGCCGCTCTGGATTTTACTTGCTCCCGTGATATTCACGCTAATCGATTTTTCATACAAAGTAAGTCTTCATTCACGAGGAATCTCGGATGCCGGCAAGGTCCTTAAAGGAGAATGGTGGCGTGCGCTCACGGCACAGACCTTGCACGGCGACACGCGGCACCTGGCGTCGAATTTACTCTGCGGCTACATCGTGATGAACATGATCACCTTCCGCATTCCGCTGCTACGGCTTGCGCCGTTTATCGCCGTCGCGGCCGCGATTGCAAACATTTGCGTCTCGCTTACGGTAAAGACCGACTTTCGCTCGCTCGGTTTTTCGACATTCGTATTCGCCGCCATCGGTTGCCTCTCGGTAATTGAATTCAGGCTCATGCCCAAAGAAACCCACGGCCTGCTCCGGCGATTCGCGCCGCTCTGCGGCGCGGCATCGCTCGCCGTGTTCCTCGGACTCGGCGAAAACGCCGACATCCTCGGCCACGCCTACGGATTCATCGCCGGACTTTTCTGCGGATTCATTCCAAGCAAAAAGGCGCTCCGTTGGGGAACGCCGCTTTCAACCATAGACGGAATCGGGCTACTGCTCTACTACGCGTTCTACATCGTCGCATGGAAGCTTGCCATGGCGTAATGAATCCCACCACGGCGTACAACCTGAAATAGAAAAAGGCAGTCAAACGACTGCCCTTCTTAAAATTCAAAGCTGAACTGATTAGATATTCAGGAACTTTCTGGCCTTGTCGGCATAAGCCTGGTTGTCGCCATAGACCGTGAGAATGCGTTCTGCAGTCTGCTTGGCCTTGTCGGCAGCACCGAGCTGGTCGTAAACGAGAGTGAGCTTCCACATGGCATCAGCAACCATCGGGACCTCGTCCACCGGTTCGTCCTTCTGGAAGCGGTCTTCCTGGTCGCCGGTGCGCTTGGCAAATTCAGAGATGTACTTTTCGAGGAGACCGGCAGCGGCAGAATAGTCAGCCTTTTCGATCTTCACAGAGGCAAGACCATGCATGGCAGCCGAGCGGACCAAGGCAACAGAACCGGCATTGTCGAGGCTCTTCTGGAAGAACACGGCAGCGGCGTCAAAGTCGCCAGCCTGGAACTTGATATTGCCCGCATAGAGAGCAGCCTTGGCCAGAGCCACACCGGAAAGCTTGCCGGAATTGATCTTGGATTCGAATTCCACGAAAGCGGAGTCATTCTGATTCGCATAAAGGAGCGTCATGCCCGGACCAAGGAGTTCGGCCTGTTCGGCAGCGGCAGCCTTACGATAGTCACGGAACTGCACCACACCCACCACAACAACCATCACCACCACGAGAGCGGCAATGACCTTGGAGCCGTGTGCGACAAAAAATTCCTTAATTTCAGAATTGTTGGTATTCGATTCGTTTGCCATATTAAACGTCCATGTTAAATTTCGTGCTCCAATCATAGAAAATTTTTAATGTGTTGTCAGCACACCTTGACAAATTAGGGCCGTTTTGCTAATTTTGGCCTACCATGCCACTCTAGCTCAGCTGGTAGAGCAGCTGATTCGTAATCAGCAGGTCGGCAGTTCAAATCTGCTGGGTGGCTCGAAAAAATCCCGCTCATCGAGCGGGATTTTTTGATTTTTAAGGAACTTTGTATATCTTGACCTTAAAGGTGTAATCGCCATCAATGCCTTCGGTTGCATCGGTAATTGCGAAGGCGTAGAAGCCTTCACCAGTATCAGCATTGTAGGTTGGGGCCTTGGCGACGTAAATTTGGTTGAAGTTCTGAATCATGTTGTTCAACTGCGTGCCTTCGATGGCATTGAACTTGAAGTCGCTCACGTAGGCGGTTGCCGGAGAACGGTCTGCGTTCATGTCTTCGGGCCACATATCCACTTCGTAGTCGTCCGTGTACGGCGGAAGGTCGCCGTTGGTAATCGGGGAAAACAGAAGACCCGAGCCACTTTTTGCAGAAAGTTCCGGATTCGTCACATCACCAGCCTTTTCGAAGATTATGTCTGCCGTTGCAGCACCTGCGGCAGGCACTGCGACGCAGTAAGCTAGGTCAACCCCCGGATTCACGTTCGTAGAAAGTTCAACCTGACAAGTTGTCATCGGGATTTCTTTAACCTGAACGGTAGATGATGATGAATACTCGCCCCAACAATATTCGGCAGCATCTCGTTCAAACGGAATGATTTCGGTTCTCTGAAAAACCATGTCGCCGGAAGTAGCCGTCACGGTAACAATAAGGCTGTACATGCCGCATTCCGTGAAGCCCGGATCCAGCAGGTCAATGGACACGTGGGCAGAATTCATGGAATTCAGGTCAATGGAATTCTGCGTCGGGAAAACAATGTTGTTAATGTTGACATTCACATTAGCTCTAGCCATGCTGTTGATGTCAGTGCCCACACCAACCATATAGCTAATACTGGTGAAATAGATATTGAGGGAAGAATCCACGACGGTAGAATCGCCGAGAAGATTCAACATGAATTTTCCCTTGAAGCGAACTTCATCGCCAGCCACTCTAGAGTCAAGCTCCGAGGCCGTGATAGTAAAGTCGCTCTGATCAGGAACAACAATTACCAATTCACTGCTACTGGATTTTTCAAGAGAACTACTAGAATCTGTTTCATCATCCTCTACTGTGCTACTGGACGATTTTTTCGTTTTCTTCGAAGAACTAGACGACTTTTCCTCAGCAGAACTGCTTGAAACTTTCTTAGAAGAACTGCTAGATTCAACCACAGAATCATCCGAAGACGACAAGGCACCAGTCTCATCATCCGTCACAACAGGAGAAGAATCGTCAGAGCATCCAAAAAACATAAACGCTGCTACAAGACTCACTGCAGCAAAGCCACGAATAGATAGACGTTTCATTTTACAATTCCCCACAGGTTAGTTACTTTCACAAAGGTAACTAAAATTATAACAATGCGGAATTACTTTTATACTAGATATGAAAAATCCCGCTCGACGAGCGGGATTTTTTTCATTTATTTTCTAGCAGCTAATTCTTCAGGAGTACGTGCCAGAATGTCCCAGTCGCCGCGCTTGATAATCTTGTACGCATACCCCTGTTCGGTCAAGAACAGCTGGCGGTTCATGGCAAATTCCTGTTCCTTGGAATCCTGCGTCACGATGCTGTAGAAATGCGCCGCGCCACCGTCGCTCTTCGGGCGGAGCACGCGACCGAGGCGCTGGGCTTCTTCCTGTCGGCTACCAAAGGTACCCGAAATCTGGATGAGCACGTTAGCGTCCGGCAAGTCGATGGCAAAGTTACCCACCTTAGACACCATCAGGTTCTTCTGCGTTCCGTTACGGAAGGCGGCATAAAGCTTTTCGCGGTCTTTGTTCGGAGTCTTACCCGTAATCAGCGGAATCTGCAAGTCTTCAGAAAGGGCTTCAAGCTGGTCGATGTACTGACCGATAATCAGCACGCGGTCATCGGGTTTGTCAAAGTACTTGAGCAGGCGTTCCACGATATCCGTCTTTTCGGGGTTGGTGGAAGCGAGCGTAATCTTTTCGCGCACCGGAGCAAGCGCATACTTCATCTTGAGTTCCGCTTCCATCGGAATGCGAATTTCGTTACAGTCGGCGGTTGCAATCCAGCCCTGGGCTTCCAGAATACGCCATGGGATGTCGTACTTCTTGGGGCCAATCAAGCTGAATACTTCGGTTTCCTTGTGGTCTTCACGCACCAGCGTTGCGGTAAGGCCCAGGCGGCGAGTGGCCTGCATTTCAGTACTCAGGCGGAACACCGGAGCCGGCAGCAAGTGCACTTCGTCGTAAATCATCAGGCCCCACTTTTCCTGGCTGAACAGCGGGAAGTTGGCCAGTTCCTTTTTGACTTCTTCTTCGGTCAAATCGTCCAAATCCGAATCGGTCTTTTCGTTTTCAGCCTTCTTGGCGCGCTTACGCTGAGTCAAAATCTGGTAGGTCGCCACCGTCACGGGGCCGATTTCCTTGACTTCGCCGGAATATTCCTTCACCTGGTCGAGCGTCAAGTCCGTCTTGTCGCAAATTTCGCGAATCCACTGACGGCTAGCCGAAATGTTCGGCGTCAAAATCAAAGTCTTAGTTTGTACCAAAGCCATGGTGGCAAGGCCAATCACGGTCTTACCCGAACCGCAAGGCAGCACGATCACGCCCGAGCCGCCCTTTTCAGAACCACTGGCGTAGAACACCTGGGCCGCTTCCTTCTGGTAATCGCGGAGGGCAAAAGGCTTGCCACCAACAGTCGTTTCGCGCAGGTGAATCGGCAGAGGGGCACCCACGGTATAACCGGCCAAGTCTTCGACCGGGAACCCGGCGTTGGTAAGAGCCATCTTCAAGTGACCGCGGCGTTCCGGATCCACTTCGGCGTGCAAATCGTCGATAAACTGGACAATGTACGGTTCCACTTCCTTGAGGTGGCAAATTTCGGTGAACATGTACTTGTCGTCAGATTCGACAATCAGCTTGTCGCCATCCTTTTTAAGGCGCAGCAGACCGTAGCGGTCCATGTAATCCTGGATTTCTGTCACCACGGATTCAGGAATCGGAAATCGGCTCTGACCTTCAAGGCGTTCCAGCACTTCCGGTGCACGGAGTCCCGTCGAAGCCGCATTCCACAGACTCAGGGGACTAATTTTGTAGGTGTGCAGGTGTTCGGGGCTTTTGACCAATTCGGTAAACGGGGCGATTGCATCGCGAGCCGCTTCATAAGTGGGGAGATCGACCTCCACCATGATTTCCATATTACTCTGAACAATAATGGCGCCATTCGGATTCATAGGCGCCAAATTTAGTAAATATTTAGGCTCGTGCCAAGGTGCCCGTTTTTACTGGAAACGCATGTAGCAGTCCATATCTTCAGATACCGAGATTGTAAATTCGTTCTCACAGATGCTTTGGTCTAGAAATTTCGAAATAACATAACCCGTGCCTGAATAGATTTTGCCATCAATTGTAACAGAATTGGGTACACCAGTAGTGGATTGACAGGTAATCTCTGGGGGAACATACTGATCGCATTCGCCATCCAGTCTGGCTGTATAAGATGTTCCTGCGGAAAGACTTAGGCTTTCACTTGCCCCGTGTTTGAATACAATTGCAGACTCGGAGAATCCGGCGCGAACCATCGGACAGGTCACCCTTTGCGGAATCTTAACGAACTCGTCGCCAACCTTCATTTTGCTATTGACTTTGACTAGCGGAGTCACAGAAGCAACCGAGTTAAATGTCATTTTCGCCTCAGCTCCGGAAACTGTTACGTTTGCAGAGTTGGAACCAAAGTCCCAAGTGTAGCCGGAAATTTCATTGGCCCCTTCCTTGCAACCAGTGACGCTCCAGGTGACGGAATTATCTGCCGGTTCCGAAGCGGTGCACTCACATTCAGAAGCCGTTATGGCAACATCGTCATTGACACAGCGAATACGGCTGTCCAATTCATCTTGAATAAGCTCACGGAGAATGCAGCTAGCCCGATTTTCGCTACAGGTTAGAGCCACGCCATTTCCACCGATACCTGTCGTAAAGTATCTAGGCTCTGTTCCTGTTCCGAACAAATCGCCTAATTCCCCTGACCGATGCGCAATATTCATCAATTCGTTTTCCGTAGGCAATCGCCAACCTGCAGGGCAGGCATAAGAAGATTCATGCAAAGTGAAATCAGCTGATCCATTATGTGTCAGGTCTTCGGCCATCCAGACTAAATTGTCAAAAACAATTACAGGCGGTATCGAATCAATCTCTACCTTGAAAGGATCGGATTCTTCATCGCTGCTGGAGCTCTCAGGGGTCTTTTCATTGCTACTGGAGCTCTTAGCCTTGCCGTTGCCGCTACTGGAACTTTTGTTATCGGACTTGACACTACCGGAGCTGTTCGGCTCGCTTTTGCCGCTGCAAGAGTTGCCAGCCTTGGTATTTTCACTGCTAGAACTTTTTCCATCGGGCTTCACGCTCGACGAAGACGTTGTTTCCGGCTTTTCTACGTTTTCTTCTACTTCATCATCAGGATCCGACGGACCACTGCTACTAGAATCATCACCGCAGGCGGCAAAGAATACGCACACAGCCGTTGCAGCGCCTACTTTCAGCAAATTCGCAAGGACATTTCCATTCTTGTTTTGGCTGAAAAATTTCATTTTAGTGACCCCTCCGTAAAAGATACAGCCCGTTAACTTTTCTTAACTAAATATAAGCAAAAATAAAAAACACTATGTCAAGAACAATCCATTTCTTCTCCAAATTTTATATATCTTTATATTGTAAAAAAAGAGGTTTTTTTGAGCCAGTTAAAATTGAATGGAAAGACCGAGTCTCTTTGCATTTTCGGTCATCCTGTTGGTCATAGCAAGTCGCCTTTGATGCATAATGCCCTTTTTGAAGCGTTAGGCATCAATGCGGCCTATTTACCCTACGCCCCGGAGCCCGAAAATCTGGCCGACGCCATCAAGGGATTCAGGGCCATGAAGTTCCGCGGGGCAAATGTTACGATTCCGTACAAGACCCCGGTCATGGACCTTGTAGACGAACTTTCGGACATTTCGAAATTTACCGGCAGCGTCAATACGCTGTATTGGAAAGACGGTCTTGTCGGTGGCACTTTATGTGGCACCACAACCGACCCCTATGGATGCATTCGCAACCTGCAGGAATCGGGTGTAGAACCTTCGAACAAGAAGGTCGCCCTGCTCGGAAACGGCGGAGCCGCCAAGGCAATCGCCTACACGCTGGCCGAGATGCAGAACCAGCTCACCATCGTGTGCCGCAACCGCGAAAAAGGCCAGGCACTCGCCGACAGCCTGAACCAGTTCTTTAACGGCAAGGCTCCCCAGGTCCAAGTCGCCACCTTCGATGAATTTCCGACCGTATCCAAGGATATCGAAATCATCATCAACGCAACCTCCGTGGGCATGACTCCAAACGAAGACCAGTCCCCCCTGACCGAAGAATCATTGCACTCAGGTCAGGCCGTGATGGACATTGTCTATACACCGCCCATGACCAAGCTGTTAAAGACAGCCCAGGCAAAAGGCTGCAAGGTGGTGACCGGCGAAGGCATGCTGGTGCACCAGGGTATCGAAAGCTTTAGAAAATGGTTCCCCGAAGAAACTAAAAACAAGACGAACGACGAACTCGCACAGATTATGCGCAAAGGAATGCAGGGTTAACATGAACAAGCACATCTTTTTCACCGGATTCATGGCAAGTGGAAAATCCCGCACCGGACGCGCCCTGGCAGAACGGTTAAACCGCCCCTACGTGGATACCGACGCCGTTATCGTAGAACGTGCCGGCAAGACCATCAGCGAGATTTTTGAACAGGACGGCGAAGCCAAGTTCCGCGAAATGGAACGCGATGTCGTCGCCGAATTTGCCAAAAAAGAAACCCCGCACATTATTTCTTTGGGCGGTGGCGCTCTCACGCAGCCGGACAACCTCAAGGTCATCCGCGAAAACGGCACCATCATTCGCCTGTGGGCAAAGCCCGAAGTGCTCTCGGAACGCATCGGCCGCAAAAACACGCGCCCGCTGCTTGCGAACCTCTCCGACGAAGAACGCCTCGAAAAAATCAAGGTGATGCTCAAGGAACGCGAAAAGAATTACGCCAACGCCGATTTCAGCGTGGAAAGTTCCGACGAATACACCGAAGACCACGTCATCGAACGCATCCTGTACATTTTGAATTTCTGGAACAGTCATGCGCTGGACGTTTGCCCGAGCAGCGGCGGACGCTACCCCATCTTTATCGGCAAGAACATTATTCCCGAAGCAGGCGTTTTACTCGAAAGCCTCAAGCTCACGCCGAGCCACGAATTCCTGGTTTGCACCGACACGAACATTGCCAAGGTACAAAGCCAGATGATTGGCGAACTGAGAGGCCAGGCCGGACGTTGCCCGATTTTCAAGTTCCAGGCCGGCGAAAAGAACAAGACTTTGCACAACCTGAACCAGCTGTTCAGCTTTATGCTTCACCGCGGCTACACCCGCAAGAGCTGCCTGTTGCAGTTTAGCGGTGGCGTGGTCGGCGATATGGCAGGCTTCGGTGCAGCCACCTACCAGCGCGGCATTCCGTTTATCCAGTTCCCGACAACGCTTTTGAGCATGGTGGACAGTTCTGTAGGCGGAAAGGTGGCCGTGAACCACCCCGAAGGCAAGAACATGATTGGCGCATTCTACCAGCCCAAGGCTGTGGTCTGCGACCTCGCCGTGCTCAGCACCTTGCCCGAAACGGAATACCTGGCAGGCCTCGCCGAAATCGTGAAGTACGGCGTGATTTACGACGAAGAATTCTTCCGTTATATGGAACAGAACGTCGAAAAGATCAAGGCTCACGACCTCGACGTACTCAAGCACCTGATTTACCGTAGCTGCGCCATCAAGGCCGAAGTCGTCGGCATCGACGAAAAGGAAGCGGGCCTGCGCGCTATTTTGAATTACGGGCATACCTTCGGGCATGCTATCGAAAACTTGACGCACTACAGTATGTTCACGCACGGTATCGCCGTGTCGCTCGGCATGCGCGTGGCCGCCCGCGCGGCAGTTCTCTTGGGCAAGATCACCGCCGAAGAAGAAGCTCGTCAGAACAAGCTCTTGGACAACCTCGGATTCCCGAAGAAATACGATATCGACACGGAAGCCGCATGGGATGCCATGGCAGTAGACAAGAAGGCAGAAAAGGGCAAGCGTGTATACATCTTGCCCACTAAGATTGGAGAAGTGGAAAAAGTAAGCAACATCGATAAAGATATCATTACTCAAAGCTGGGGAGCTATTAAGTAATGTTCAATAGGAGTGTATGAATATGAGTATTCTTGTAACCGGTGGAACGGGAGCCCTGGGCTACCATATTTTGTCGAGCCTCGTGGGAACGACGCACGATCTGTACAGCTTTAGCGACGAACAGCCGCAGCCCTGGCAGAAGGTCGATGGCGTCGAATACCTGAATGGCGACTTGCTGAACTTCAAGCACATGCAAGACGTGATTCAGTTCGTGCAGCCCACGCACATTTACCACCTAGCGAGCCAATCGTCGGTGGGGCTCAGCTACAAGAAGCCATACGAAACGCTGAACATCAACTTGCTCGGCACCCAGAACCTGCTCGAAGCAGTACGCCAGAATTGCCCCAAGGCAAAGGTGATGCTTTTGAGCTCTAGCGAAATTTACGGCCGTACCGACCACCAGCTTACCTACTTGCACAAAGAAACGGACGCCCCGAATCCGCTCACGCCCTACGCAACCTCCAAGGCTTGCATGGAACTTCTGGGCAACCAGTTCAAGAACGCTTACGGGTTGCACGTGGTGTTTGCAAGACCCTTCCATTTTACGGGTCCGCACCACAGCCGGCGTTTCGTAATCCCCTCCATTACCTACCAGCTTGTCAAGATCAAGTATTACGGCACGGAACCGACAATCTATTCCGGCAGCCTGGACATTAGCCGCGACGTGATTGACGTGCGAGACGTGGCACGCGGTATGATTCAGCTTTTGAACCAGTCCGAACCGGGCGAAGCTTACAACCTTTGCTGTGGCAAGTCGTATACCTTCCGCGAACTCACCGAAATGCTCGTCGACATCGCCGGTGTGAGCGTCGACTTCCGTTTCGACCCGGGTTACGAACGCAGCAACGACATTCCGCTCCTTATCGGCAACCCCGAAAAGGCCATGAGCATGGGCTGGAAACCGATGATCAGCATCGAAGATTGCCTTACCGACTTGTTCAACGAAATGGTATTACGCCGTCGTACAGAACTCAAGCTCGGCATGGGACAGGACTTGAGACTGTAAAATATGTGATGTGGGATGAGGAATGTGGAATGAAAAATGAAAACTTGATAGTTCTTTTTGTTGCGTTTTTGTTTTGCGCGTCGTTTGCGTTTGCAGGCGATGTCGTGGCACCGCAGGGTTCCGTGCGTAGCGTATCGGTCGATGACTTTATGCCGCACAGCAACAGCGCCAAGGAATTCAACGAAACCTGGAGCTATCAGTTCGTTTTCGATAACGGCACCCGCGCCTTCATCAACTATTCCACGCTCCATATTCCGGGCTCCGGCAAAAAAGTCGCCTGCGACATGAGTTTCTGGAATTTCAAGAGCAAGACGTATACCGTAGGCCGCCAGTATCCGCCCGAACGCCTTAAGGCCGACAAGGCCTCGGCCACTATCGACATCAAGGGCGAATACAAGATGGAACACAAGCCGGGCAAAGATCACCGCGTGTACTTTACCGCCGACAAGGGCGGCAAATTCCTGCTCGACGTGACCTTTGAATCAGCCGAAATCGGAAAAGTCCCCGGCAACGGCGTGTGGAAAATCGGCAAGGAAAGCTTTGGACAATACGTGCACATTCCTTACGGCCGAGTCGCAGGCAAAATCGCCTACAACGAAGACACTATCGCTGTGAAGGGCTACGCCTACATGGATCAGACTTGGCAAACCGCGCAGGCCACCGACATGGCGGCACGCTCCATTAACTTTAGCACAAGCGCACGCTCCCCGCTGTTCGCAGGCCGCGTTTCGCTCACCGAAAAAGGCGAGCCCTTCGGATACGCGCTCTACAAAGACGAATCCGGAATCAAAGTCGCGCACCCCAAGACAATCAAGGACGGCAGCGACAACTATAGTGGCAAAAAATTCGCAAAGAGCGACTTGACCTTTGAATGGCAAGACGCAAGCGTTCCCGCGCTCAAGTTTAACGTGGCAAAAACGTTGCAGAAGGCTAGCCTTTTAGACAAAGTAGATGGCTGGATTGCCAAGAAGGCTTTCAAGATTGCCGCCGGCGGCGAAGTTCTATTTTACAGGGGTAGGAGCGACGGAAGCCACGGAAAGAAATTAGACTGGTGTATTACCGGAGTTAAAGACTGATGACTAAGTTTCGCCCATGCATTGACCTGCACGACGGACGTGTAAAGCAGATTGTAGGCAGTTCGCTGAACGACAGCGGCACGGGTCTCAAGACGAATTTTGAAACAGACCGCTCCCCCGCTTGGTTCGCGGAGCTCTATAAGAAAGACGGAATCAAGGGCGGTCACGTAATCATGCTCGGCAAGGGCAACACCGAAGCCGCCAAAGCCGCGCTCGCCGCCTACCCTGGCGGACTGCAAGTAGGCGGCGGCATTACCGCCGAGAATGCGAAGGAATACCTGGATGCCGGAGCCAGCCACGTGATTGTGACCAGCTGGATTTTTCCCGAAGGCAAGCTTGACCGCGAACGCTTGGAATTGCTTTCCAAGACCGTAGGCAAGGAGCACCTGGTTCTCGATTTGAGCTGCAAACGCGTGAGTGCTCCCGAAGAAGAACCTCGCTGGAAAATCGCGATTAACCGCTGGCAGACTCTCATCGACATCGAAGTCAACAAGGAAACGCTCGAAGATCTTTCTCGCTATTGCGACGAATTCCTGATTCACGCCGCCGATGTCGAAGGAAAACAGCAGGGCATGGACGATGAACTGATCATGTTCCTCGCCGAACACAGCCCCATTCCTTGCACTTATGCGGGCGGCGCCAAGTCGCTTGCCGACTTGAAACACTGTAAGCAAATTTCAAACGGAACGATTGACCTCACCATCGGATCGGCCTTGGACCTGTTCGGTGGCAAAGGAGTGAAATATGCCGACTGCGTCAAATTCAACAAAGCTTAAGCCGACCGACGTTTTAGACACGCGTCCGGCTATCTTTGGACGCACCGTCACGAGCACCTTCAAGAAGATGTTCGGCTTCAAGCACCAGCCTCCCGGAAACCTGCGCACGGGCATGATTCCGCCCATCGTTTTCGGCTCGTTGTTCTTGAATCTGCCCAAGCTTTTAAAACTGCGTTCTTACCTGAAAAAGGAACGCAAGCAGCACCCCGCCGACGACGTACGAATCCTTTTCTATTCCGACAACTTGGACGAAACGAACGGTATCGCGAACAACTTGAGAAACGTGATTCCCTATATGCGTGCCCACGGCATGCACGCCTTCCTCGCCGGGAACGCCTTCAACACGCGCCCCTGCGGTGTCGTCGAAAACGGCTATTGTATTTTACTCCCGCGCCTATTCAGCATGGAACAGCTCGGGTATGCGAACAGCGAACTGGCCATTCCGCGCGTGGGTCCGGTACTTAGGCTGCTCAAGCGCTACCCCGTCGACTTGATTGAATTCGAAACGCCAAGTCCAGGTGCATGGCTCGTATGCTTCTGCGCGAAGGTTGCCGGCATCAAGGTCTTTAGCCATTACCGCACCGACGTCCCGACTTACACCAAGACGCTCGTGAAAGCCAAGTGGATGTTCCACTTTGTGCTCTGGCTCATGAAGATTTTCTACGGCATGACCAAGCCTGTGGTTAGCCCGTGCAAGGACTACGCCGACATTCTGACCTCGCAGCTGAAGGTGCCCGAAAACCAGGTGCAGATTTTGCCCCGCGGGCTCCCCTTGGAAAAATTCTCGCCTGAATTGCGCGGCAAGGGAGTCTGGGAAAAGTACAACGGCGCTACCGAAACAGTTCAAAGCGAAAACCGTAAAGTACGATTCTCGTTCATCGGACGCATTTCTAAAGAAAAGAATCTGGAATTCTTGAACGGCGTCTGGAAAAAATTCGCCGCCAAACACAACGACGTAGAACTCATGTACGTGGGCTACGGCTGGTATCTTGAAGAAATCAAGAAGTTCTTCGAAGGCGACAACAGCGTGCATTTTGCAGGCGAACAAGGCGGCGAAACGCTCGCCAGCCTTTACGCCGATTCCGACTTCTTCTTGTTCCCGAGCGTTACGGACACCTTCGGAAACGTAGTCGTCGAAGCCATGTCTACAGGCACGCCCGCAATTGTCAGCAATTACGGCGGCCCGCACGACATCGTGATGGACGAAGCTGCAGGCCGAATCTTGCCGATTGACGAAGACGCCTGGCTGAACGCTTTGGAAGAAGCCCGCAAGCTGTACCTTGAACAGCCCGAAGCTTACACCAAGATGCGCGAGGTCGCCCACGAACGCAGCCTCAAGTACACCATGCAATCTTCGACCAAGGCCCAGTTCGAATTCTTCCGAAAGCTGAAAAAAGAAGCGTACGGGATATGAGCAACGAGCTCGGTGCCACGCACCTCTGAGGTATGAGCGTCGCTATTAAAAACATGGATAAGGCAATCTTAAAATATTTGCGAGATTGGTTTCGTAAGAATGCGGCTGAGTTACCGTGGCGCTTGACCGATCTGGACGCCCCGCGCAACCCGTATGCGGTGTGGATCAGTGAGACCATGTTACAGCAGACGCAGGTGTCTACCGTCCGCGACTATTTTACGCGCTGGATGAAGCGATTTCCCGATATAAAAACGCTCGCCGCCGCATCCGAAGAAGAAGTATTCAAGTACTGGCAAGGTTTAGGCTATTACAGCCGCGCAAGAAATATTTTAAAGACAGCAAAAATCGTCGCAGAACGCAAAGAATTTCCCCGCACCCGCAAAGAACTGGAAGCATTGCCGGGTATCGGAGCATACACCGCCGGTGCTATTTTAAGCCTCGCCTACCACGAGCGCGAAGCGATTCTTGACGGCAACCTGGTACGCATTTTTTCACGACTTTATGCGCTTGACTTTTTGCCGACGGAATCCAAGGACGCCCTAAAAACCTACTGGGATTACGCCCGCGAAATCGCGGACTCGCCCAAGGCCTACATGCATAACGAAGCCTTGATGGAGCTTGGCCGCACCGTTTGCAAAATCAAGAATCCCGATTGTGCGAACTGCCCCCTGCAAGCGGCCTGCAAAACCTTCGCAGACAACCGCACCGCCGACTTTCCTCCCGCCAAAAAGCACATTCAAAAAGACTGGCATGGCACCATACTCGTTATTGAAAGCGCCGACCACAAGATTTTAGCAGTCCACGGCGGGCAAAAATTTTTCAAGAACCAATTCACGTTGCCGCATTTCGAATCGCCGCGCAACGCGACTGCAGGCTTACCCGCCCAAGCCGAAGCCTACATTAACGCAGACCTGGTCAAAAGCGTTCAAATCATCGGAAAATTCAAGCACAACATCACCGTGCATAAAATCGAATGCGGTGTTCTGCATATAAAGCTCAGCGGAAATGCGCCCGTTCAAAAAGCGCCCGCCCACAAGGCAAGCGACATTCAATGGGTCAAGCGCGACCTTGCCCAAGATTTTTTCGCGAACAGTTTCTGCCTGAAGGCGCTCGCCTCGTTGCGCTAACGAGGCCAACCTCGCCTTAATTAGAAAGTCTTCTTCGCCTGGCAAATAAAGCGGATGCGGTCATAGCCGCCGTTCACCGTTTCCATGTTTTCATCTGCAAGCACATGCATGAGCGTGCCCGTCAGGGAAATGCCATACTTCGGGAACATCTGCGAGAACGAGGCGTCCCAAGTCCAGTCGCCCTTCACGACCATCGGGTTCTGGCTACGCAAATTCCACTTGGCATCGCTCCTGTAGCGAATCGAGTGTGAAACCTTGAAAGTCTTGTTCAAGAGCCAGTCGCCCATAAAGCCTGTGTAGAATTCCGCCGGAGTCACTTCGGCATTGTCCACCGGGCCTTCAATGTGTTCAAAGCCCGCCATCGCCGTAAACTTGAACATGTCGCGGTACCAGGTATTCAGCCACAATTCCGCCGTCACGCCTTTAATCCAATCATCGATACGAGAAACATCGCCATAGCGCGTGGTCAAATCGTATTTTTCACGATAGCGGATTTCCTCGACATCAAAAGTTTCGGCCCCATGTTCTGCCCACAGGCTTCCGCGACCACCGATAGAAACAAAGCCACCCAACGTATCCACATACGAGGCATAAGCCTGAATCAAGTTCATCTGACCATCGGCAGTCAAATTGATTTCATGCTCGTCATAGAATTCCTTGGTGTCGGCAAGCGGGTTCAAGCGAGAACCCGAAATATTTTTGACACCCACGATCACGCCCATGTTTTCGGGAGCCGGAGCCATAAACTGAATACTGTCCTGAACAAGCCAATCGCGTTCGTTCACGCCGAACGTCACATCGGCAGTCAAGCGTTGCACCGGCTGCACGCGCAATTCCATAAACGGCCATGCCACGCGATCTTCTTCAAGTTCAGTGTAAACCGTTCCTTCGTCTTCCACCGCGCGGAACGCCATACCGGCCCCGATCTGGAAGATTCCCTTTTCGCAAGCCTTGCCGCACTTGTAGTAAACGGAGCCATTCACTTCTTTGCGGGCGCCCTCTTCTTTCTTGTGCAAGTTTTCGTACTCAATATCTTCGTAGGCAACCGTCACCGACAAGTCCTTGATGTCGGCACGCGCCTCTACACGCGGCATGTAATGCGAGGGAATCCAGCGAGAGGTCGCCGTATACGTCCACAAGTATTCTTCGCCAGCAAGTACCGACGCATTCACAAACGAGTTCGTGTAACCGAGGCCTCCGTAAGCCGTACTGAACATGGCCCAGTTTGCGCCCAAGTGCGTATAGTTGCCCTCTACCATATCACGGCGGTAAGCGTAGGCTCCACTGCAAAAGTGGTCATCCTGGAAAAATCTTGCCGTCGCCCACAACCCATGGAAAGCCGGGCTGCGGAAACCGCCTTCCAATATAGGCGTTCTATTTTCAGGCCGATCGTCTTTATCGGTAAGAAAATCTTGGTAAATCAAGTCACCAAGTTCATTACCCGTCTTAATCCAGACGCCGGGATCAAGCGGAGTCCAGCTCGGCGTTCCAGACCACCGATTAAACAGCAAGCGGTCGCGCAACTTGGCAGGCGTCCAGAGTTCACTCTCCGAATGAACACCGCCAGCACCCAACACTCTATCAAAAGCAAAAGTCGGGCCACCAATCAAAAAAGTTCCGTCGGCACGGGTTTCATACTCCATGCCTTCCATCTCGACAGGAATCTGGGCCGCGGCTATACCCGCAGACAAAAGAAGCGGCAAAATCAAAGAACAATATTTCATTACCAAAGCTTCCTTTCTACATAAATGCCGGCATACAACATATCAGAACGCTTAGGCAAGGTCCAGATTTCTTCCCACATAAAATTAAAGCCCACGCGGTACGTTTCAAGATTCCAAAGCACTACGTTCAAACGGGCATACCAACCGAATTCCGTTTCGTTGTCGCCCAAAGTGCCTCCCGGTTTTTCATAGATTTCATCTTTCACGACATCGTCATCCAAATCGGCACGAGTCCAGTTGCATGCAAAACCGCCGCCAAATACCATCGGGTGAATTGCCGGGAACCGCCAATCAAGCCCGAGCTTGCCCGAAGCCTGGTGTACACCGTCGTAGGGCACAACATCCGGACGCGGCTTAAAATAGGCGTAATGGAACATCACCACGCCATCGACATTTTTCCAGTAAGAATACCTGAAATTGAGTCCGCCATACAAGGTATTTTCTACAGCGTCAATCAAATCGCCGAACGGATAAACCTCACCGCCTTCAATTCCAAGATACGCCTTCGAAAACGCGATATCTTCGACTTTGGCCGAATCTTCTTGGGCCAATGCAGCGAGCGCAAAACCCGCCACCATCAACAAAATGCTTTTTAATTTCCCCATAAATTCCTTTTACTTTCGGCTCACTTTCGGTGCAAAGCCTGAGCGTAGAATCCGTCAAAGCGGAAATCTTCGGCACCCGGAAGCACCGCGTCACCAAGCTTTTCAAATTCGGAATTTTCTTTCACGAATCGGTTCACAATTTTAGTCGTCTCTTCAGGGTCCGGACTGCACGTCGCATACACCAGAATTCCGCCCGGAGCAAGCTTTGCCGAGGCGGCCTGCAAAATGGAGTACTGCAATTCGGCCAGTTCCTTGACCGATTCCGGCGTGATGCGGTAAACCGATTCCGGACGGCGGGCAATCACGCCCATGTTGCTGCAAGGCACGTCGAGGAGAATTCTATCAAAGGGGGAAGCCTCCCCCTCGCTCGCACGATTCCGTTGCTCGCTACCCCTTCTAACTGAAGGCCCCTGGAGCCTGCCCCGGACCTGTTCCGGGGCAACGCCCCCGAGAACATCGATGCATTCGACGCGGACGTTCGTGAGTCCCAGACGGTCTACAAGGTCATGCATCTTGAGCACGCGAGCTTCAGATACATCGCTCGCCAAAATCTCAAGCGAAGAATCCATCTCGGCCATAAGGGCAGCCTTACCACCAGGGGCCGCACATGCGTCCCAAACCTTAAGGCCGGGCTTCAAGTCCAGCAATTTCACGACTTCGTAAGCCGAGGGATTCTGCATGCTGAATTCGCCCTTCGCAAAAGATTCCGATTCCAAGATCGTTTTAAGCTTTGCGTCGGCAGGCACTTGAATGTAACGGTCGTAAAGGATGCTTGCGCCCGTAATTCCAAGTTTTTGCGAAAGCACCGGAGCCGACGTTTTTTGCAAATTTACGCGAATCCATTCTACGGGGCGCTCAAGCGTCGCCTTGGCGAGCGCTTCGGCGCGTGTTCCGCCATAAATATCGAACCACCTGCGAACCAGCCATTCGGGCACCGAATTCTCGATGGACACGCGCCGCACCTTTTGAGGTGGGAGCGCCGGCAGCCCGGACTTGCGCGCGGCATGCAGCACGGCATTCACTAGCCGCGCGGAACCTTCTTGAAGGTTCGCCGCCTTCGCAAGCTCCACGCTTGTCGAAACGGCGGCATGGTCCGGGATTTCCATAAAGAACATCTGGAAGATTCCCATCTCGAGCACCGTCGCCACTTCGAGCGAAGGCATTTTCTTTACAAGTGTCTTTAAAAAATATTGCAGATACAAGTGCCTACGGCATACGCCCAAGGCAAGTTCCATCGCGAAAGGCGAAAGTCCGCTTTCCTTGATAAAGCTTCCGTCCTTCTGCCAAAGCACAAGGACGCGGAATGCCTCCATGCGTTCTTTCAAGGATTCATCTAGCAAAAGCAAAGTCCTTCACGCTTCTGGATTCCACGCATAAAGTCGGCCACCGGCATCGGCTTCTTGCCTTCGGCCTGAATTTCAATCACTTCAAGCACGCCTTCGCCCGTGCCCACGTAGAATCGGTTATCCTTGAATTCCACCGCGCCCGGGGCCAGTTTCGGGCCGTTCTCCGGCGTGTCCGTCTTGCGCAAGTAAACCATACGGCCACCCAACTTTCCATAGCCACCCGGCCACGGATTGAAGGCGCGAATTCTATTGTGGATTACCGC
>JAEEGJ010006864.1_pt1 | contig 33534 bp, 25 predicted proteins | sample 8958761 | NCBI WGS metagenome assembly JAEEGJ01 (sample SAMN16246546, study PRJNA631951) | gut metagenome | biome: gut microbiome; feature: rumen; material: RS-attached | host: Bos | place: Iran: Karaj | collected 2018-10
CGGGCATGTAGTCCATGGTGGCAAGGCCTTCTTCTACCTTGCCCGGCCGGCGAACCTCGCCCGCCGCAAAAAGAATACGCTCCGAAAGAGTCGTCTTTCCGGCATCCACGTGGGCAAGGATTGCAATGTTGCGAACAGGCTGAGTCACGACGCCCTACTACTTTTTCAATTGTTCTTCAAGAGAGGCTACACGTTGCGTCAATTCGGCACAAAGCTTTTCAAGTGCATCCAATCGGGCATCGTGTTCACGGTCCTTTTCCGATTGGCGGTGCAATTCTGAATCCTGCATCTTGTTGACGCTGTCTACGGAATTCAGGCGGAAATCGTGTTCCGCATCCTTGGCCACCTGGGCCTTCAATCTAAAATCCTGTTCGCGCTCCTTACTGTATAAGGCATCAATGCGAACATCATGTTCGTCATCCTTTTCCTTTTGCATATCCAGGCGCGCATCATGTTCCTGGTCTTTACGCTGCAGCTCGCGGATGCGTTCTTCATCAAGACTCATGGTAACCTCGGGTGAAAGGATTTACATAGTTAATTTAGTAATTCTCGTCTAGCGTGAGCTCGTTCGCGACCGCCTCTTGCTTGCGTTCGGCTGTCGCATCAAGCGCTTCGGCATGCCCGCGGAGCGCCGCAAACGGGTGGAAAATCTTCGCACGGTCTTCCATGTTCATACGCGGATGCTTGATTAGAAAATTCCAGTCGTTCTGCGGATACGGCAAATCGATAATGTCGCTATAGTCAAAATTAGGCACGATGTCCTCCGATTTGTCCGTTGCGTTCAATGGTGGTAGCGCCCTCTTGCAAATCCATTCCCTTCACAATGGCGTTCTTGCCAAAACGCTTCTTGATGAGGAGCTCCGCCTTCAGGCGTTTCTTTTCTCGCTCCTGTTTTTTCACATCGGTAAACAAGTCATACTGTTCGTGGCTTGCATCCACAATGTCGGCAGCCACCAAGTTCAAACGACGTACCGTTAATTTCGGGTCTACAATGCGGTCAAAAAGTTTCATGACCGCATCCGCCATCACTTTTTGTGAGCTGGTATAATAACCAATGTTTGCCGTACCATGTGCAGGCTTCGGAATCGTACGTCCGTAAAAGTCCGTTACGGTTACGCCGTGGTAAATTCCCTTATCTACGTTTTCGCGGTCGTAACCCACCGTGAGCACCATGGCGTTTGTCACCAAGTCGTGGGCAACCAATGTCATCGAAACCGTATCGACCATTTCGCGCACCACAAGCCGCGCCTTGTCAAACGGATACGGATCTTGCAACACTTGGCCTTCGCCCGTACTTCTGTTCCGCGGTTTCGCCTTTTTGATGTCTGCAATCGTGCAAGGCTCGTAACCCCAGGCGTGGTCAATCAGGATTTCCGCATTCACGCCGAACAGCTTGTACAGCGCTTCAGGATTCTTGACGCTTACGCGGGCAATGTCGCCCATCGTGTAGATGCCGCGCCCTGCATTCAGTCTACAATTTTCCAGACGTTCTGCTATGCCGCGGCCCACTTGCCAAAAACTCGTAATCGGCCGGTGCGACCAAAGCTGTTTGCGGTAACTCATCTCGTCAAGTTCCGCGATGCGTACGCCATCATCATCCGCTTCCACATGCTTCGCCATCACGTCCATGGCGATTTTGCATAGGTACAGATTCGTGCCGATGCCACCCGTGGCCGTGATTCCCGTGGTCGTGAATACATCCTGGATAATCGTCTTCACCAATTCGCGGGCAGTCTTTTTATAAAGCTTCAAATAGCGCGTCAAATCCAGAAAGCATTCGTCAATCGAATATGCATGAATATCTTCGGCGCTCACGTATTTCAGGTAAACATTATAGACCTTCGTGGAATACTCCACGTACTTCGCCATTTGCGGTTTTGCGATGGTGAATTCAATCTTTTCGCCCGTACGCCGCTGTACTTCACGCACTTTCTGGTTTACTTCGAAAAGTCGTGCACGACCGGGGATTCCGTATGCCTTTAACGCAGGGGTCACCGCTAGACAAATTGTCTTTTCAGTACGGCTCTCGTCAGCCACCACCAATTTTGCCTTTAATGGATCGAGTCCTCGGAGAATACATTCTACCGAAGCAAAGAATGATTTAAGGTCGATGGCGGCGTAAGTGCGTCCCACGTTTTTCTTACCTGTATTTTAATTCAGGATGCTCGGCGTAGAAAGAATTTTTATCGACATACATCCGTTCGTCTGCAATATGCATGGCCCTACGAACATCGGGTTCTCCGTAACACGTTCCAATGGAGAAACGAACATTTTCGGACAGTTTTGCCATTGTGCGTATTTTGGCCACACGGGTATTCAACTCGTCTTCAGTGACGTTCGAAACGAGTACCATGAATTCGTCGCCACCGGCACGGTATATGTCTTCTTCCGGGAAAACGTATTGTAAAATTTCTGCCGCTGCTCGCAAAACCTTGTCGCCAGAGATGTGTCCCTGGTCATCGTTCATGCGCTTCAGTCCGTTCAGGTCGGCAAAAATAACCGCGTCAGGCGTGGGTTTGCGTTCAGCCACGATTTGGTCAATGCGGTTGTTCATTACGTTACGATTTTTTACGCCGGTAAGCGAATCGATCGTACTCATAATCTGAAGCTTGTTCAAAAGGAGATAACTTGAAATTTCGGACGCAATAAGGAATGTCGTGACTTCAAGAGTTTCCTTTATCTTCAGCGTATCATTGACGTTAAAATTAACCGTCCACAAGTAACCTAGCAATTCGCCACTATGCCGCAGCGGGAAAAGTACAATCGTCTTTACGCCGGAAAGGTCAAGCATCGATCCCCAAATTGGATTTGCCAGGCGTAGCTTTTCCATGTCACGCTCATCTTTTACGATAATGCAGGTGCTGCCGGCCAGTGTTTCTGGCCATGTTTCTGCAATCGCGTAAAAGCCTTCAACGTATCGCGACATCGGCTTTATTTTTAGACCGTCGCGAATCGATTCCGCAAAAATGGAACACTCGCGATTTTCGGCATCGGTGAGCAAAATGCAGCAATGGTCGGAATCACAAGATTTGCGGATATCTTCGACGACTTCTTGAAAAGTCTGCTTGACATTGTCTGTGCCACGCAGCTTGATACAAGCCTTGAGAACGTTCGTAGCGGTTTCTGCAGAAAGGTCTGCCATTGCCGAGGAATCTGCTTTGGGAGTCACGTCGTAACAGTAGACGCAGTAGCCGATATTTTCGCAGTCGGAATCCAGCGGCATCAGGAACATGTTCAGCCAGAGACCCATCATGTAGAGGTCGACGTAGGCGTGGAGCGGCTTGCCTGATTGTATACAGCGGAAACAGTGGTCTTCGAAATTCTGGTTCTTCGGAAAGCACATTTCGTATGGTGAACCCGGCACAAATGGAGTGTGTCTCAAGGCCTCCATATCATCACAATGTGCCTTATTTCCTGCCACAACACGGATATTCCCGTAAGATCCGTCCGGGAACAGTTCCACGGACATTACACAGGCTTTTGCCTTATAATGTGACAGAATCTTGTCGAAATCCATACCAGCTTGTCCTCCTACGGCATTTCTTTTTTCATAGATAATTTAAAAAGATTTTGAAGGGACAAAATACTGTTTCGGTTATTCCCGATGCTCGTACAGATACAAATTCGCTTCAGGTACGGCTAGGTCTGAACCCTTGATTTTCCATACGTCGTCTTCCCCTGTGCGGTACTTTACTACGATGCGGTAGTGATTGTCTGTCTGCAGCACTTCTTGGGGAACCGTCCAGAAATTCTCGGTGCCTACGACCATTTCAAGAACATGGACATCGTCTGTATCGATACCGTAAATGATCATGGATTTCACCATGTCCTTGGGGTTGCGTACATGAATAATGCTCCAGAATTCGCTGGCGCCTTCTTTGACCCAGATTGAAGTGGAATCACCCCATACGCCTTCGACGCCTTCGCAACTTACGAATTCCCATTCGCCGGAATAACGTCCTACTTGAATTCCCATGATATCAGAGGCTGGAGCGCCGCCCAGATCTACGCCGCAATTCGCATCGGGGCACCGGTCGGTAATGCGTACGGTCACTTCTTTCCAGCCGTCAGGCGTTTTCGCTTTTACATGCACGCAACCGCCACACGCGGCGCCACCGTTCCATGGTCCTTTGTCATCTCCTGGCGATACGTTCACATGGATTGCGGCATAGTATTGGATATTTGTTTGTCCGTAATTGCAGGCACCACCGAGACTCGTTTCTTTTTCGGTAATGCTCCCGTAAGTGGTGACGGATCCTTTGCCGCCGTTTTCGGTGAGTTCCGGGTCTGCGGCGGTAAAGCTATCGCAAGAGGTACATTTTCCGTCATCGCTGCTATTGATTGTTGCGGATTCGCTGCTGGACTGGGGAGAGTTTTCTGCGGAACTGGAACTTGAAATTTCTTCTACAGAACTGGAGCTAGGAACTTGTTGCGAACTCGATGAAGTGGATGCTACGGATGACTTCCCTTCGGTTGCAGAACTTGATAGGCTAGCTTTAGCTGAACTGGACGAGCTGTTGTCGGCTTCCGAACTTTCCGTTGCAATTGCATCGGTGCTGGATGCGGAATCGTCTGTGCAACTCATAAGGGCCGCTATCATCAGCGAGCTTAGACAAAAGGCAAGGGCAAGATTTCTCATATATTGGAATATACCTAATTTTTTTATATTAAGTATCGGATAGTCCAGGGAGGATTTGAGATATGCAGGACTCAACACCTAAAACAGATTCTCATATTGATGAGCCAAATGCTGACTTGCAAACAGAAACTTTACTGGCGAAAAAAGCGCGGGCCGAACGCATCAAGAAAATGCGCGGGTGGCTATCTCCCCGCGATACCGTAGCAGACGATTTCGGCCCTGAAGATGCGGCCCTGTATTACGGCGAAGGGCATAACGGCTGGAACCGGTAAGATACATATGAAAAAATCCCTCGGCGTTGACCGGGGGATTTTGAATTTTGTGGCGCTTGTTGTTCGCTTGCGCCCGCTATTATTAATAGCGGTAGTGGTCAGCCTTGTACGGGCCTTCCACAGGCACGCCGATGTAGTCGGCCTGAGCCTTAGTGAGGGTCGTCAGGTGAACGCCGAGCTTTTCGAGGTGGAGGCGTGCAACCTTTTCGTCGAGGATCTTCGGCAAGGTGTACACGACACCGCTTTCGTACTTGATGCCAGCGACAGTCTGCTTGCCCTGAGCGTTGAGCCAGAGGTCAATCTGAGCGATGGTCTGGTTCGTGAAGCTTGCACTCATCACGAAGCTCGGGTGACCAGTAGCGCAGCCGAGGTTCAGCAAGCGGCCTTCAGCAAGGATAAGGATGCTGTGACCGTCGGCGAAAATCCATTCGTCGTACTGCGGCTTGATTTCGTTGCGCTTGATGCCCGGAATCTTCTTGAGGCCGGCCATGTCGATTTCGTTGTCGAAGTGACCGATGTTACCCACGATAGCGCGGTTTTTCATCTTTTCCATCTGGGCGGCGCTGATGATGCCGGTGTTGCCGGTGGTGGTCACGAAGATGTCGGCGTAGCTAACGACTTCGTCGAGGGTCTTGACTTCGTAGCCTTCCATGGCAGCTTGCAGGGCGCAAATCGGGTCGATTTCGGTGATGATCACGCGGGCGCCCTGACCGCGCAGGGACTGGGCGCAGCCCTTACCCACGTCGCCGTAGCCGCAAACGACTGCAATCTTACCGGCCATCATCACGTCGGTGGCACGGTTGATGCCGTCGATGAGGGAGTGGCGGCAGCCGTAGAGGTTGTCGAACTTGGACTTGGTCACGGAATCGTTCACGTTGATTGCCGGGAACTTCAGACGGCCAGCCTGGGCCATCTGGTAAAGGCGATGCACGCCGGTAGTCGTTTCTTCGGAAACACCCTTCAAAGCTTCGCGAGCGCGGGTCCACTGCTTCGGATCCTTCTCGAAAATCTTACGGCAGGTGGCGAGGAACACGCCCCATTCTTCGCTGTCGGTGGCCGGGTTGAATTCAGGCACCTTGCCGGCGTCTTCGAATTCTGCACCGCAGGTCACGAGCATGGTAGCGTCGCCACCGTCGTCCACGATCAGGTCCGGGGTCTTGCCGTCGGGCCACACGAGGGCGCGGGCGGTGTTTTCCCAGTAGTCTTCCAAGGATTCACCCTTCCAGGCGAACACAGGCACGCCCTGCGGATTTTCCACAGTGCCCTTCTTGCCCACCACCACGGCGGCAGCAGCGTTGTCCTGCGTACTGAAAATGTTGCAGCTCACCCAGCGCACGTCGGCACCGAGGTCCACGAGCGTTTCGATGAGGATCGCGGTCTGCACGGTCATGTGGAGGCTACCCATAATGCGGGCACCAGCGAGCGGCTTCTTGCCGGCGTATTCCTTGCGGAGCGCCATCAGGCCCGGCATTTCGGTTTCGGCGAGGTCGAGTTCCTTGCGGCCTTCAATCGCAAGGTTGATATCCTTAATTTTGTATTCCATATTAATATATCCTTTTCAAAAATTCCTATTTATGCATAAATATAGTTATATGCATATAAAGCGTCAACTCCATCTGACAAAAAAAATCCCCGACCGAGGTCGGGGGTAAGTCTTTCGGACGGTTGTCCTAATAAATATGTCGATTACTCAATGGTCAGAATATCGCAGAAACCGGTCACTTCGAAGATTTCCTTGATGGCAGAACTTGCGTTCTTGACGACCATGGAACCTTGCTTGTTCATAATCTTCTGGGCCATGAGCAGAATACGCAGTCCTGCAGAAGAAATGTAGTCGAGCTTCTTGAAGTCAAACACCAGTGTCTTTACGCCGTCGAGCTTGCCCTGGATTTCGGCATCGAGCTGCGGGGCGGTCAGAGTATCCAAGCGACCTTCAAGTGCGATGGTCAACTTATCGTTATCGTTTGTCTTGTTGATCTGCATAATTTTTTCCCTCTTTCACTTAAATTTATAAAAGTTTACAAGACTTTACAAGGTCTTGGTGATTGCCAGTTCGTTCTTGTCACCGTTTCTGCGGTAACATACGCTGTCCATGGTTTTCTTCACAATGAATATTCCAAGACCGCCGACTTCGCGTTCTTCGGCCGGCAGCGTAATGTCGGGGTCGGCTTGCTTGATCGGGTCGTAAGGTTTACCGTTGTCGATAAAGGTGAGTCTTGCCGAAAGCGTTGCCTTGCGGATTTCCACAATCAAGGTCACTTCGGTTGCGCCCGAGAACTTCACGATATTGCTGTAGATTTCGTCGATCGCGATGTTGATCTGCATCTGCGATTTCATGGAACCTTCCATGGGGGCGAGGATTCCTTCGACGAATGCGGTCAATATGTCTTGGTTTTCGGGAATCACATCCACGATCTTTTCATAACGCTCCCAGGCGTCTTGCATTTGCATTCTCTTTGCTCCATCCATTGGTGTAAGGATGTCTTCGACAAACGTCTTGAGCGCATGGCTCTTGCCGTTATCGGAAACATCGATAGTCTTTTCGTAGCGTTCCCATACGGGTTCGTCGATTCCGTTGAACTTGACGGCGAGCATGGTGATGTCGTCGAATTGCGGAACGTCTTGTACAAAGTTGTCGATTTCTTTCTTGACCAACGCACAGGTGTCGGCGGGGCTTTGTTCGCCACCCTTTCTTATAATTTCAAGGAGCCTGTTGTCGCCGAACAGTACATTGTTGGAGTTGGTCGCCTCGGTGACGCCGTCGGTGTAAAGGAACAGCGTGTCGCCCGGCTGAAGATCGTAACTCTGTTGCTTGTAGATTGTATCTTCCATGGCGGCCATGACTACGCTCGACTTGCTCGGAACAAATTCGGCGGAACCGTCTTTGTGTCGTAAGACGGGCGGGTTGTGGCCTGCCGATGCAAAGTCGATGTGTCCCGTTCGCAAGTCGATAATGCCTGCCCACACGGTTACGAACATGTTCAAGCGGTTGCGCTTTGCAAGAGCATAGTTCGTCTTGTTGAACGCCTCGCTGATCGACTTCAAGTTCTTGGTCATGGTGCGCAAGATAATGCGGGCGACCATCATGAACAAAGCGGCTGCAACGCCCTTGCCAGATACATCGCCAATTACCACGCACAAGTGATCGTTATCGATTTTAAAGAAGTCGTAGAAGTCGCCACCCACTTCCTTGGCAGGGAGCAGGAACGGCGCCAGTTCGTGGCGGTCGTCGTCAGAATTTTCTTCGCGTTCTTCGCCGGGCAACATCGAAAGCTGGATGTTTCGGGCGAGGTCCAGTTCGCGTTCGATACGCTTCATGTCTTTCTGCTTTTCGATGTTATCCTTGAGCTCGGTGAGCATGTTCGAGAATGCCCACGCAAATTCTGCCACTTCGTCGTGGCCCGTAATTTTAGGAATCGCTACGTCAAAGTTCCCGCGGCCAAGCTTGCGGGCTGCAATGGCCAAGTCCTTGAGCGGCTTTGCCACGCGGAACGAAATCAAGAGGATAATTACCAGGATGATGCCGTAGCCGCCAAGCGAAAGTATCAGGAACAGCTGGCGCATCAGGCTCTGGTCTTCGAGGTATTTCTGGATCGGCCACACGACCATGAACGTCCAGTTGGTCGAATGAATCGTGGTGTAGTAAATGGCAGATTCTTCACCGCCTGCAACCGTACCGATAAACAGCCCGCTGCTATCGCGGCCCTTGCGGTCGAATTCAACTTGCTTTTGTCCGCGCTTTTCTCTGACAATGATGTCGCGGTTTCTTTTTCCTTCGGCAAGGCTTTTCGGGTAGGCGACGGCCACGTTCTTGGTTGTGGTAATCAGGGCGAATCCCGAGTTCGAAACAGGAATCGATCCGACTTCGTCTTTTAAGAATTCAATCGACATGTCGACGGCGAGTACGCCAATCAGCATATCTTCGCCATTCTTGTCTTTTTTGAAAAGGGGAACGGTATAGACTGCAATCGGTTCCGGGACGAATTCGCCAATGAAGGGTTCTTGCCAGCGGCTCGTTTTGCCGTCTCTTACGCTGTAGTACCATTCCTTGTCCTGGTAGTTCGCACCAGATACAAGCTTGGTATCAACGTGGTCAAAGCGGGCGAGTCGCATGTATTCGCCTTCTGTGTTTTCGGGGCCCATTCCCGGTTCGTAGGCAACTACCACGGCGACCACCTGGGGAATCAGGTTGCGGGCGTTAAATAGCGACTGCAGCAAGAAATCGTCCAGTTCTTCCTTGGACATGGAATGCTCGCCGATTTTAGTGGCCAGGTCTTCGCCTACCACCTTGCCCGCATTAAAGAGCTTGTCGATGTAGTTGACGTTTGCGCGGCTGGTTTCTTCGCCGTTCTCGACAGTCATGCGGTTCAGCATTTCCTGAGTCTTGTAGCTCATAATGCCGAAGATCATGCCGAATACGATAGTGATGGCGGCCAAAATCATCAAGGATTGCTTAAAAGCAAGCCCGCGGAGATTAAATCCCATATATTCCTCTCTTCTTATTGTTTAAAATATATGTAATTTTCTGTCTTTTTTGCCTTTTTTTCTTGAAATTCCGCCTTATTTCATTTTTTGGAATCCGAAATGGGGTTACGGACTTATTATATTTATGTTCCCTAGACTTTACGCTGTGGAAATGCGGTACTTTCCGTAAGAGAAGCACGTGGGTTCGGAAGCGTCCATACTTTTGGAAAGCTTCTTAGGGACGTCCAACAGGTTTTGCTTACTTTTAGGAGCTTTAATGGCAAATAAGTGCAAGCGCGGAATTTTGATTAGTAAGACCCCTTACGAAAAACGTATCGCCATCATGGAAGACGGCGAACTCGTTGAACTTGTCGTCGAAGGTGTTTCTTCTAATCGAGTTCTGGGCAATATTTATAAAGGCGTGGTCCAGAAGGTGCTTCCGGCACTCAAGGCTGCGTTCATTGATATTGGCCTTGAAAAGGCAGGCTTTTTGCATCAAGAAGACGCCATGGACCGAAACGAACTCCTCCGTCGCGAATATGGCGACGATGATGACGAGGGCGGTTCTTCCAAGGAAGTCTCCATTGATGAAATCCTGCAAGAAGGCCAGGAAATCATGGTTCAGGTGGTCAAGGAACCGATTAGCACCAAGGGTGCTCGTCTGACCACTCACCTGAGTTTTGCAGGTCGTTTCCTCGTGTGCATGCCGGGTACCAACTTCATTGGTGTCTCCAAGCGTGAACGCGACCCGGCCAAGCGCCGCGAATTCAAGAAGGTGGTCCGCCGCCTCAAGGGTCGCGACGTGGGCTATATCGTTCGTACCAACGGTCTGAACGAATCCGAATTCGAAATCAACAAGCAGATGCGCGAACTCGAAAGCAAGTGGGAACAGACGAAGTACAACTTCGAAAACCAGCCTGCCGAAACCTGCATCTACGAAGAATCCGATTCCATTGAACAGACGGTGCGCGAATACTTCAGCGATAACACCGACTACGTGTATATCGACAACCGCGACGAATACTTTGCCTTGCGTGAATACCTCAAGGTGCTCTCGCCGGACAAGCTCGACAAGGTGAAGCTCTGGAGTTCCAACGAAAGCCTGTTCGAATACTTCAAGATTGAAAACGACTACGCACGTTCCCTGCAGCGTCAGGTACCGCTCCCGCGTGGTGGTAACCTCGTGATCGAACAGACCGAAGCTTTGGTGTCTATCGATGTGAACACCGGTCCCAAGGTGCACGGCAAGGACCAGGCAAAGATTATTCTCGAAACGAATATCGATGCCTGCTACGAAATTGCCAAGCAGTTGCGTCTGCGTGACGTGGGCGGCCTGATTATCATCGACTTTATCGATATGGAATCCGAGGCCGACAACGAAACCGTCTATAACGAATTCCGCAAGGCAATCCGCCGCGACAAGGCCCCGATTAGCCCCGCTCCCATCAGCCAGTTTGGCCTCATGGAAGTCACCCGTAAGCGCGTCCGCGTGAACCTGATGACCGAAAAGACCGAACGCTGCCCGGTGTGCGACGGCGATGGCCGCATTGCAACGCTGGAATCCACGCTCGGCATGATTGACCGCTGGATGGCTCGCGCCAAGGCCAAGGGCAAGCTCCGCGAAGTCACTCTCGTGGTAAGTGCCCAGGTAATCGACGTGCTCTGCAAGGACCACAACCGCATGTTCAACTACTTGGAATACAAGCACGGTATGAGCATCAGTCTGGTGGAAGACGAACACGCCCACATCAACCAGTTCTGGTTCTACGACAAGAACAACGAAGACATTACCGACCTCTACAAGTTCGTGTAATACTTAGTGTCGCGAAATTAAAATAGGGCCGCACCTTAGGTGCGACCCTATTTTGTATAAATTAATTTATGAAGCGGTTTTTCTGTGAGCAACAAAGCCCCAGTTATTAAACTGGGGCGGTTGCGAGAGCACGAGCCAATGGTAAGAACCGATTTGCTTGCAGCTCGTGCGGTCTTAATTAGCTTGAACTGCTGTAAGGGCAATCGTGTAGACGATGTCTTCCACGAGAGCACCGCGGCTAAGGTCGTTCACCGGCTTTGCGAGGCCCTGAAGCATCGGGCCGATGGCGATGGTGCCATGGGCGCTGCGCTGCACGGCCTTGTAGCCGATGTTACCGGCAGAGAGGCTCGGGAACACGAACACGGTTGCCTTGCCGGCGACGGTGCTGCCCGGGGCCTTCAGGGAACCCACGCTCGGCACGGTCGCGGCGTCGTACTGCAGCGGGCCATCCACGAGCATTTCGGGGCGGGCTTCCTTCACAATCTTGGTAGCTTCGCGCACGAGGTCAGCGTCCGGGCCCTTGCCGCTGTTCATGGTGCTGTAGCTGAGGAGGGCGACACGGCTCGGGAGGCCAAAGGCCTTGGCGGTGTCGTCGCACTGCTGGGCGATACCGGCCAGTTCTTCGGCGGTCGGGTTCAGGTTAATGGCGCAGTCGCCGTAAATGTAAGTCTTGTCCGGCATGCACATGAAGAACACTGAGCTCACGGACTTCACGCCCGGAGCGCACTTGATCACCTGCAGGGCCGGACGGAGCGTGTCGGCGGTAGAGTGGATGGCGCCAGAAACGAGGCCATCGACTTCGCCCATCTTGAGCATCATGGTGCCAAGCATTACGTTGTCGGCGAGAGCGGCGCGGGCCTGGTCTTCGGTCATGCCCTTCGACTTGCGGAGTTCCACGAGAGTCGGCACATACTTTTCAGCAAGTTCGGCGCTCGGTTCAATAATTTCAATGTCAGCCGGAAGAGCAACACCCTGTTCCTTGGCCACAGCAAGGATTTCGTCCTTCTTGCCGATGAGTACGGGCACGGCAATCTTGCGGTCAATCACAAGCTTTGCGGCCTGCACGGTGCGCGGTTCAGAACCTTCGGGTAGCACGATGCGCTTCTTGGCCTTGGATGCCTTCAACAGAAGGCCTGCGCGGAACATGGCCTGGCTGGTCTTGCGTTCGGCCGGGGCTTCAGCCAAATCCTTGGCGAGGCATTTGCAGCAGGCCAGCAGACGCTTGGGGCAGAACAAGTCGGCGTCTTCGCCGTCAGAATAAATCTTTGCATCGAGGGCAGTAGCCAGAGAGTCGTTGTACTTCTGGGCCATCACGTCGCTCATGCCCTGTGCACCTTCCACTACCACGGCATCCACGGAATCAAAGTCCTGCGAAAGGAAGTCGGCGGCAATTTTTTCCATGAGCACGGCGGAATTGTGGGCCTTGAGTTCCTTCACGGCTTCGGTTCCGTTCACGCAGGGCTTGTAGGTAGCACCGATCAAACCGGCGGCGGCTACAGCGTCCATGACTTCCTTGACTTTGGCTTCCATATTGGCGGAGGCGACCAGATAAACTCGATTCATAAGAAACTCCTGTTGATTTTAAATTCTGCTTTAAAAATTAGGATTTTGACACTCCAAAGGCCCCTTTTTGCAACATAAAAAAGGGGAAAAAAGACTATTTTGCCTTGAATCCTTCAAAAACTTACAAAATACGCACACCGTAAAGTAATATTTGCAGATGAAACCCGTAAAAAAACCTATTTTTACACTGGTTGTCTTGTGTGTGGGACTTTCATGGAGAGAGCGGATGAAGTGCAAAAACTTTTTCCGGGGTTTGGTATTATTCCTTACCCTTTTAGTAGTGAATACCTTTGCGCAGGACTATGTTGCCATAGCCCATGTGATTTATGACGGCAACAACCTTTATTACGCCGACAACGAATCCAATTTGAAATATAAGCACCTGACCAAAGGTGACGATGGTACATTTACCATCTATTTCGTAGCAGAACGTCTCAAGGCCTCGGCAATCGATAAACGTCAATTGCATTTTGGTTCTTTTTGTGGCGAAGAAAAGGACTCCTGTCTGACTTACCTGAACCAAGGTAATGAACCGTTCCTTTCGCAGCTTTTCCCGGAATACCAAGAAGGAAAAGAAGATCAGCCTGTCTACGAAATCTGGATACAAATCAATCCCGATGGAACGGTGACCACCACCACTGAAAAACCGAACATTGTGGAGCCCGCCAAAAAGACCATCCGCTTCCTTGCCCCCTGGAGCAACACCGGTGTGGTCATCATGCTTAACGACAAGGCCGACAATATGACCCCCGTAGGCGGGAACTATTGCGGTTGGTTCGAATACCGTGCCGTACTGACTCCCAAAGACGTTTTCGCCTACTTCAAGCAAACCATCGGCGGCCACTACATTGGCAAAGACGGTCTCTACAAAGAAGAAATTCCCCTAGATCAAGAAATCGTTCTGGACTCCATTCTCTCTATTTCTGATACAGTCTGGATTCTGGCCACCATGTACAGCGAACCCGAGCTTTCTGCGGAATTCCCTGGGGAACTGGGCGATTGCCCCATTAAAAAACTCCCGGTCATGATGTTTGACTGGTTGCACGGGACCGGTAGCGACGAAGAAAACATTACAGCTCAAGCTGGCACCACCAGCCAGGACTTCGGTACAGGTGGATGCAAAGGAAGTAACGCCAGGGCCGACAATAATGTTGGCTACATGAAAGGCATGGTAGAAGAAGTACTGGGTGAGAACGGCGTACCGGTTCCTGCCGCAAACTTCCCCAGCGGCTGTAAGACAACCGAACATTTGGGCAACTGGTTCCTGCCCGAAGTAATTGCAACCGATGCTGCCGGAAATTCCTACACCAACGCCACCTGCCGCGACTTGGAATTGACGCTGACGGATGATGGTTTCTGGCTCGGGCAAAAGAATAAGGACAGTCCGGAAAGAGGCCTATTCTTCTTGGATGATTTCCAGTATCTGGATTCCGCCAAGACCGTTTTGAACCCCATGTTCGACAACATCAAGGGCGGAAAAGTCGCCATTACGGATGGTAGCCTTGACAGTATCGAAATGGGCACTCACAACTATGGATTCACCATGAAAATCCAGGCCCAGTTCGAATACGTGAAGGGCCAGTATTTCGAATTCCTGGGCGATGACGACGTGTGGGTATTCATTAACAACAAGCTGGTCGTAGACATCGGTGGTCAGCATCATGCTGCTGAAGGCCATGTCGACCTGGACAAGCTGGGACTGACCGAAGGCGAAACTTATCCCTTCCATATTTTCTACGCCGAACGCCACAAAGTGGAATCGAACTTCAAGATGCGAACCTCCATAGACCTGAAGGCCGAAGGAAGCATGTTCTTGCAAGACATTCCTACGGGCGATCCCAAACTCATCAAGAAGAATGTCTGGGAGATTGTTCGCAAAAGAGCCCTCGCTTGCGATTTCTCGTCTAGCCCTGAATTGCAGGACACCGTTCCGGGCCCGTCCAATTTTGTGTTGTTCGGACGCAGCCTCGACAAGAACGGCATCGCCCTCAAGACTCTGGACTCCGCCTATTATAGCGGCATTACCGTGACCAATGACTTCACTTCGGTGACCATTGATGTCAAGGCCATTACCAAGGCCCAGGCGCTGCCTCCCGGCAACTACTACATCCGCGTCCGCCTCAAGAGCAACCCGGACGAATACAAGGACATTCCTTTTACCATCGATCCTTACGAATTGCCGAACCTGGCCTTTGCAAGCGTCAAGGATTCCACCTACTTTATCGTAGACTTTGATACACAGGATACGATAAACTATACGGAATATTGGAGCGCCTTTGGCGATTCGCTGAGTCGCGATATTTCCAGCGATTCCTTGCCCATCAATCTGGACAAGAATGAAACCATGTGGGCCGGAAGGTCTTACCCCGTATACGTCATGTACGTCGAAGAATGGGCAAGCATCTATAGCGGCATTGCCGTTAAGGTTGCCACCTCTACGCCGAACCTGGTAGCCTGCGACTCCATGGGGAACCCCATTACCGAAGTCATCTTGATGGAAGGCCGCGCAAGCTTCTTCATCAAGGCAACCGACGAAGTCATTAACGGAACGCTAACCCTTAGCACTGCAGGTGCCAAGAATAAAGAAATCCACTGGGAAAAAATCAATATCAAGGTACCTCCCGTTCCGCAAATTGAAACGGCTTACATCTTTGACCATACCGGTGATGGACGTGCCGACAGCATCTGGATCAAGCTGAGCAAGCCCATCGATGCTCACAGCGTTATCGACTCGGTCAAGTTCCTTTTTGAAGACACCTTCGACAAGAACTATAAAATCAACAAGATGGCCTATAAGGCCGATCGCTATAAGGTGGGCGACATTAACATTTCCGTAACTGCAGCGGGTGACGGTTTTGGCTCCGAAATTTTTACCGGCGGCGCCTCGGAACCTTATTCCGGCAATATCGCCATTTGGTACACCTACACCGATTCCACCGGAAAGACATCCATATTCCCGGTGGATGGCTCCCTCACGGACAAGGTTGGCCCCGTGATTGTGGCTGCCGAAATCAAGTACCTTAAAGACGGAAACACCCAACTGATTCTCGACTTTAGCGAAGGAATTAACGATGCAGACGCCAACAGCGAACTGTTCCGATTCCATTGCTGGAAAAACAGCAGGCAGGATTCCATCATCAAGAGTGCAAGCGATTTCTCGACTTCTCCGGCAAACCAGTGGAAAATGATTTTCCCGAAGGCGCTGGAATCAGATATCGTTCCTAGCGTAGGCGATTCCGTACGCTTTACGCCTCCGTCACAGTTGGGAATGGCACTCGACCTTGTCGATGTCGGCCCTCACGAAAATAACCCCTGGGTACGCATCACCGGCGAACAGAAGGTAACTGTCACAAGCCCGAAGGTCGTAAGCCTCTCCACCGATGCAGAAGCTTTCGACAGCGCACGCGTCATTATACGAAGCAAGGACGCTACCGTTCCCAAGCTTGTTACAACCGAAACTTCCATGTCGGCTGACCAAGTGGCGGCAATCTATGGCACCCAAGGCCATTACCTGGGCGACCTGGACATGGCCGAACTTGTGGAAAACGAAATTGCCGAAATCGTAAAGGCCGTTCAGGATCCCACCAAATCGACCTATAAAGACAAAGACGAAGAAGAGGCCGAAGAAGAAACTGGTGTTCCAGCCAGGTCCTATACCCTTGCAGAAATCCTCAAATCCGTGGAGACAGGTGAAATGTCGATCAGTGAAGCCGAGAAAAAATTCGGCTTGAGCGAAGTCATTGTGGACGCCTATGAAAACGGACTTTTGACCAGCGAAAACCTGCAATACTACCAGAGAGGTACTCCGGCAGACATCCAAAAGATCGTAAGTGCCGTTGCCGACAGGACCGAACTGCGTTACGAATCGATTTACTATTCCAGCCTGGGGCACTATATCAACCGGCATTCGGGAACCATTACCTGTAATGACGACATCTTCAAGGAGGGTGGCAAGAAAAACTGCCTCGATAGCGATGGCCGCCTCTTCTTGGCATGGAACATGCGTTCCAATAAAGGCCGATTGGCATCCACTGGCGTATACATTGCGCGCCTCATATTCCGCGTCAAGGTGAATACCAAGGTCATTATCGACCGCACCCAGGACTTCTTGTGGGGCGTGCGTAGGGGCCAGATAAACGCTATTGATTTAGGCCTTTAGTCCAAATTTTTGGGAAATTTCACCCCATATCGGGGGGGGATTCCCCAAAAAAACACGAATTTTACACAATTGTTAACCATAATTAACGGCATTTTCAAAATGCCGTGTTGTTTTTTTTTGAAAAAAAATTTATTTCTAAGATGAGACATATAAGTGCTTATATATGGGCTTTTGCCCCTAGGAGATGTGGATGAGGTGCGATTTCTTTAAGAGAGCAACTAGTTTGCTCGCTTTGCTTGCGACTGCGGTGTTGGCTGCGGACTTTTCCGTTGACGTAAATTACGAAGGCCAAAGCCTCTACTATACGATTTATACGAATCGTACTCAGAACAAGTCCTGTACTTCCACTAGAAATGGAGTTTCATTTAGTGCGAACACCCTTGCGGGTCGCACGATTAGGTTCTATACAGATCGTTATTGTCGTAGTCCGCAACCTTTGGCAACGATTGATGCAGAAGAGTTGTTCGCAAATGGCAATGACGTCTATATCAAGATCGAGCAAGACGGAACTTGGTCTTTTGCTGCAGCGCCGAATCCCGGTGGACCGGGCGGACCGGGCCCCAATCCTGAAAACCCCGGAGGTCCCGGAGATAATCCAGGGAATCCCACTACGCCTGCAAATGGCCGAAAGTACATAGCCTTCTTTACTCCTTGGACGAACACAAACGCCATTTTATTCCTGAACGGCGATTCTATTTCTACGATGTCCGCAATGGATAAATATTGCGGCTGGTTTATCACAAGCAAGGCTGTCAACGCTCCGAGTGAAGGTTTCACTGTTTATTTCAAGCAGACCATTGGCGGCAATTATGTTGGCGCCGAAGGCCTTACCAAGGTCGAACCGACTTCTGGTAACGCAATCAGCCTCGATTCCGTAGCTGCCCTTAGCGATACCATTTGGGTCAAGGGCAACCAGGAAGGTGCCCCTGATGTTTACTCCCAGCGCCCTGCAGGCATTTTGGGCGATTGCCCCTTGAAAAAACTTCCGGTCATGATGTTTGACTGGCGGCATGGTGACAAGGGTGATTCCGATAGAGAAGGACGTAACGGAGATCCCGCAAACGGAGTCAGTGCGGACTTCGGTTCTGGTGGCTGTAGTGGCAGCCCCATGCTTGGCATGGTTGCTCCGGAATTGGGCCCCAACGGAGTCCCTGTAAGTGCAACGCCGTTCCCGACCAACTGTAAAATTACGGACCATCTGGATAGCTGGTTCTTGCCCGAAGTTCTCGCCACAGACGCTCAAGGCAACCAATACACCAACATGACTTGCCGTGACCTCTACATTTCCATGGATGATGAAGGTTTCTGGCTTGCCGAAATTTCGAAGGATGCCATTTCGAAGGGGAACGAAGCCAACCGCGGCGGTATGTTCCTTCTGGATGACTTCCAGTACCTTGATGAAGACACCAAGACCATTCCTAACCCCTACTACGACCAGCTGCGTGGCGGTAGCGACAACAAGAACCATAACTTCGGCTTCACCATGAAGATCCAGGCGACGTTCGAATACGTACCGGGCCAGTATTTCGACTTCTTGGGTGATGACGACGTGTGGGTGTTCATCAACAACAAGTTGGTGGTGGATATCGGTGGTCAGCATGCCCAGGTGCGCGGCGCCGTTGATCTCGATACGTTGGGACTTAAGGAAGGCGAAACCTATCCGTTCCACATCTTCTATGCGGAACGCCATACCAGTTCTTCGAACTTCCGTATGCACACCTCCATTGACCTCAAGACCGAAGCAAGCATTTTGCTCAAGAACGCTTCAGACGATCCGAACGTGATTGGCAGAGAAATCTGGCAGAGGGTTCGCAAGAGCAAACTCGCCTGCGATTTTGGAAACGGAGAGACGGAGCTTTCTCTTGAACGCGGTGAATCCGTATTCACCCTCTTCGGCGGAAACCTGCCCGATGACGGTGTGGAACTTGATTCCGCAGGTCTCTGGTTCGGCGGTATTATCGTCAACAGCACTTTTGATGGCTTCGACATAAACAAGGAAGACATCAAGAAAAATCACGGGCTTGCCCCGGGTACCTACTTCATCCGCGTAACGCTCAAGTCCGACAATTCTCAGCACAAGGATGTCTACTTTGTAGTGGGCGCCTACGACCTTCCGAAACTGGTTTACATCGATGCAGCAGGAAACGTGCTGGGTGAAAACGTCAACAGCACCCAACACCAGTTAAGTATGTCTAAGGATACTATGTGGGTGGGTCAATCCTACAAGGTCTATGTGCAGTATGCCGATGATTGGGCTAACCCCAACGAAACGGTTTACCCCTCCACCAATGACGCCAATTTGGTTCCCTGCGATTCCCTTGGCAATCCCATTACAGAGATTCAGCTTCAGAACTACAAGGGTTCGTTCTACGTGAAGGCCGTGGGCGAAGTATGGGGCGGCATTCTCTATGTGAAGGGCCAGGCTTCTGCCAATACTGCCACTTGGACAGGTATCAACTTTGCTTTGCCGCCTGTACCGCAAATCCAGACCGCTTATATCTACGACCGCAATGGCGATGGACGAGGTGATAGTATCTGGATCCAGTTCGACGGGAAATTGGGCGGGAAGAACTCCCTGGACTCTGCCAAGTTTACCTTCGGCACGATGTTCAATACCGCCTACGAAACTATTTATCGTGAAGGTTCTACCGAGGCGTCGGTTGTCGCTAAGGACGGCGGTTTTGGAACCTCTATCTTTACGGGTGGTGCCGAAAAACCCTATACCGGGCAGATCAGGGTTTGGTACACTTATATCGATAACGGAAACAGGTCCATATTCCCGGCTGAAGGACAGCTCCAGGATAGGATTGGCCCTGTCATTACCGAAGCAGAAGTCTCTTACATGCGCGATGGTAACACGCAGCTCCTTTTGACCTTCAGCGAAGGTATTCTTGACAACGATAAGGTTTCTGACTTGTTCAGTTTCCACGTATGGAAAAACGGCATCATGAGCACCGCAGTGAAGTCTGCAAGCGACATTTCTATTGAAGGACCTAACCAGTGGAAACTGATTTTCCCGAAAGGTTCCGACGAAGACTTTATCCCGGCTGTGGGTGATTCGGTCCGCTTTACTCCGCCGCCGATTGTTACTATCGCCTACGACCTGTTGAATGTGCCTGCCCACGTGAATAACCCTTGGGTGCGCATCACCGGCGAACAGAAGGTCAATGTCACAAGCCCCGGAGTCGTAACCTTGGATCCGTCTTCCCCGGCTTTCAGCAACGCAAGGGAAATTGTCCGGAGCGAAGAGGCAACCGTTCCGAGAATCATCCAGGATCCCTCGGTCCTTACTGCTGAACAAGCTGCAGCTGTGTATGGAACGCAGGGTCACTTCTTGGGCGACTTGAACATGGCCGAACTTGTGGAAAATGAGATTACAGAAATTTCGAAAGCTCTGCAGAGCACCTACACCGATGCTGACGATTCCACGCGCAAGGTCTCGATTGAACAAATCTTTGCCGAAATTCAAGCCGGTATGTCCATTAACGAAGCAGAAGATAAATACGGCCTAGACCCGATTGTAGTCGACGCTTACAAGAATGGAATATTGACTCATGAAAATCTCCGCAAGTTCAAGAGCGGACAGGAATCGGATATCAAGCAAATTGTACAGGAACTTGCTGGAACCACGGAACTCTACTACAATGCCACATACTACTCTAGCTTGGGTGAGTTCGTCAACAACAATTCCAACACCATTACCTGCAACGACGAAGTGTTCAAGAATAATGGTCAAGGAACCTGTCTCGACAACAACGGCAAACTGTTCCTCGCTTGGAATATGCGTGCCAAGAATGGAAGACTGGCATCTACCGGCGTGTACATCGCAAGACTTGAATACCGCATCAAGGTAGGGAGCAAGACCGTTGTCAACCGCACCCAGGACTTCCTGTGGGGCGTACGCCGCGGCAAGGCCAACGCAATCGACCTTGGGCTCTAATCCCGAATCTAATCGCTTATATCTCTCTCGGCAAAAAGAAGACCGCACCTTGGGTGGTGCGGCCTTCTTGTTTTAAGTTTTTCGCCAAAGGATTTCGTTTATTTCTTATCTAGTTTGGCGTTAATTTTTTTCTGCAGCTCCTTAAGCTGCCAGCGTCCGCGCTTGTCTTCCAGGAAGAAGTTGGTGCGCACTCCGCGAGAAAGACCGCGGTCAATGACGTTCAGTGCGTCAGCGTAGCGTTTTTGGTCAAAGCGCAGTTCTGCCAAAAAATAATAGTTGTACAAATCTCTCGGGTTCTTTTCTAGGGCGAGACTCAGGTACTTGTCGGCAAGTTTCTTGTCGGGCCATGAAAGCACCAGTGGCACATAGGGTAGAACAAAGTGGGCGCGTCCGAGTACTTGGTAGTCTTCGGCCATAATCGCCACGTCGCGGACGGTTGTGGCGACCCCTTCTTTAACCGAAGTGAGGGCTCCGCGTTCGTTTCCCCACATGGAAAGGGCGCTGGCGTACACATGGGCGATTTCCCGATTCTTCGGGAATTTCTGGTATGCGGCTTCGCTTATGGTTTTCAGGCTGTCCAGCTTCGCCTTGCGCTGGTGCTTTTCGAAGTGTACAAACCGGAACGAGAAAAACAAGCTTCTGACATAGCCTTCGGTGGCACGTTCTTCGACAGCGGGATCACTCATGGCCTTGAGGTAGTTTTCGATCATGAGCTTTGCGTTCTTGGCGTTTGCTTTGTCACCAACGGCACGTTCTGCACGTGCAGCATAACAAGAATCCGCCATGCGAAGATTCTCGTTCGCTAGGCTTATCCCGCATAAAGCAAGCGTCAGCAATGGTACCAAGATTTTTTTCATTTTCCCCTTCAGTTGAAACTACACTTTCCAACTCTGCAGAACTTTATTCACCTGGGCAATCCGGGTTTTCTCGTCGTCGGTGCCATGATAGGTCTTGAATAAAAGATAGCGATATTCCATAAGTGCAGTGCGGATTAACACCTTGTCTTCTTGCTTGAGCATTGCTTTTTGTTTCCTCTTTGTTTGTCCTGTCAGTTGTTTCTTCGACTTTGGCATATACGCCAAAGTCCAGAAAGCTGCTAAGGGTTACTTCCCCTTCCCCTTACCGGAGAAGTAATCCTGTTGACGTGTGATTCCGAGAACGGCGTGCCACAGCGCTCCGTTCGGGTTAATCTTCTTGCGTTCGCTGACGGCGTATTCGATAGGCACGTGCGAGAAGGCGTTGTTCATGCTGCCCACGACCATGTCGGTCTTGCCTGCCATGCCGGCGTGTACGGCGGCTTCGGCGAGCTGGAAGCAGAAAATGGCATCGGTACCTTGAGCCGGAATACTGCGCACCATGTAGCTCGGATCGAAGTATTTGATATTTACTTCTTTGCCCACCTTGTCGAAGTGTTCCTTGATTTTGCGAGTCAGGAATTCACCAATGTCGTTTTTCAAGATGTTTCCGCTGGCGTCCCTGCGTTCGGGCTGGTCCTTGAACAGTTCCTGTCCGGCTCCTTCGGCCACAGTTACCACGGCGTGAGTTTTGCCGTTGCTGTAGCGGCTTTCCAGGGCCTTGAAAAGGCCATCCAGGGTAAAGGGAACTTCAGGTACCAGACAAATGTTTACCACCGTGGTAGCTAGCGCTGCGTAAGCGGCAATAAAGCCGGAATCGCGACCCATGAGCTTTACGAGACCGAGTCCGTTAAAGGCTCCGTTTGCTTCGTTGTGGGCGCTGGTAATGACGTCGGTTGCGGAGAGCACTGCGGTTTCGAAACCGAAGGTGCGGTCGATCAAATTCAAGTCGTTGTCGATGGTTTTCGGAATGCCGATCACCGAAATGGGCTGGTGTCGTTTCTTGATTTCTTCAGCGATATCGTGGGCGCCGCGGAGTGTGCCGTCACCGCCGATACAGAACAGCACGTTGATGTTGAGGCGCATCAGGGTGTCGACCATGACCTTGGCATCCTGGTTTCCGCGAGAACTTCCCAGAATGGTACCGCCGTCTTCTTGAATGGCGTCTACCACGTCGGGGTTCAAGATCATCGGGGAATAACCGTAGGCCGGGTTCAAACCGCGGTAGCCGTAGGGAATACCGAAAATGTTTCGAACGCCGTAGTCAAACCACAGCACCTGAACAAGACCCTTGATCACGTTGTTAAGACCGGGGCAGAGGCCTCCGCAGGTCACAATGCCTGCGCGTGTCCAGGCGGGGTCGTGGAAAATCGTTTCGCGAGGGCCTGCCGCTTCCAGCGACGGGATTGCTATACCGCGTTCGCAAAAATCTTTGATGCGCGCTACATCTGCTGTAAGGCTTACTCGATCAGACTCCGACACAAACGGAACTCCCTTCATGGGAGATTTCAATGTTCCCTTGCCAACGGTTTCGATGGAAAGGTCGTATTTTTCCGGGTTATTTAGAATGTCTTCTTGAGTCATGGCATGCTCCTCATTTTGCCTTTAGAATACATCTAGGCGCCCTAAAAAATACTAAAAATTGGACAGCCGCGATGAAATATTTTATTTAGATAAATGTTACTTAAAACGCCCCGGATTTAAATCCAGGGCGTTCTTTACAAAGCTTGTTAAAAATTTATTGGGATTTGTCAGATTTCGTAATTATTAAATGTCCAGCGGCGGGAAGTGAATCTTGGTTCTGAGACCTGGGCCGGCATTTTCGATTTCGATCTTCATGTTGGTGAGCGTGCAGAGCTTTTTCACCATCGAAAGTCCGATACCGGTTCCGCTGGTAGAGCGGGTCATTTCGTTTTCGACGCGATAGAATTCCTGGAACACTTTCTTCATTTCAGAAGCGGGAATGCCCGGACCGTAGTCGCGCACAGCAAGGTACATGTCGCCGTTGTTCACGCGGAGCTCGATGCTGATCATCTTGTAGCTTGCATTCTTCGAGAACTTGAGGGAGTTGTCCACCAGGTTCATCAGAATCTGCATCACTGCGTCGCGATCAATCAGGAGTGCCACGTTGTCGGCGTCGGTGTCCGTAGAAACCGTAAGTTCAAATCCCTGCTTTTCGATGTTCTTGCTGTAAGTGGCAATAAAGTCGTCAAGGACTGCCTTCGGACGTTCCTTGCGAAGCTGTACATTCCAGCGGTTACCATCGAGTTTAGACAAGTTAAGAACGTTCTGAATCAGGCGCGAAAGACGGTCTGCTTCACTTGCGATTTGTCCGTAATAGCGCTGCTTCTTTTCTTCGCTTGCCACCCAGGAATTCTGCAAAAGTTCCGCATACATCTTGATGGCTGTAAGCGGGGTCTTGAGCTCGTGGGTGATGGCCGATACAAAGTCCTGACGCTTGGCGGCGAGGGCCACTTTGCTTTGGGTGAATCGGTAAATGGTAATCAGGCAGACTGCAACCACGATCAAGAGAATCAAGCCGCTAAACAGAATCGTCAAGTCTGCAGATCCGCTGATTTCGCTGGAGTACATCTTGAAGACGATCTTGTCGTAAGGCGGCGGCAGTGGTCGCTTGGTTCTCAATTCGTATTCGGCGCTGTTCTTGCCGATGGTCAGGAGTATGGTATCTTCGTAGACCAGTTCGATGGCATAGGGCAGCTTGGCATAGGCCAGCTGTTCTTCCTGGGTCATGTAGTTCAGGTAAATCGACTTGTCTACCACGAAACCCTGCACAATCGGAAGCATACCGATATAGATCGTGCGGAAGAACACGATGTAGTCCGACGTCATTCGAATTTTCAGGTCGGTAATGTTGACGTTGGTGTTGCTACCGGTAAATACGGGAATGTCGGTGGCGATGGTGGTGTCGTTCTTGGCAGTTTCGGCCATGTAGGTCAGGGCTTCTTCTTCAGATGTCATTTCTACACGGGTAGGGATCTGCAAGTCCGGAATTTCGTCATAAAGTTGGTCGATGGCTTCGGTGGAGTCCACGGTCTGCACCGTGCGCTTGGGAAGCCCGTTCCGAATGTCCAGCTTTATAAGCAGATACTGGATCAGGTCGCGGGTCTTTTTACGCTGTTCCTGGTCGTCGAAGGAGAAGTTGTCCCACATGGACTTTCCGATACCGGTGCTGGTGTCGGGGTAGAAGGGCGTCAGGAGTTCTCCGCTATGGGAAATCTGGAAATGCCCGAGCAAGCCCTTGCGGCACTGCCGATACAGCGAGTCGAAATCGCAGTAAGGTCCACTGGAGTCCGGGAAGGAGAAAAACTCCGAGAAGAGTCGGCTGTTACCGCCGATCACTGTAATGGAGTTCAGGATGCCGTAGTCCTTGTAGGAGCGGCTGTTTTCGATATTGAAGTCCGACGATAGGCGTAAGCGAAGGCTTTCGTAAGCGGCGTCGATCCGTTCTTCTATTTTCTTTTCTTCCAGGGCAGCAGACTGCTCGTAAGTCTTGATAAACAAGATGGTCAGGGGAATTGCGATGACCAAGAAAATGGAAACAAACACCAGGCGTTCTGTGATGATTGCCTGGTGTTTTTTAATGTACGAAAGAACTTCTTTTAGCTTTACTTGTCGCATTCGGGTGCAGAACGCATCTGGTAGCCTTCACCGCGGAAGGTCACCAAGAGTTTCGGATGCGAGGGATCGTCTTCGATTTTCTTGCGGAGCTTGGTAATGTGGATATCCACGGTGCGGGTGTCCACGGAGTCTGCGTTTTCGTAACCCCAGACCTTGCGGAGCAGTTCGGAACGGGGTACGGCGTGGTCGCGGTTGCGCCACAGGTATTCGAGAATTTCGATTTCCTTGCGGGTAAAGGCGAGTTCTTCGGTACCGCGGGTGCCGGTGTATTCACGGAAGTTCACGCGCAGGCTGCCAGCGACAAGCTTGCCTTCGTTTTCCATAGTCTGACGGCTACGGCGGAGCACTGCATCGATGCGGGCCAAAAGCATCGGGACGGAGAACGGCTTCGGGATGTAGTCGTCGGCGCCGTACTTGAGTCCGTTGATGATGTCGTCATCGGCGTTCTTAGCAGAAAGGATGATAATCGGGAGGCTCTTGTCCTGTTCGCGGATCTTGTCGCAAACAGTGAAGCCATCCATGCCCGGGAGCATCAAGTCCAAAAGAACCAGGTTGTACTGCTTGGTGAGGGCTTCGGCAAGGCCGCTTTCGCCGTCGGCGCAGTGCTTGACGTTGTATCCGTTCAGCTTGCAGAGGTCAATCAAACCTTCGGCAATTGCAATTTCATCTTCGATGATAAGAATTTTAGTAGTGCTTGTATTTTCAGTCGTCATTTATTTACCTAGGGAGTGTTTATTAAATAGCAAGTCCGATACCGAGTTCGACGGTCATGTTGCCGGCGTCGATTTCATCCGGATAGTCGCCACCAATGTAGTACTTGAAGTTAGCGTATGCTGCAATCGGGATAATCGGGAGCTTTGCGCGTGTACCGACCAGAATGTGACCGCCGATGCTGGTATTGAGGCCTTCATCAAGAGCCTTGTCCTGAATCTGGGTCTTCATTTCTTCGCCCTTTCCCTGGAGCAGCTGAGCCTTGGTCTCGTTGTCCGTTTCAGGATCCGTCACGATTTTTGCAACTTCGTCAAGCGTATTCGGCTGAATGAAGCTGGTTGCGAACTTCTGGTTCAGGACGAAGCTGTTCAGGTGGTAAGAGAGACCGCCACCAATGTAGGGGCGAATAATCGGCAGGAACGTGATGGGGTAGGTGATGGAAAGGTCACCGGTCATGGCGACAAATTTCGGATTGGCCTTACCGAACGGGGTTCCGCCCAATTCAATTTCGAGAGGGATTTCGCTTACGGATCCATCGGCCGGATTTTCGACCCAAAGGGAAGCGTCGTAGGAGCCGAACTGGATGTTGAGGGTCGCTTCAATGTCGATAATGGGGAGAATGTCGACCCAAGCCTTGAAACCAAAGCCCTGCATTGTACCGTCGAAGCCGTCGTGGCTCAACAGAACTTTATCTGCGATGGTTGCCGGTTCAGCAGCTTTCATCTTGGTGCCAAAACCGGGAGCATAGTGGAAGCCTAAGCCCACAATGGCGAAGGACTGTGTGGCGAGCAGCGCGCCAGCCGCGATTAAAGCTTTAAAGTTCATGAGTACTCCTTGAAACGTTTGCTCTTGAAATTACATTAATATTTCAAAAAGCGGATACTATTATTTGCATAAAATACTTAAAATCATTCTATCGCAGGAACGACAACCAGTTTTTTCTGCCCTTTTTTGACCACTACATTATCCAGTTTGTATTCCCCGACAATCTGTCCGTGGGCTCCCAAGGCAGATACATTAACCTGGTGTGTGCCCTCTGTTACCGGAATGCGGGTCACGTTGATGGTGTTGGGCATGAACAGGCCAATGCGCAGGTCTGCCTGCTCCAGCTGGCTCTGGCCTACGTCTACGGCAATATTTTTCACCAGGTCCAGTAGGCCGTTGCCGGTGTTTGTTGCCGATTTGGTCTTTTGGGCGGCGATGGTGCGGAGTATCACGCGGGTCGCCGTGCGTACCATGGTGGTGGCGTTTTCGTCTTTCATGTTCTGTTCGAGTTCAGAATCGATGTCGGCCACTTTTTCTGGTGAAATGCGCATTTTCCCGTCCAGGTTCACGCTAAAAAGACTTGTACGCTGAGGGAGTTCTTTCTTTTCAGGGAGGGCAAAACCAACATGGAACGTGTTGCTTCCGGCTCCTGCAACGGGAGGTACGAATATGGTAAATGAGCCTATGTTTCCGGTCTTGCCGTCCTTATAGGTGAGGTTCATGGCGGTGCCGCTCACGTAAGTTCCGGACAGGTACATTTCGCCGAGAATGGGGCTGTGGCCCGCATAACCCACGACGATGATTTCCTGGCCTTTTTCGCGGGCTTCGGTGGCCTTGGGAGTCTGGGTCAGGGTTTCGGTCTTAAGACCCTTCAGGTCGTCGGCGCGGTCCATCTTGATAAGGCTTTCGTTAATGTATTCCCAAACTTCCTTGGGCATTTTCACGTTGCCTTCTTCGAAGGCCTTGGCGGCTTTCAGATAGGCGATGGCGGCGTCATCTTCTTCGCCAGCCATTTCATAAACGATGGCGCTCAGGTAACGTAACCAACCGTTGTCGTTAACCTTTTCCTTGTCTTTCTGGTAAAGGGCTTCCGAGGCGATTTGTGCCCTGCGGACTTCCACCAGTGCCCCGTCTAAGTCGCCAATGGCGAGGTAGTTCAGAATCTGGTACTGGTACATCATCAGCACTTCAAAGGGGCGGGCGCGATAGGGGCGAATGTTGTCGTTGGTGGCGATGGCAGCGACTTCGTTGGTGACAGACTTGGTGTATAGGTCTTCGTAAATCTTTTCGGCCTGTTCAAATTGCTGGATGCTTTCCTTGTTCTTGCCGGCATAATGGTAAAGCATGCCCTCGTCAAAGTGGTAAAGGAAGGCGCTCTTTTCGCCGTAAATGTCATCTTTTTTCTTTTCGATTTTTGCAATCGTTCCCTCGAAACCTTCCTTTTTAAGAACGGGAGCCAGGGTTTCATAGCGGGTTAGGGACTTGTTTGCACAAGAACAAAGCAATAGTGCAGATACAGCGAGCAATAGGAGGCGTTTCATAAATACTCCGGATATGAATCTGCCTTTAAATATAAATAAAATAGCCTCCGACTTAGAGTCGGAGGCCTAATGGCGTAAACCACTGAGAGAGAAATTACTTTTTCTTCTTCTTGCCAGAAGCGTCGAGGGTCACTTCGACGGTTTCTTCGCCCTTCACGGTCACGAGTGCTTCAGCGGACTTGCGGTTGGAGCATTCGGCGCGGACCACGTGGTCACCGGCGTCGAGGTTGTTGATCGTGAGTGCTGCACCGTCGGTCTTGTCGGCATTGTCGCCGTCAATGTAGATGATGCACTTGCCCGGGATGGTGGTCACCTTGATGTTGCCCTTAGGAATCTTGGTGCCGAAGTCGAACACGTTGCGCTTGTCGTTACCCGGCCAAATATTCACGCGCTGGTTCACCAGTTCGTAACCCTGGTCAATCACCACGAGGGTCTGGCGGCCAGACTTGACGCTTGCGTTTTCGATGGGGCTCTTGCCGAGAGGTTCGCCACCGAGGAACACGTCACTGTTAGGCGGGTTGGTGATGATGGTGATGGTTGCAGCCTTGCCGCGCGGAGGTGGATCGTCGTCAGCGACGGCGGCGGTAAAGAGGAATGCGACCAAAAGCGCGAAAATGTAAAGCTTTTTCATGGATTTCTCCTGTTTGTTTGTTCTAAAAATATAAAGTTTTTATGGAATTTAAATTTTTTTTATGCAAAAGTTTGGATACTTTATTTATTAACCTGTATTAAAAACTACTTTTCAGTACATATGAAAGCCCTTTACCAGAAAATTCGCACTTTAAATGGCAAAAATTACGGTCTCTACAAGTCCTTGGCAGACAAACCATGGGATTTTGGCGATTTCGCGCTGGAATTCCTGCATGTGCAGGGTGATCCGTATGCGCCGGCCTCTAGAGTCGTGATCAAGGCGAATCTTTCGATGCTCGGTTATGTGGGCGAATGGGGCGGCTCTTTTGAACGTCGCTTGGCATTGAGTGATTTCTTGCACCGCAAGCTTTCGAGATTGGTCAAGGAAAGGTACCCTGACAAGGACGCCGCCATCGTATTCGATACGGCTGGACCCGAGATGCTGGTGCGAAATTCCCTGTGGATTGACAACGGCGAGCTCCGGGCCTGCTTGCAGGTAAGGCTTCCGGGCGATGGCCGCAAGATTCAGGCCGAAGTTGCCGCCGAAATTTTGACGATGGTTTTGCCCGACTTGGTGTCGGCAGGTCTTTATTACAGCAAGTCCGACGAGGCCGCATTGCAGGAACATTTCCGCGTGCTCGCCGAACGCAAAGAGATTTTGGCCCAGCTTGAAAGCCGCGGGCTGTGTGCATTCGTGCCCGATGGCGCAGTGCTTCCGCGTGCATCTGGCTTGAGCGAATTGCCGCTCGAAGGCGCAGTGCCGTTTACCGCTCCCGAACAGATGGCGGTGACTTTGAACGTGTGCGGTCGCGAAATTCGCGGCATGGGAATCCCGAAGGGAATCACCGTGATTACGGGCGGTGCCTTCCATGGAAAGTCGACCTTGCTGCAGGCCTTGACTCGCGCGGTCTACCCGCATATTCCGGGCGACGGTCGCGAAGGAATCGTGATTGATGAATCGGCTCTCCGCGTGGGCGTCGAAGACGGCCGCAGCGTGCGCGGCACAGACTTGTCGCAGTTCGTGCGCGACTTGCCGGGCGGCGTTTCGACCAAGAATTTCAATACGCTTTCGGCATCGGGCTCTACCAGCGAAGCCGCAAACTTGCTCGAAGCCATGGAAGCGGGTTCCAGGGCGTTCTTGATTGACGAAGACTCCTCGGCGGTAAACTTCCTCATTCGTGACGTGCGCGTGCGCAAGCTCCTGGGCGATGACCGCGAACCGCTGATTCCGCTGACGGACCGCATTCGTGAAATTTCGGTACAGGGCTACAGCTTTATTCTGGTGGCAGGTGCTTGCGGCGACTACCTCGACCTTGCCGACAACATCGTCATCATGGCAAACTACAAGGCTGAATGCGCAAAGTCGAGCCAGCCCGGAACCTGTTCCGGGGAAGCCGCGGTCTCAAGCGCGCGCCCGTTTGTAGGCTACATGCAACCCTTGCAAAAATCGGTGCGCCCCACCTCTGCGGTCGAGCGCCAAGTCAAAGTAAAACTCTCGGGCGATACTTTGTTGCAAATCGGGTTCCTGGTGTCCGACACTTCGCGCCTCAATACGCTTGTCGACAAGCAACAACGCTTGGGGGCAGGCTTCGTGCTTTTGAACCTGTTGCAGAATGCCGCCAGCAATTCGGAGTCGTCCGATGCATCGAACGCCGGCGATTCTGTTGCCGTGACTATCCAGAAACTTTACGAAAAAATCCAGAACGTGGGCTTCCGCAACTTGCCGCAGGGCATGAGCCGTGAAATGAGCCTCCCGCGTGTCGTTGACATCGCCTGCGTGGCGTTCAGACTGAGGGAAGGCCGATAAAATTTTAAAAAGGAGCGAACAATGCGCAAAGATCTCGGTGTTAAAGCTTACTTGTACCCGCAGCCTACATTGGTGATTGCGACGTATAACGAAGACGGTTCTACGAATGCCATGGTGGCCGCTTGGGGCTCCATTAGCGATACGAACCAAGTTGCCATTTACGTGGCGCACAGCCATAAGACCATGCCGAACATTCTTGCGCGCAAGGCTTTTACTGTAAGCATGGCGAATGAGAAAAACATCAAGGCTATTGATTACCTGGGTGTTACCTCGGGCAATAAGGTGGCTGACAAGTTTGCTCATTCCGGCTTGACCTCTGTCAAGAGTGCCCATGTGGATGCTCCGCTGATTGCAGAACTCCCGCTTGCGCTGGAATGTAAGCTCGTTAGTTACGATGAAGATTCGGAACTTTTGCTCGGCGAAATCGTGAATGTGACTGCCGACGAATCGGTGCTCGACGAAAACGGAAAGCTCTCGGTCGAAAAACTCGCACCGGTGTGCTACGACTCTGCGGGTCATGGCTATTATGTAATGGAACGCCGCGTAGGTAACGCATTCAGTGACGGAAAGTTGTTGGGCAACGTTTAATTTGAGGTGGAGTTTTATGAAGAGTCTTAATTGTGTTTTGAGTGTTGTAGCGATTGCCTTGTTGGGCGCTTGCGGTGGTACTTCTAGCACATCGAGCGAATCAATTGAATCGAGTAATTCTGTATCGGTTGCTAAATCCAGTAGTTCTGTAAAATTGGTGGAATCCAGTAGTTCCGAAGCGGTTATTCCGGAGTCGAGTTCGGCCATTGAGTCCGCTGCTGACACGGTATGGAACAAGGCTAATCTTACCTGGTATATTTCCTGGCCTGACCCGGGCAGCGAAGAATGCGTGGTATATAACGGTTGCGAATGGGCGGGCTACTTTGCGGGTCTACCGGATCAGCAGACCGAAGAATGGGTTAGCGAACACAACATTATCTCCATTCATGAAAAGGATTGGGGCAAATATAAGCTGAAAACTTTCAGGTTGCGCCAGAATGGCCGTACCATAGATGCTACTGTTTACGACAAGTGCGCGGATAGCGATTGCGAAGGGTGCTGTACCAAAAACGCGGGTGAACTCGGATTCCTGATCGACATTGAAAGTTATACCTGCGAGCGCCTTTCTGGCACCAAGGATGGCTGTGATGGCGTAATCGAATGGACATGCCTCGATTGCGAATAATATGCTCGTCAAGGTTCTGATCGATAACATCGCTAGTTGTTGTGGCTCCCGCAAGCTCTTTGGCGAATGGGGCTTGTCGGTGTATGTGGAATTCGAAGGCAAGCGCTACCTGCTTGATACGGGTGCGTCGCACCTGTTTGCAAAAAATGCTGGCGTGATGGGCGTGGACCTTTCGAAGATTGATGTGGGCGTTTTGAGCCATGCTCATTTTGACCACAGCGACGGCATGGCCAAGTTCTTTGCGCTAAACAAGAATGCTCCCTTTTATTTGCGCGAAGGTGCAGGCGAAAACTGCTATCACACGCATAAATTGCTTGGCCGCTTTACTTACCATGAATACATTGGAATCCATAAGGGCTTTTTAAAGCGCTTTGCCGACCGTATCCGCTTTGCCGAAGGCGACTTGCAGATTGCTCCGAACGTGTACCTGGTGCCGCACAAGACTCCGGGCCTCTCTGCGATTGGCGAGCGCGCGCATCTTTCGGTCAAGGAAAACGGCAAGTACCGCTACGACAGTTTCAATCACGAACAAAGTCTCGTATTTGACACGCCCAAGGGCTTGTTTGTCATGAACAGCTGCAGCCACGGCGGCGCGGACAATATCGTAAAAGAAATCGAGGCGACTTTTCCCGGCAAAAAGATTTATGCGATTCTTGGCGGATTCCACTTGTTCCGCTATAAAGACGAAGTAGTACGCGCCTTTGCAGAGCGCTTGCGCGAACTGGATGTCCAAAAGATTTATACCGGGCACTGCACCGGAAATCGCGCATTTGAAATCCTGCACGAAGTCCTGGGTGACCGCGCTGAACAAATGCGCTGTGGCATGACTATCAAGCTTTAGGCGTCTTTGAACGTCGTTTGTGTCGGGCAAACAGATTTTTGTTTACGGCATGGGTTGATAATATGTTGATATAATGGAGAGAATTCGGGCGGAATCCCGTTATTTCAAAAAAAATCGAAAAAAAGTGAAATTTTTTGCCTTAACCCCTTGACGGAGACTGCGTAAAGTTCTATAATTGGCCTCACCCGCGAACGAGAGGGCTGAAGAGCTCAAACGAACGCGAAACGGAGGCCCGCGAGGCCGCCGGGAAGATTGAAGGAATCGGAGATGTGCTTAGTGACGGGTCCAAGAGATTTCTTGGAAAGTCAATAATACGAACGTGATTAACGGGACCAAGACTTTAAAAAATTAATGAAGAGTTTGATCCTGGCTCAGAACGAACGCTGGTGGCGTGTCTTATACATGCAAGTCGAGCGGTCCAGCAATGGATAGCGGCGAACGGGTGAGTAACGCGTAAGCAATCTGCCCCCTGCTCGGGAATAGCCGTGCCAACGCGCGGATAATACCGGATATCGTGGGGCCCTGCATAGGGCCTTGACAAAAGATTTATCGGCAGGGGATGAGCTTGCGTCCGATTAGCTAGTTGGCGGGGCAACGGCCCACCAAGGCGACGATCGGTAGCCGGCCTGAGAGGGTGATCGGCCACATTGGGACTGAGATACGGCCCAGACTCCTACGGGAGG
>JAEEGJ010006865.1_pt1 | contig 33534 bp, 37 predicted proteins | sample 8958761 | NCBI WGS metagenome assembly JAEEGJ01 (sample SAMN16246546, study PRJNA631951) | gut metagenome | biome: gut microbiome; feature: rumen; material: RS-attached | host: Bos | place: Iran: Karaj | collected 2018-10
TCTGTCAGCTCAGACTCGTTCGGCAATTTTTATTAACGAGTCTGGATTATACAGCCTTGTACTGTCAAGCAAACTCTGCATAGCAACAAGCAGAGCTGATAATGAAGAAGCTCCACTCAAATGAGTGGAGCTTACGATACATGTTATAAGTAAGTTTTCTCAGTTTTAGCTAAGAATTGTTTGCGATTACTTAAGAACCGCCATAGATGATGATATGGCGGTTCTTTGCATAAATTGTCTATGATAATTTTACCATTGTCCCATACTGTTATAAATCACTAAAATATGTTTACCATTCAAAAAGAGCTTCAGCGTAATTGTTTTCTTTTTTGAGGTTTTTATCATAATAATAATAACATATCCATCCCTCATATTCTCCGTATTTAACTCTGATCCATCCGTGTCCATCACCAGGCCAATATTCATTACCGGGCCAATTTTCATCACTTAAACCCTTGTAAAAAGTTACAATTTCACCTTTAGATATTGTTCGAATTATATTATCATCTGATGATGTAACAGGGGTTTTGCGTAAATTAAGTCCCATATTTGAAACGATTTCGAATTGCAAACCTTCCTTAAGATTTTTCATGAATACCCATCCTTCATGAAATTTATCATCATTACCTCGTATTGAAGTAACATATCCCCAGTTACCAACAGTCATTTTGATATTGCAAGCTCTATTCACAGGTGCAGAGCATAGTTTTTTACTTGTTGCTTTATGATCTGAATATATATATACGCCGCTTGGTTCAGTTAATTTTGCATTTTTATATAAACATAGCCAGATAATGAGGCAATGTCAGTTTGGTTTCATTCATACCGATATTACCGCTGATAAGCTTATAAGCAACAGAAGGCTTGAATTCCTCGATAAACCTGTTAAGCGACTTAGTTGCAGCATTGCCTGCCTTTACCTCTATAGGAACTATCTCGCCGTTTTTTTCAATTACAAATTCAAGCTCTGAGTTATCATCGGGCTTGTAGTAATGTATGGAATATCCATTCTTGATAAGAGTTTCTGCGGCAAAATTCTCATATATACCGCTCTTAGCAGGTCCGACAAGTTTGCCGTTCAATAATGCCTGTTTGGTTGCAAATCCGAACAACGCCATTAGAAGTCCCGTATCATTTATATATAGTTTGAACTCGTTATTTTTTTCATATGCTTTTAACGGAAGCATAGGAGTGCTGGTATTGCAGCAGATATACGCCATATTAGCGTCATGCAGCCATTGTACACTGTCTCCGAACTTCCTTGCAGTTGCCTTGCTCTCGACCGCTGAATACTTGAACTTCTTATTCTCTCTGGCAAGCTGCCACGGAATACTGTCATAGCATTTTCTGACTTTGACTTTCTCTGCACCTTTGGCGTGCTGAGAGATATCATCTGCGTAAGAAGAAAGTATCTTATCCTGTATTTCCTGCACTTTGCCGAAATCCTTGTTTTCAGTATAATCGGCAACTACCTCGGGCATACCTCCTACAACGAGATACTCTCTGAGAATTGTGTCATATTTTTCTTTGATCTCCGGCGGAATCTTTTCTTTTGAGTCATAAAAGCTGCGAAGATACTCTATAGTTTCATTGCCATAGCCATATGCCCACAAAAATTCTTCAAAATCAAGAGAATACATCATCAGAGGCTTTTCATATCCGACAGGTATTGAATCCACCTCAGTTACTTCCTTATCAGCGTCCTGACCGTATGCAAGACCAAGCAACGAGCCGGAAGCAATAACATCAAACCGTTTATCCTGAGCTAGGAACTTCAATGCAGTTCTTGCATTGGAGCATTTCTGTATCTCATCAAGAAACAGAAGTGTTTTACCTGGTATAAGTTTAACTCCCGGAATATTGGCGGTGATACGCTTGTAAATTTCCTCTGAAGAAAGGTCTCCCTCGAATATCACTTTGAGATCGCTCTGCATATGAAAATTTATCTCTATGAAGCTCTCATATTCATTCGCTCCGAATTGACGTACAAGGTATGTTTTTCCGACCTGCCTTGCACCTTTTATAAGTAGACATTCCTCACTTTTATCATTTTTCCATTTTAAAAGCTTATCATACATTTTCCTTTTAAGCATAATAATCCCTCGCTTTCACTACTATTTTACCATAGTATTTGCTAAAAATCAAGAGGTTATGCATAAAACAGGATGTTGCAAAATTAGAATATTGCATATTTTGGCATGTTGTTATAATTGGTTATTGCATATTATTGAGGTTTAAAAATTTAATAATTGTTCTTTTACGCTTAGCTTCTGCTTGATCTCTTCACTATATTTATCAAGTCTGCTCTTCTTATTCCTTTTTTTAGGTTTTCCTTCATAACCTGCGTAATATTTCTTAACCGTTCTCCAATCCATACCATATTCTCGCCCGAGAGCTGCGAAATTAGGCTTGGACTTCAATGCTTTAAATATCATGAGATCTCCTTTTAGTTGATCAACTCTGTTTTGATAATTCATAATGATATACCTCCTACAGATAAAAGTATATCATATTTCTGAAAAAAATAAAAAATAAGAATGTAGTTTTTCCGACATACTTATATGCCATTTTTACTACATTCTTATTTTACCATTTACAATAACCTCACGGGATTTCAAGTTTTAACCCCAAATTTAAATCAGTTTTTTAAGTAAGCACCTTGAAAAAATCAAGGTGCTTTTTAGTCTCGGGGTCGTGATTAATAACTATAAGAAGTTTTTTAAGTACTTTGCGATATTTCTTAGTTGTTTTACTTCACACATACGACACTGGATTACTCCAAGCCGAGAAGCTTCTTCTGTATCTTTTGCGCGTCGCCGACTGTAAGACCGTCTCCGTCCATATCACCATTTACCCTACCCTGTTCATTAAGATGGTTCTCAGCCGTACCGTCTTCGCCGTATTTGTTAGGGTTAGCAAGTGCCTGCATTATAAGAACTGCGTCTCCCATGTCGAGCTGACCGTCACAATTTACATCACCGGCCATAGTGACTTTGAGCTGTGGAGTCTCGGTGGTAGTTGTTGTAGCAGCTGGTTTTGAAGATGTGGTAGTAGTTGTGGTCGTCGTAGTAGTAGTAGTTGTTGTTGTTGTTACAGCAGGCTTTGAAGACTTAAGATACTCGTCAACAACATCAGCCCAGTATTTGCCCATTTTCTCATAACCTGCAGCATTGGGGTGAACACCATCGCCAAGGTCGGCAGTACCATTGAGACAACTATGGATATCGGCAAATGTTACGCGCTTTCCATTGCTGTTATACTCGTTTGCTACCTTCTTAACAGCAGCGTTGTAGTCAGCGATCTGAGCGGATCTGTCTCCACCGCCGAACATTCCGCCGCCGAGTTCCGGGATAGTTGAAACAAAGAGCATAGCGTCAGAAGGCATCTCTGCGAGGAAATAATCGATGAGGTCGCGGAGATCCTGCTCACAAGCACTTGTAGCACGATTACCGTTCATATCATTTGTACCGATGATAAGTAGAACGATATCGGGATTGGCCTGCTTTATAGCATTTTTCTGCTTAAGTACATCGTATAAGCTTCCGAAGCCTGAATTCTGCTTGATCGTGTATCCGCTGTAGCCTGCGTGATTGTCATCATATGTAACACTCTTGCCGTTATAATTGAAGGTTGCAGCGTTTTTGCCCTCCGGGCCGACAAAATCAATATTGTTGTAGCCTTTTTCCTTGAGGAAGTAATCAAGGTACTTTCTGTATCCGCCGGTATCACCCATACCAAAGGTTATGGAATCACCTGCCGGCATGATCCTTATCATATTTTCATTCTGAGAAGAGTTATTGCCGTCATTGTCGTTGGGAACCTGCTGACCGCTGTCGGTATTGCCTATGTCACCGAAGTTGCCCCAGTTCATACCGCCCTGGCCGCCAAACTGGCTCATATCGAAGCCGCCTTGTCCGCCCTGGCCGCCGAACTGGCTAAAGTCAAAGCCGCCTTGTCCGCCCTGGCCGCCAAACTGGCTCATGTCAAAACCGCCTGCGCCGCCCTGACCGCCAAACTGGCTCATGTCAAAACCGCCGCCTGCATTACCACCACCGGCGTTTCCGCCGCCTGTCTGCTGACCCATCTGGTCATCGCCTGCATTTGTGGTAACGGTTACGCTCTTGACGTTAGCAGAACCGTTTGATCTGTATCCCTCAATGTTAAGAGATACTTCGTAGAGAGTACCTGACATATCAAGGCCCTTCTGGCTCCATGCGTCGAAGTGCTTGGATACGTCGATAGTGCCCTTCATGTAGTTTGTTGTATTGTTCTGTGAGCCGCTTGTTGTTCTTATGCTCCAGTACTGAGGGAATGTTGCGGTACCGTCGAGAGAGGGCTGGTTGTAACGCATTGTCTTGGCAATTTCATAGGTATTTCCGTTGAGGGTGATATTGCCTTTTCTCTCACCGTCGTTTCCGGGTGGTCTCCAGTCGCCCCAGCCTTCAACGATATAATATTCCATGAGAGGGTTTCTTGTCCAGCCGTATACACACATATATGAGTTTCCGCGCGGTGTGTACTCAACGTCGTATGTGAGAACAATGTTTCCGAAAGCCTTGTAATTCTTCTTCTGACTGTCGAAATTCTTGCCCATTCGAGCAAGGAAGTTCTCAATGTTGCTCCATGAACAGGTGAAAGAACCTGCGCCCGGGTTCATCTGAGCATTACCCTGGCCATTCTGATTCCACATCTCATAGTCGTATCCGCCGATATTTCCGCGAGTTTGCTGATCGGCTGCTGAAGCGACAAACGGGATGCTTGATGCGACCATCAGCGCTGAAACGGTGCCGCTGATGATCTTTTTGATTTTGGACTTTGCCACTAAAATCACTCCTTGTTTTTGTCTGCAAATGAATTGCAGCATTAATTTAGAACGAAATTTAGTAGTCCCCCAAATTTTTATCTACTTTTATTATAACATTGAAAAACTATTTGTCAAGTGTTTTTTTTTTGTAACAAATAGTACGTTTTTGAGAACAAAATGAAAGTGCACTATGTATGCTAAAAGAAAACTGAGCCAGTTAACGCAGTCAGTTTTTTTAGTTCTTTTGCTATACTGTTATTTGGTATTTCCGGAATATACATAAAATCATCCTTTCATCATAAAATCAAGTCTCACCAGTGCCTTGCCGTTGGGCATGTGACATGACTCCTGCAATATCAGAGAGTAGCCTATCTCGTTCATGGTCAGCTGTGGCTCCTTTCCGATAGTTTCAATAATTATATCATATTCGTGGGAGTTTTTCAATAAAAAACGGCTCCTATCTATAACTGGCCAGGAGCTGTTTTCAGTTGTTGCAAATAATACAACAACTGAACTATCGCATATTTTGCGACAGTTCAAAAATATACCTGTGGTTTACTTGCTTTTTCCGAAAAGCTATGATATAATACAGGTGTAGTCAGAACAGGAACGGTCGAGAACGACCTCTGTAACAAGAATTATTACGAAAGGAGTTAACCGAAATGAGACAGTTTACTATGGTATATCTGTATAGCGAACACTATGAAGAAAGTTTCTATCACGAGAGTGAAGAGGCTCTATTTGTGCTGCATACAGATAAACGTAGTGGATAGTCATTTCGGAGAACACTTTCTTTGTGTTGTGATCCATACAAATGATAAACACCGTCTGTATGTAAGCAGGCGGTGTTTTTGTTTTATCATAATACAGAGAAAGGAGTTGCTCGCGATGCCTATAATCGACGTAAAAGCAACAGGTAATAATATAAAGAATATAATAAAGTCTAAAGGCTTCAAAATATCTGATGTACAGGCAAAATGTGGTTTCAATACTCCGCAGGCTATCTTCAAGTGGATGCGTGGGGACACTGTACCTACTATTGATAATCTGATAATACTTGCGGATATGTTTGATGTTCCGATAGATAAAATAATAATCGTCACCAGAATATGAGTGGCGAAATATGGGCAAGTATGCGTAGCTGGCGAACGCAGCAGACTGTAAATCTGCCACCCTTGCGGTAAACATCGCAGGTTCGATTCCTGCCTTGCCCACCAATACTCCCTCTGCTCTTTACTGAGCGGAGATATATGGCGGATTCGTCTAATAGGTCAGGACAAGAGGCTTTCAATCTCTAAATAGTGGGTTCGATCCCCCTATCCGTCACCAGGTATTCGTCGTCTAATGGAAGGACATCAGATTGTGGCTCTGAGAATAAGAGTTCGATTCTCTTCGATTACCCCACATGGGCAAGTATGCATAGTGGAGATTGCAGCGGATGCGCTGTGAGCATAGCGAGGAAGTCCCCTTGGGGGATAAATCCGTGACTTTGATACACCGTAGGTTCGACTCCTACCTTGCCCACCAATAATACATCTCCGTACTTTTCGAGCGGAGACACATGGCGGATTCGTCTAATCGGTCAGGACAAGAGGCTCTCAACTTCTAAATGTCGGGTTCGAACCCCACATCCGTCACCAATGGTCGCATAAGCCTAACTGGTAAGGCAGCGGTTTGCTAAACCGTGAGTAATCGGAATATTCCGATGTCTGAGTTCAAATCTCAGTGCGACCGCCATAAAAACTTGAATTCAACATTTCCTAAATCCCCCCGAAGCGATTGGCAAATCGTTTCGGGGGAATCATTTATGCAGTTGTCTGTTCACAAATTAACCTTGAAAAACTGCATTTTTTCAGTTATAATAATTGAAAAGAGAGGTGTTGGAGTTGAGCAACGTAGTAATTCTTGTAGGCAGTATGAGAAAAAACGGCAATACTGCCTGTTTGGCACAAAGTTTTGCAGAAGGCGCTGCAAAGAATAATAACGTGGAGATAGTATCTGTTGCCGATTATAATGTGAATCCCTGCATTGGCTGCAATAGTTGTTTTACACGCGAAGGAAATCAATGCTTCCAAGATGATGACATGGTGCAGATATATGAAAAGCTGCGGAATGCGGACATTGTTGTAGTCGCTTCGCCTGTATATTTCTATGGTATCAGCGCACAGCTGAAAGCTGTCGTGGACAGACTCCACACGCCTATGAGACACACATTCCACATTAAAAAACTTGGACTTCTTCTTGTGGGAGCAGCAGAGCTTGCAAATCTTTTTGATCCGATAATCATGCAGTATCAAATGGTGCTGGACTTCTTCAAGCTTAAAAGTATCGGTACAGTACTGGTACGCGGAGTCAAGGACATCGGTGATATCGTAGGTAGCTCCGCACTGAAAGAAGCGTATGAGCTCGGAACTTCAATATAGGAGAATTTGTATGTGTATTATAAAAAAAGCTGAACGCATTGACCTGCAAGAGATATTGCAGCTTCAATACCTTGCCTATCAGAGCGAAGCAGCTCTGTTCGGCAGCAGAGACATTCCTCCGCTGAAACAGACTATTGATGAAGTTATCGAGGAGTTTAACAGCGGCGTAATACTGAAAATGACTGACGAAAAAGATACTATTATCGGCTCTGTCCGCGCAAAAGAAAGCGACGGAACAGTTTATATCGGTAAGCTTATGGTACACCCTAACCACCGACATAAAGGCTATGGTTCAATGCTACTGTCAGAGATTGAGGGATACTTTCCTGATAAGCGCTATGAACTTTTCACAAGTACAAGAAGCCTTGATAATATCCGTCTGTATCAGAAACTCGGCTATACGATATTCACCCGTAAAGTCATGAATGACGAACTTGAATTTGTGTACATGGAGAAAAATGGAAACGATCAATATTAACGGCAGAACCTGCCGTATTATAATAAACGGCGCTGACCTGCCTACGATATACTGGGGTGAAATGAAAAACAGCTCCGAGACTATTGAAAAAGTCCTTGCACTGTGCGAGGACTTAAAGTGTAACTATGCCGTTTACGAGGTCGAGGACTGGAACGCCGATTTCTCACCGTGGGAGTTCACGCTTAACAAGAAAATGTCTTTTTCGGGCGGCGGACGTTCAACGCTTGACTTGCTTGTGAACGAGTGCGTTCCATACTGTGAAACGGAGTACGGTCTCACGGGTAAGCGTATCCTCTGCGGATACTCCCTCGCAGGACTTTTCAGTCTGTGGGCGTTCTATGAAAGTCAGGCGTTCGGAGGAGTTATCAGCTGTTCAGGCTCGCTATGGTTCGGGAACTGGATACGGTATGCCGAAAGCCATACAGCACCGCAGAACAGCTCTGTTTATCTTAGTCTCGGTGACCGCGAGGAAAAGGCTCGGGACCGTATTATGGCGACTGTCGGGGACTGCACTCGCAGGCAGTATGAGCTTGTGTGCGGCGACAAAAATGTGTTCCGTCATGTTCTTGAATGGAATGACGGCGGACATTTCAATGAGCCTGAGAAGCGTATTGCTAAGGGAATAAAATGGACGTTCACAGGAGAGTGATGAAGTGAAAGAACAGCTTAAAGAAGCGATAATGCAGACAATAGCCTCGTGGGACGAGCCCGATATTTACGTTGTTTCGCTGTATGTCTATGACGACAACGACGATCCATGTCGACCTACTGTTACCGTCGGATACAATACCGAATCATATTTGAACGAGCAGCTTGAATACGCTTCAGATGAGGAGGAAGCCCGCTGGAACTATGCGTTCTGGCTGCAAAATGATGATTCTGTTTTCGGCGTTGATGATACGGCTGACATCGTTAGGAACTGGATAATCGAAAGTGGATTTGCATATTGTCAAGCGTGTGAAACTACTCCTGCGGAGTACGAATCCGAGATTACAAAAGCGTTCGTAGAAATGCTTGTTGACATTGTAAAAGAATTGCATGAGTCGGGATTCATCAAAGAGACCTTCGGTCATGAAATACCAGTTCTCATACACGAACTCGAATACTATTACGAAATAGGAGAGCAGAATATCCGTGCAAACGGCACTGAACTTGCAGGAGATTTCGCTGAATTCTGCGGATATACTGACCTATGATAAATCAAGGAGGAAACTAAAATGAAAGTAGTAATTATCACAGGAAGCCCTCACAAGAACGGAACAACAGTCTGTCTTACAGAGCAGTTCATAAAGGGTGCAGAAGAAGCAGGACACGAAGTATTCCGATTTGACGCTGCAAATAAGGACGTTCATCCTTGTATTGCCTGCGAAAAATGTCACGGAGATACGCCAACTTGCGTGTTCAAGGACGATATGCAGGAGCTCAATCCTCACCTGATAGAAGCTGACGCCATAGTACTGGTTTCGCCTATTTATTATTATGGTATCAACGCTCAGATAAAGGCTGTTATCGACCGATTCTATGCCAATGACTCTGTTCTTCACGGAAGCAAGAAGGCGGTGTTTATGGTTGCAATGGCTGATGATACTATGGAGTCTGCTGAGGGAGCCATCGCATCGTTCAAGGGCATGGCTAAATATCTTGAATGGGATATAGCAGGTACAGTTATCGGCGTGAACTGCATGACGCCCGAAATGATAAAGGCCACTGATTATCCGAAACAGGCTTATGAACTTGGAAAGGCACTTTAATTCGCAAGGAGCTGAACGATATGAAAAAAGAAATAAAGGTTATTCCGTATACGTCTGTAAATGGAGTTAAATTTGGAATAAAGAGAGAAGAATTATGGAAAAAAGTTGGAGATCCAATAGACATTTTCAAAAAGGATCTTAACGATAAAATTGAAACTGATGGATATAATAATTCTCACGTTTTCTATGATGATAACTATTTGTTTGAAGCAATAGAATTATTTGATCTTGACGAACTGGATCTCTATTATAACAATAAAAAGCTTTCAGATAAATACTCTGAGATATTGGATTATTTTAAGACTATATTCGACGACATTGAAGAAGATGAAGCAGGCTTCATATCAAAAAAAGGTTCTGTTGGCGTAGGTGCGCTCATGTGGAGGTCGGTGTCGATTATTGCCATATTCGGCAGGAGCTCATAATCGGCAAGGGGGTATTTAACTCCTGTGCTCTCGTCGGTGATAACTGCGAATGGAGTTACCTCGGAGCCTGTTCCCGCAGATGTGGGGATAGCCACAAAGTACGCCTTTTCGCCCATTTTCGGGAAGGTGTAAACTCTCTTGCGTATATCCATGAAGCGCATTGCCATATCCGCAAAATCAGCCTCGGGGTGTTCATAGAGGACCCACATTATCTTTGCGGCGTCCATTGCAGAACCGCCGCCCACAGCGATGATAACATCGGGCTTGAATACAGATATCTGCGCCGCGCCCTCCTTAGCGCAGGCGAGAGTCGGATCGGGAGCTACATCAAAGAATGAAGAGTGCTGTATGCCCAGCTCGTCAAGCTTGTCCGTAATAGGCTTTGTGAAGCCGTTTTCGTAGAGGAACTTATCCGTTACTATGAAAGCACGCTTCTTGTCCATAATAGTTTTCAGCTCGTCAAGTGCTGTAGGCAGGCAGCCGCGTTTCATGTATATCTTTTCGGGAGCTCTGAACCAAAGCATATTTTCTCTCCTTTCGGCAACAGTTTTGATGTTGAGCAGATGCTTTACTCCGACGTTTTCGCTTACGGAATTTCCGCCCCATGAGCCGCAGCCGAGGGTAAGGGACGGAGTGAGTCTGAAATTGTAGATGTCGCCTATACCCCCTTGTGATGATGGGGTGTTCACAAGTATACGACAGGTCTTCATTCGGCTGCGGAATTCTGCAAGCTTATCCTGCTGAGTGATAGTATCAAGATATATTGATGATGTGTGACCGTATCCGCCGTCGGCTATGAGCTTTTCAGCTTTGCTGAATGCGTCATGGATATCCTCTGCCTTGTACATTGCAAGAACAGGGGAGAGCTTTTCGTGTGCGAACTCCTCTGAAAGCTCTGTGCTGTCGGTCTCACCAATGAGAATTTTTGTGCCATCGGGAACGGTTATACCTGCCAGTTCCGCAATTTTGCAAGCGCTCTCACCAACTATCTTTGCATTGAGAGCTCCGTTTATAAGGATAGTCTTTCCCACTTTTTCCTTTTCTTCCTTTGACAGGAAGTAGCAGCCCCTTGCGGCAAATTCAGCCTTGACCTTGCTGTAGATATTTTTGTGCACGATAGTTGACTGCTCCGAAGCACATATCATGCCGTTATCGAAAGTTTTTGAGTGGATTATTGAGTTTACCGCAAGAATGATATCTGCGGATTCGTCAATTATAGCAGGAGTATTTCCCGCACCGACGCCCACAGCAGGCTTTCCGCTGGAATAAGCTGCCTTTACCATTCCGGGACCGCCTGTTGCAAGGATAATATCAGCCTCTGCCATAACAAGATTTGTCATTTCAAGGCTCGGAACATCTATCCACGCTATTATATCCTCGGGAGCTCCTGCCGCAACTGCTGCCTCAAGTACTATCCTTGCAGCTTCTATAGTCGATATCTTTGCTCTCGGATGAGGACTGATGATAATTCCGTTGCGGGTCTTTAAGGCGATAAGGGATTTGAATATAGCAGTAGAGGTCGGGTTTGTTGTAGGGATAACAGCAGCAATAACGCCGATAGGTTCGGCAATTTTTGTAACGCCTGCTGCCTTGTCCTCTTCAATAATACCGCAGGTCTTTACGTTTCGATAGGCATTGTAGATATACTCTGAGGCGTAATGATTTTTAATCACCTTATCCTCAACAATTCCCATTCCCGTTTCTTCGACTGCCAGCTTTGCAAGAGGTATCCTATTTTTATTCGCAGCAGTCGCAGCCGCAAGGAATATTTTATCCACCTGTTCCTGAGTGAATCCCGCAAACTTCTTCTGAGCCTGTCTGACTCTTTCTATGGCTTTTTCAAGCTTTTCCGTGCTGTCAACTATTTCATAATTCTTCTTTTTCATATTTACCTCCGTTGGGAAAATTGCTTATCAGAGATGTGAATGGAAAGTACGCGAGATAACGTCGTCCTGCTGCTCCTTTGTCAGCTTTACGAAGTTAACTGCGTAGCCCGAAACTCTTACAGTGAGCTGCGGATACTTCTCAGGGTGAGCCTGCGCGTCAAGGAGAGTTTCACGTGTGAAAACGTTTACGTTGAGGTGGTGACCGCCTTTTTCAACATAGCCGTCAAGCAATTCAATGAGGTTGTCTACCTGTTTCTGGTTATCCATAAAAATCCTCCTTTTTTATAATTCATAATTCTTAATTCATAATGCATAATTGCGGTATCGCCTTACGGCGATGAATAATAATTACGAATTATTCATTCTGCATTATGAATTGATTTATTTTTCTTCATCAATGGCATTCTCGGTGGGCTGACAGCAGGCACCCTTTGTGCCGCATATATCAGTGCTTTTCACGGTGTTCACTTTCAGTTCCGCCCCATTTCCGATTATATTCACATGACCGCTTCCCTGTGCCATGAGCTGATCAATGAGGTCAGCAAGCTCCGCAGGGGAGTTTTTATCTTCGGGAGCTGTCATATCATTCTCCTCTGAGCTTGTCGAGATCAAGATCTCCTGCGAATACCTCCATGTCCTTGCCGAGAGCGTTAGGAACGATTGAGAAGGTATTGGAGATACCGTCCTGTGCGTGTCTGAATGGCAGCTTTGCAACAGATGAAAGTGAAGCTACAGCGCCGTGAGTATCTCTGCCGTGCATTGGGTTAGCTCCCGGAGCCAGCGGTACTCCCTGTTTTCTGCCGTCGGGAGTATTTCCTGTCTTCTTGCCGTACACAACGTTAGAAGTGATAGTGAGGATAGACATTGTAGGAACGCCGTCACGGTAGGTGTGGTGCTTTCTTACGCAGTCCATGAATCTGCGGACTACCTCAACTGCAAGGGAGTCAACGCGGTCGTCGTTGTTGCCGTACTTCGGGAAGTCTCCCTCAATCTCATAATCGATCACAACATTCTTCGCAACACTTGTGACGTTGCCTGCCTTGTCCTTTATTTCGATGTCCTTGCGGACAGGTTTTACCTTAGCGTACTTTATAGCTGACAGGGAGTCCGCAACGACTGAAAGTCCTGCGATACCTGTTGCAAAGTAACGCTTTACGTCTCTGTCGTGGAGAGCCATTTGCAGTCTCTCGTAGCTGTACTTGTCGTGCATATAGTGGATAACGTTGAGGGTGTTGACATAAAGTCCTGCCAGCCACTCCATCATATCCATGTACTTTTCCCATACGTCGTTGAAGTCAAGGTACTCGCTGTCAACAGGTCTGTACTTAGGACCTACCTGTATGCCGAGACGCTCGTCCACACCGCCGTTTATAGCGTAGAGCAGGCACTTTGCAAGGTTGGCTCTTGCGCCGAAGAACTGCATTTCCTTGCCAACTACCATTGAGGATACACAGCAGGCGATAGCATAGTCGTCGCCGTGTACAACTCTCATCATGTCGTCGTTTTCGTACTGTATGGAAGAAGTCTTGATAGACATCTTAGCACAGTACTCCTTGAACTTTCTCGGAAGCTTAGTTGACCAGAGAATGGTCATGTTCGGCTCGGGAGCTGTTCCCAGGTTTTCCAGAGTGTGGAGGTAGCGGAAGCTGTTCTTTGTAACAAGGTGGTGACCGTCAACATCAACGCCACCTATAGACTCTGTTATCCATGTGGGGTCGCCTGAGAAGAGCTCGTTATACTCGGGAGTACGGGCGAACTTGACGATACGGAGCTTCATGATAAAGTGGTCGATGAGCTCCTGTGCCTGTTCCTCGGTGAGAACACCGCGGTCAAGGTCACGCTGAATGAATATATCAAGGAATGTGGAGGTTCTGCCCAGTGACATAGCTGCGCCGTTCTGCTCCTTGACAGCTGCAAGGTAACCGAAATACAGCCACTGAACGGCTTCCTTTGCGTTAGCCGCAGGCTTTGAAATGTCGAAGCCGTATATCTTTCCAAGCTCCTTTAAGTCCTGCAAAGCACGAACCTGCTCTGCAAGCTCTTCGCGGAGACGGATATTCTTTGAAGTCATTCTCACGAGAGAAGTATCTATCTGGTGCTTCTTGTCCTCGATAAGGAGGTCTATGCCGTAGAGAGCCACACGGCGATAATCGCCGATTATTCTTCCTCTGCCGTAAGCGTCGGGGAGTCCTGTGAGGATAGCCGAGTGACGTGCAAGTCTCATCTCGGGAGTGTATGCGTCGAATACGCCCTGATTGTGAGTCTTTCTGTACTTGGTGAAAATTTCCACTACTTCGGGATCAACCTCATAGCCGTACTCCTTGCAGGCCTGCTGAGCCATTCTGATGCCGCCGAAGGGCTGCAATGAACGCTTTAAGGGCTTATCTGTCTGGAGACCTACGATCTGCTCCAGTTCCTTTTCGATGTAGCCTGCGCTGTGTGAAGTTATTGTTGATATGATCTTTGTGTCCATGTCTAGGACTCCGCCTGCTTCGTGCTCCTGTCGGGAGAGGTCCATGACCTTGTCCCAAAGCTTTTTTGTCGCTTCCGTAGGGGGTGCGAGGAAGCTTTCGTCGCCCTCATAAGGAGTGTAATTCTTCTTGATGAAATCTCTGACGTTTACTGAGGTAGTGCTCCAGCGCCCCTCTGTAAAGCCGTCCCATTCCTTTTGCCATGTATTGAACATTGTGAAATCGCCTCTTTGTTATTTTTTTATCAATGTTATAATAACACATTGATAAAGTTTTGTCAATATTTGTTAGCTGTGTATAACAAAATTATAAGTATTACGTATATGTCCGATAAAAAAACTGTCCTTTCACCGCTGTTTCCTTCGTATATAGTCAACAAAACAGCTGCCCTCATCGTTATCTAAGAGCAACTGTTGTAGAGAGTATATGTTGTCTGTATTGATCATACGAGGTAAAGCGGAGTAACGCTCTTGTATTCCTTACCCTTATAGCTGAAATTGTCAATAAAAACCTGAACGGAAAAGGACTTTTTCATATTGTCCTCATTAACGATATCGGCTGCATTACCGAAAATATTTGTGCCGTCCCTGTTCAGAATAAGGGCTTTATCCGAAATTTTCAGGGCGTGTTCGGGATAATGCGTATTGACGATTGCAGATATCCCTCTTTTTTTCGACAGCCTTTTTATCGTTTCGAGGATAATGAGCTGATTTTTGAAGTCGAGATTTGATTCGGGCTCGTCTAGCACAAGCATGGAAGGGTCAATAGTCAGTGCCCTTGCAATCAGCACCATTTGCAGTTCTCCGCCGCTCATTTCCGTGCAAAGCTTGTCCGCAAGATAGGTTATCCCCATGTCCTCCATTGCACGTTCTGCTGCGGCACGGTCTTCTGCTTTCGGCTGAGAGAATGTACCCAGATGTGCGCTCCGTCCGAGAATTACCATATCTATTGCAGTATATCCGAAGGCTGAGCCCTTAGCTTGCGGAACATAGGCTATTTTCTGCCAGAAGTCACGGCTTTTTATATTTTTAATGCTTGTGCCGTCAATAAATGATCCGCCGCTCTCCCATTTGAGAAGTCCCATCATGCATTTCAGAAGCGTTGTTTTTCCCACACCGTTTGAACCGAGTATGGAAAGGACTTCGCCGTCCTCGACTTTAAAATTGATATCTTTCAGTATCTTTGTTTTCTTATAGCCGAAGCATCCGTTTTTCACTTCAAATATCATGTCCATGAACCTCCTGTTTTTCTGAGAAGTATTATGAATACAGGCGCACCTATGATCGCGGTAAGTATGGATATCGGTATTTCTGCGGAAGTCGCGCTCCTTGCAAAGGTGTCCATGACTATCATCAGAAATGCTCCTGCACCTGCACAAACAGGTATTACCGAGCGGTTGTTGTTGCCGCCTATCATTCGTGATATATGAGGTACCAGCAGGCCTATCCAGCCCACCTGTCCGCACATTGATACGCAGGAAGCCGTTATCATCGAAGCTGCCGCTATGAATACGATACGCATTATCTGCACGTTCATTCCAAGGGAACTTGCTTCATCATCATTGAGCGAGAGTATATTCAGTCGCCAGCGAAGGGCGAATATCACTGCTGTGCCTATGAGTATGAACGGTATCCCCATTATGAGATTATTGTAGGTCGCTCTTGACATACTTCCCATGAGCCAGTAGGTTATCACAGGCAGCTCCTCCTCTGGGTCTGCGATATACTTCAGCAGGGAGACCATAGCTTCAAATACTGCGGATATGACCATACCTGCAAGCACTATCATAACGATGCTGTTTTTGCCGTTGCGCCGGCTGAGTGAATAAGTTATGAAGCATGACAGCAGTCCGAATGCAAGAGCCGAAAGCTGTACCGCTATAAGTCCTCCGCCCATAAGAAGCGCCATAACTGCGCCGAATGAAGCTCCGCTGGCTACTCCGAGAGTATCGGGAGTTGCAAGGGGATTGGAGAACAGTCCCTGAAAGGCAGCCCCTGCACAGGAAAGTCCCGCACCCACAACAGCTGCAAGGATTATCCGCGGCAGACGCACATTAAAAATGACAGTATATCCTGTTTTGTTAACTTCCTTGTCGTTAAGCCCCGAAAACAGTATCTCAACCGTTTCCCTGACACCGAGTGAATAGCGCCCTATACCAAGGCAGATGACAGCTGCCGCTACGGGAAGTATAATCAGTATTACTGCCGTCAGAAATGACGGCAGCCTCTTTTTTTTATCAGTCATATTACGATTTCTTTCCCGAAGCAGCTCTTGCAGGGTTATATATCTTCTGTATATCCTCGTCTGTGAGCTGAACGCCGTAGTGCTCGCTGTAGAAGCTCCTCAATTCCTCGTCCATGTCCATATCCGCAAAGAGCTCTGGCTGTATGGTTTTTGCGAGCCATTTGAGCACAAGGGGAGTATCCGATGCAGGCGGGAACCAGCGGTACATACCGAGAGGATACTTATATACCTTTCCTTCTTTGACAGCCTTTACGCTGCTCCAGTCATTGCCTTCCACCGTATTGTTTAAAAGGTCCTCGGGAAGGTGTGAACTGAAATTGGTGATAAGGATAATATCGGGATCCCATTCGTATATCTGCTCCATATTTACTTCCGCACTGCCTTTGAGCGCAGCCGCAACATTGTTTCCGCCGGCTGTTTCTATCCAGTACTTGGCGAAGAAATCAGAGCCGCCTGCCTTGATGACTCCGTCATCGTAGCTGAACAGTATCAACACGTTCGGACGCTCGTCAGCGGGGATCTTGTCCGTTACAGCCTTTATTTCCTCTGCTGTTTTTCTTCCGTCGGCGATTATCTCGTTTGCAGTTTCGCTCTCACCGTATATCTCGCCGAAAAGCTTTATCCATGCCGCATAGGTCTCCACGCAGTCGTAGTCTGCGATAGTCGTCGAGAAGCCAACAGCAGGTATGCCTGCATTGTCATACAAAGCGCGTTCTTCCGTATTTGCGGCGGAATAGAATACTACATCGGGATCAAGCGTGAGCAGCTGCTCCACGTTTACTTCGCCGTTCTCAACAAAGCTCGTATCAGCATTTGCAAGCTCGGGAAAAACGTTTATAAGGTAGGAATTCTTTGCTGCGGCCATTGAGCTTGGATGAATACCGATTATGTCCTCCGCTGAGCCCCTGAAAAGGCAGTATACGGAAGGCAGGGGAAGTATGGAGGAAATAACTATCCTGTGCATTTCCTTAGGCAGGGTAACTTCCGCGCCCGTGTGGTCGATTATGGTCCTTGTTTCGGAGCTTTCTGTTTCTGCTTCCGCATCATCTGCGGTCTCATTGAAGGTCGCTTCCGTGATATTAACGGCAGTCTCCTTCTGTTCGTCGGCGTTTTTGCCTGAATTGCCGTTTGACGAGCTGCCGCAGCCCGCAAAGCATGAAGCGATCAGTACAGTTGATAAAACACCTGTTATCATTCTTTTTAAATTCATAGTATTTCCTTTCGTTTCCTGTCACAGACAGGATATAAGATTTTTTATATCATCACTGAGATAATCGGGATGTTCATCCCAGTGAAGCTTACTTGATACGGCAGGATGAGGAAGTCCGATAAATCTGACATTCTCGTCCTTTATCAGCTTTTTTATCAGGGGATCGGCAATAATGACAGAATATCTGCCGCTGTTGACCTCCTGTCTCACCGTATATTCATCGGGCAGGTCTCTGTCATAAGGAAGTGCAAGCTCCTCTTCAAGGCCGAACATACTGCCAACCGTAACGGATATGTCTTTTTCCTGATGTATCATATCACGCAGGGAATTCGCAAATATTTGCTCGTGTATTATAAGCACTCCTCCGTCCGCATAAGGACTTCCCACGGAAACATACTCTCTGTTCAGCTTTTTTTCAAAGCCGTCGGAGCCCTTTATGGGAACTCCGCATACATAGGGTATCCCATACAGCTTTTCAAGCAGCTTTGCAGCGGCAAGTCCCGAACGTGAGACCACTATGCTGATATCGGCATCGGAGCAGTTTTTTACCTGTTCAACTGTCAGCCCTGCGGCAAAGCGTGAAACGATATTATAGCCGAGAGAGGCAATGTGATCGCATATGCCCTGACAGTTGCCCTTGTTGCCGAGGTCAATGGGGAGAAGTCCGAGGATGTTTGCTTTTCTGCTGTGAATGTGATCCTTACGACTCTGTTCTGCAAACCGCTTTATCAGCGCGGTAAACACGTCAGATGCGCCCTTGTCGTAAAAGCGCTGACCTGTTGTGTTGAAGCCGAAGGACGGGATACCTGTGGAGTATTCCGTTTCCGCTGCCATCCCGTTGAGATCAGTGCCTATCACCATAGGTACGGGACTGCCGAGATAGGCTATGATCGTTGGAGAAAGATCGTTTGCGGCAGCTATGGTCTTTTTTATGAACTTGTCATCATTTCCCATGACAGCGTCCATACGGCGAAGTCCCGAGCAGAATATCGCCGACCTTGAACCCAGCCAGCGCGGTTCGTCATAGCTTGTATAATTGCCTGTGCAGCCCGAAGCGTCATGCATCACGACTATCCCGCCAAGGTCGAACAAAGCGGAAGCGGCTCCCGAATAGTCGGGAGAAAGTGGCGGAAGATCAATGCAAAGTCTGCTCATATTATAAGTCCTGCCTCCTTTATCATTTTCTGTACATTGGCTTTTCCTGTATAAGCCTCCACCAGCATATCCATAAGGCGGCATATTCCGATGTAGCCGTAAAGCCCTTCATCTTCCATTATGTTCACTACCTTGTCCGAGCCTGTCATATATCCGCAGTCAAAGCCTATGCAGAGATACTGCTCCCCCTCAAACGGAAAGGTAACAGCTTCATGTGCAAGAGGGTTCTCCACAAGTATATCGGGATATTTTTTTGCAAGCACGTCAAATGCAGCTCTTTCATGGGACGGTACTCCGTCAGAAGCTATCATGCCGACATTGAAGCCGTGTTCCGAAAGAGTGAGTGCAAGCGAAAAAGGCTTTATAATCGCCTGAAAATCAATTGCAATCGGCTGATCTCCGATGACCGATCTTGCCCATGCCAGCTTTTCTTCGGCTTTTATGTGGTATCCCTTTGACGGAGCAACAAGATCTTCTTCGATAAATTCCGAAAGGTCCTCATAAAAGTTTTCGACAGCCTTGGGTGTATGATTGACATATGAGGCAATATATGGTATACCGAGCTCACGCTCCATTTGCTGTGCCGATTTGAGAGCAATAGGAGCGGTAACGATATTGAGCCTTGCCTCCGACATAGTCATAAAGCTTTCAAAGCTGTCATGATCCGATATATGTGAAACGCTCCAGCCCTTTTCCCTCAGCAGTGTTTTCAGGTCACATTCCGCGTCAAATGAAACGTTGCTTCCGAGGATATTGATCTGTTTCCGCTTTACACCGCTCCTTCCAAGCAGACCATACATATTCATCTCGATAGTGACTCCCGGCGGATACGAAGTGTCAAGAGATATGGGATTCATGGTACAGTGCCTGAATTTCACATGGGGAAACTTTCTGTCAAGCTCTGCAAGTATAGCTTCATGGTCAGTGCCGAGCAGATCATCAAGGCATGATGTGAATATAAAAAGCACCTTCGGTATTTTGGGAAGCGCTTCAAAAAGTTCGTCAACGCTGTCAATGATAAGTTGCTCAAAGTCTCCCGAAACTATATCGGATTCGGTAATAAAAAGGTATGAAATCCTGTCCTTTATGCCGTTCTGTTCACCGCCGAGAGCTCCGTGTCTGCCGCAGGCAAAGGGACATACAAAAAGCTGGTGGCTTTCGGGAACAAGTGCCGCTATCCTTACAACTCCCCAGCCGCCGTGAGCCGGAGATACATAATGAAGGCTCGGCTCGGCAGGACAGCTCAGGTTTATCATGCTGCATTTACTCATTGTTCGTCCTCCGTAAGTTTTATCATACGCTCGGCAAGCTCTCTGTAGCATGACGCCATTTTGGAATGAGGCAGAGCTTCTATAACGGTCTTGCCCTGATTTTCCGCTTCCTGCACAGCACTGTCACGGGGGATCACCGAAACGATATTTCCACCTATCTCATCAAGCGCCTTCTGTACAGTCTTTACTTCGTCGGGAACATTTCTTGAGTTGAGTATAACGCCCGAGTAGCTTGCGTAACCGCGCTTGCCAAAGTTCTTGACAGCAGAGGCTATATTTGACGCAGCATACAGCGACATCATCTCGCCCGAAGTGACGATAAAAACGTTTTTTGCATATCCGCCCCGAATAGGCATTGCAAAGCCGCCGCAGACAACGTCTCCGAGAACGTCATACAAAATTATATCGGGCTTGCATATATCATAAGCGCCGAGTTCTTCAAGCTTTTCAAGTGCAGTGATTATTCCTCTGCCAGCACAACCTATACCGGGCGTCGGACCGCCTGCCTCTACACACCATACTCCGCTGGGACTGTGAAAAAGTACGTCCTCCGCAGTGATATTATCCTCGCCCTTTTCACGTATAGCGTCAAGGACAGAGTTTATTCTTTTGCCTTCAGTGAGATTTTTTGTCGAATCCGCTTTCGGATCACATCCTATCTGCAATACGCTGTACCCAAGAGCTGAAAAAGCTGCGGACAGATTTGAAGCTGTGGTGGACTTGCCTATACCGCCTTTCCCGTATATTGCAATTTTTCTCATAATAATACCTCGTTGTTATATTATACTAACTAAAAATCAAAGAGAAAACTTGCTGTATAAAGCAAGTTTGTAAGTATATACTAACATTAAATTTTTTGTTTGTCAATACGCTATCATTCATCAGGAGCAAATTTTGTGTGCAAGAACAGTTTTCATTTTTATGCATTAAAAAATTATATTAAAATAGTCAATGAGCGGCTGAGAGGTTTCTACAAAGAGACAGCGATAATTTTGAAGATATAAATATTTGCGTTTTCTTAAAATCCATGTCTAATAATAATTAATTTATGCATCGATTAATATAATCGTCAATTTTAACTGTTCTTACATTGTTATCTTTTGGCGGCTTTATATTTATAGGTTAATCTTTGAGCTTATAAGTAACTCTTAAAGAAGTTTTACCATAACCGTAAACATATAAAACACAAAATCAATTTGTTCTTCTATGGAAAGATACGCTGTTATTTTTGGTTCTTTATTTTTTCATTATCGATGCAAAAAATGAGAAAAAATAGCCCAAAATCAATTTAGATAAATCGCTTTGATATTTACTTGAAGTCAAAATGTTCTTTATTTGTCCTTTATTAAAAAATCAACTTTTGTGAGGCGAAAGGTCAAGCAACTTTTGACTCTTTTTTTGTTTGATAAATCCAGTGCAGTGCTGATAGCACTAGTGATTTTTACTCTTGCTTCATCAAGCATAGGTAGTTGACAAGAGAGCGAATATCTTGTGTTGTTATCTCATTCAGAAATAAATCACATATAGATGATAAGCTGTTCTTTTTGATTTTACGATAGCCATCAATAGTTGAAGGAGGTAAAATATTCTCCTTGACAGTCGTATGCATTCCATTCGAACAGAAACAGGAAAAGTGGTGCTCTATCCCCAAGCAGAACCTTATGAAAGTATCGCAATTGATTTCAGACAAGAAAAAGCTCCTTCCTAACTGAAGAAGCTTTTTTAGTCTGAACGTTTATATATTTACTGAAACATTCAATGCCTTTTTGAGTGCAGAAACCTTGTTTGTACGCTCCCATGTAAAGTCAGCGTCAGGTCTGCCGAAGTGACCGTATGCTGAGGTCTGTGCGAACACAGGCTTTCTGAGTTCAAGTTCTCTGATTATACCGCTTGGAGTGAAGTCAAATACTTCCGAAACCGCAGCCTGTATATCTTCATCAGGAACAATGCTTGTGCCGAATGTATTGACGTAAATTGATACAGGAGCAGCCACGCCGATAGCATATGCAAGCTGGATCTCTGCTCGTTCTGCAAGTCCTGAGGCAACGATGTTCTTTGCAGCCCATCTTGCAGCATACGCAGCACTTCTGTCAACCTTTGTGGAGTCCTTGCCGCTGAAAGCTCCACCACCGTGATGTGCAGCTCCGCCATAGGTATCAACGATAATTTTTCTGCCTGTGAGACCGCTGTCGCCGACAGGTCCGCCGATAACAAATCTGCCTGTGGGATTTACAAGTATGCGTACTTCGTCATTGAGCCAGCTTTCGGGAATAATAGGCTTGATCACGTATTCTATAAGGTCACTGCGTAGCTGTTCCTGCGACACTTCTTCATCGTGCTGTGTAGAGATAAGAACAGTATCGATGCCAACAGCTATGTCGTCCTCATAAATTATAGATACCTGCGTTTTGCCGTCGGGACGGAGATAGGAAAGAGTACCGTTTTTGCGTACTTCCGTAAGTTTATATGCAAGTCTGTGTGCCAATGAGATAGGCAGCGGAAGGAGCTCTGGAGTTTCATTCACAGCGTAGCCGAAAATTATGCCCTGATCTCCTGCGCCAATGTCAGTACCATTTTCTTCTCTTACTTCGAGAGCAGAGTCAACTCCCTGTGCAATGTCGGGAGACTGCCTGTCAAGAAGATTGATTATCTCTGCGGTATGACCATCAAAACCGAGTGCTTCATTGTCATAACCGATACTTTTTATTGCATCACGTACTACCTTTTCTGTATCTATCTCAGCAGATGAACTTATCTCTCCCGCGAGGATAACAGTGTTATTTTTGAGGACTGTTTCAGCTGCAACTCTTGCAGTCGGGTCTTTTCCCAGGTAAGCATCAAGAATTGAGTCAGAAATAAGGTCTGCGACCTTGTCGGGATGTCCCTCTGTAACAGATTCAGATGTAAAAATATACTTGCTCATAATAAATTCTCCTTAATTATAATTTTAGACATAAAAATAGGGAACGCAGAAACCTGCATTCCCTTTGTTCGTTTATTTGCGCAGCAGCGCATGATCAGAATACAAAAGTGCTGTTTCTCCGATAAAAAAATATTCGATTGTTTATCGTCATACAACAGCAACATATCTTTTTCATCGTGAAACAACTCCTTTCATTTGATGTTATTATTATACTGCATAATGCAATAACTGTCCAATCTGAAAAAACTATAACAGGTCATAGCTCTGAATAATAACGGAGGAACTCCTCTATGCAGACTTTTTTCGACTGAGGTACGGACTGCCATACAAGCTCTCCGTTGCATTCAAGGCTCATTACATAGCCGTCGCACTGGTCCCACCCGTACAGTAAGTAATCATTTCCTTTTACCGAAAAAGCTATTTCATTTTCAGAGTCAACAGCCTGTTTCACTTCATTTGCACTCATATTTTCGCCTCATATATCAGTAATTATTACCTGTCTGACGTTTTTTATCTTTCTAAGCCTTCTTGAAAGAATTTCGTTATCAAGTTCCTTCTTCAGATCAACATCTGCGCTGAAATGAGATATAGCCGTTATGCCGTCTGATGATACATTTGCTGTATGAGTGATTATGTTGCCATTAACACGGCTTAATATTTTAGAGATCTCACCCACAAGACCTATTCTGTCAATGGAAATAACTTCTATCTTTTTCATTTCACACCTCCGCAGATATACTGTAATATTATATTTATAATATACCATGGTAAACATATTTTGTCAATATGTTTTCTGTGCATTTGCTATTGACATTTTTGATGATGCGATATATAATCATACTATATGTATGGATTTAATATAAATAAGGGAGGTTAAATATGCTTAATCAGTTTTCAAGAACACAACTCCTTATAGGTGTTGAAGCTATAAACAAGCTTACGGAGTCGAGAGTTGCGGTATTCGGTATAGGCGGCGTAGGCGGATATGTCTGCGAAGCTCTCGTCAGGAGCGGCGTAGGTCATTTCGACCTTATCGACGATGACAAGGTCTGTCTTACAAATCTTAACCGCCAGATACTTGCTACAAGGAAAACTGTCGGCAAATACAAAGCAGAAGTCATGGCAGAGCGTATGCAGGAAATAAATCCTGAAGTGGATATACGCATACACAAATGCTTCTTTCTTCCAGAAAACGCCGATGATTTTCCCTTTGATGAATACAATTATGTCATCGACGCAGTTGATACAGTTACAGCCAAGCTGGAGCTTATAATGCGCTGTAAAAGCAAAAATGTACCGGTGATAAGTTCAATGGGTGCAGGAAACAAGCTTGATGCAGGAAGAATGAAAATAGCTGACATATATGAAACTTCTGTCTGCCCCCTTGCTAGAGTTATGAGGCATGAGCTGAGAAAAAGGGGAGTGAAGAATCTGAAAGTGGCATACTCTGATGAACAGCCTATTCGTCCACTTGAGGATATGTCAATAAGCTGCCGTAGTCACTGCATCTGTCCTCCGGGGGCACAGCACAAATGCATTGAGCGCAGGGATATTCCAGGAAGTACAGCTTTTGTACCTGCTGTGGCAGGTCTGCTTATCGCAGGTGAAGTGGTGAGGGATCTATGCAGAGTTTAATAATAAGAAACGCTGATATAAACGATCTTGATGCTGTAACAAAATTGGAGAGCCGCTGCTTTCCAATAGCGGAAGCCGCAGACAGAAAAGCATTTGAATGCAGGCTCAGAAATTATTCCGAATGTTTCTGGGTGCTGGAAAAAGATGATAATATACTATGTATGATAAACGGGATGACTGTCAATAGAAAAGACTTGTGCGATGAAATGTATGAAGGTACAGAATTGTATGCTCCTAATGGAAAATGGCTGATGCTTTTCGGGGTTGCCACACTTCCTGAATATCAGCATAAAGGTCTAGCTTCACAGCTTATGGATTATGTTATTGAGACACGAAAACAGAAACACTTTGGAATAGTTCTCACATGTAAAGAGAATCTTATTCAGTTCTATGAGAAGTTTGGATATTTTAATGAGGGTATTTCGAATTCTGCACATGGAAACGCTGTATGGTACCAGATGCGGCTAAAGTTCTGATATAGCTTTGGTCTATTGTTGGCAATGAGTTTTACAGATTGGACAACCAGCTCTTTCAGTGTTATAATAAAAACATACCAAACGAAAGGAGCGGTAAACAATGAACAATAGAACATCCTATATGCTTGGCATGCTCCGCTCCATTGTGAGAGGAAGAGACCGAATGTGTAGTTTAGGACGATGTTGTATTGATAAACTAAATATAGCTGAAACCATTTAGTGTATAACCTCCTAAAAAAAACATTTAAATGAATGACTTAAAGCTTCTTCGCCAGCGGAGAAGCTGACTTTTTGTATAGAATTTCTCAGTATATAGCTTGTTTTTATAGCTGTGTATTGATTATAAGGATTGGACAAATCCTAAAATACAGGTTATAATATAGACATACCAAGAGAAAGGAGCTGTACAAATGATAACAAGGAAGAATCCAATACAGCGCATTTCTCGCTCAGTACTCATTTGTACAGAGCGAATGTGGAAAGCAGAACGATGTTGAACGTCTGACTGATAAATACTCCTAAAAATTTATTATATGCCATTAAAAGTCCGCCCGAACTATCATTAGGTTCGGGCGGAGCTTTTCTTATAGCTCTATATAAACAAATTTTATAGCGTAAATACTTGAAATAAATCTTGATTTATGATATACTTATTATATCGATAGGAATAGTAATATATAAAGGAGTGAAAACAATGCGAATATCTTCAAAAGTCGAATGTGGTATTATCGCACTGATTGATATAGCAGTCAATTCACGCGGTAATAATATAGTAAAACTTAACGCAGTATCCAGCAGAAATAATATTTCAGCAAAATATCTTGAACAGATCATACCGCTTCTGAAACACGCTGATTTCCTGAAAAGCGCCAAAGGTTCCGGAGGTGGTTATGCCCTTGCCCGGGATCCTGCTGATATAACTCTCAACGAAATCGTAAACGCTCTTGATGATACGATTTTTACGACTTCTGAATTCAATGATCAGCTTGAAGCAAAGGCTACTGAAACAATAGCCGAGTGCTTATGGACGCCTGTCAATGATTATCTTCAGCAGTTCTCACAGAAACTGACATTGAAGGATCTTGCTGACAGATTTATTGAGAAACAAACGGAAGAGATTGAACCAATGTATTATATATAAAATCAAGTCCTGAAGAAGTGCAGCTTCCTCGGGACTTTTTATGCCCTGTGCCTGTACAAAAAAACAGCTCAGGCCTTTGAAGCCAGAGCTGTTCATTATTATCAGTCGCTGAAAAGAGGTGTGGAGTAGTATCTGTCACCGCTGTCAGGAAGCAGTGCAACGATAGTCTTGCCTTTATTCTCAGGTCTCTTGGCAAGCTCTAAAGCTGCATAGTAAGCTGCACCTGCGGAGATACCAACAAGTATACCTTCCTGTTTGGCAATGAGCTTTGAGGTCTCAAATGCGTCCTCGTTTGCAACTACGATGACCTCGTCATATATATCGGTATTGAGAGTTTTCGGAACAAATCCTGCACCGATACCCTGTATCTTGTGAGGTCCTGCTGTACCCTTTGAAAGCACTGGAGAATCCTTTGGCTCAACTGCAACGACCTTTACATTTGGGTTCTGTGATTTGAGGTATTCGCCTGTACCTGTTACTGTACCACCTGTACCTACGCCTGCAACGAAGAAATCTACTTTTCCGTCAGTATCGTTCCATACCTCCGGACCTGTTGTAAGTCTGTGTATCTCAGGGTTTGCAGGGTTTTCAAACTGTTCGGGAACAAAGCTGTTTGGAGTTTCCTTTGCAAGCTCCTCTGCCTTTGCGATTGCTCCCTTCATGCCCTTTGCGCCCTCTGTAAGAACGATCTCAGCACCGTAAGCTTTGAGGATGTTTCTTCTCTCAACGCTCATGGTCTCAGGCATTGTAAGAATAATCTTGTAGCCCTTTGCTGCTGCTATAGAAGCAAGGCCGATACCTGTGTTGCCTGATGTAGGCTCGATGATAGTGGAGCCCTCCTTGAGAAGTCCCTTTTTCTCAGCATCTTCGATCATAGCAAGTGCGATTCTGTCCTTGACACTTCCTGCGGGATTAAAGTATTCAAGCTTTGCAAGCACAGTTGCATTTATACCCTGTGACTTTTCAATGTTTTGGAACTCCACAAGGGGAGTATTACCGATAAGGCCTGTAGCGCCCTTATAAATTTTTGACATATTTATTTCCTCCTTCTGATAGTAAACTATAATTCCTATCTGTTAAGTATATTATATACCATGCTGTGAAAAAATGCAATACCTTGTTTAATCGTATTTATTTATCCTGAGTTATAGTTTGAGGCTATAACTTGAATGCAGTAATGCACAGACCAAAGAGCCTGTGCATTCTGTGATTATTTGTTGATATAGTTCAGTGCCGAGAGGAGTGCATTTGCACCGTCCGCTGCTGCGGTTATGACCTGACGGACTACCTTTGTTCGTACATCACCTGCGACAAATAATCCCTCTGCCGATGCGATGCAGCTTTCATCTGCAATGACATATCCTCTTTCATCAAGGTTGGCTTTACCGTTTAGAAGAGCGGTATTCGGCAGCGATCCTACCGCAACGAAAATGCCGGCAGCACTGAGAGTTTTCTCCGCACCTTTCTGATTTAGTTTTATTCCTGTGACCGAATCCTTACCAATTATTTCAGAGGGTACTGCTTCAAGAACGAACTCGATATTTGCAGTTTCTTCTGCTTTCTTTACAAGTGAAGCATTGGCTCTAAACTCGTTACGGCGATGTATGATATACACCTTTTCTGATGTTTTTGAAAGGTAAAGAGCGTCTCCCAGTGCGGTATCTCCTCCGCCGATGACAGCTACTGTCCTGCCCTCGAAGAATGCTCCGTCACAGAGAGCACAATAGGAAACACCTCTGCCTGAGAATACTTCTTCGCCTGCAATGTCCAGTTTTTTTGGTGAAGCTCCAAGCGCATATATTACAGTTCTGGCGCCCAGAATATTTCCGTCAGACAGCAGTATTTTCCAGCCCATGTCTGCACGGGAAAGTTCTGTGACCTCGCCATCAATGAACTCAGCACCAAGAGCCTCTGCGTGTTCACGGAACTTTTCACCGAGAGAAAAGCCGTCGATGCCGTAGTATCCGAGGTAGTTGTCAACCTGTTCGGTATAGGCTATCTGACCTGTGCCCATATACTCTTTTTCAACGACTGCGAAGCTAAGTCCCGCACGGCTCGCATACACAGCAGCAGACAGTCCCGCAGGACCGCTGCCGAGAATTATAACATCATATAACATAGTATCATTCCTGTACTATAATAAGTTCTTCCTTTTCAGCCTTGTCGCCTTCGATATGGAACGAGTTGAGGACAGGCTCATCGTCCATAAGGGAGAGTATCATATAGCTTGCACTGCTGTCATAGGCAAGTCTCTTGTCCTCATCGGAAGGGCGTGAAGGCGAAACAGGGTGGGAATGCCAGTTGCCGAGTGGAGTAAGACCATTGGCTCTCATATCCTTTACCGCAAAGAGCTGCTCTTTGGGATCAAGTGTGAAGTGCTCCTCAGCATGATCAACATTTGTAAGGATATAGACCTTTTTCACTATCTTGTCATCGCCTGAGAGCTCTCCTGCTATAAGTCCGCAGGCTTCTATGGGAGCTTCTTTTTGCGCGTGTGCAACTATTCTATCATAATCGCTTTTGCTGAGTTTTATCATAAACCAACACCGTCACATTCTGCCTGTTCGTAGTCAATAAGCTCTGTAATAGTTGGATTATCACCGCATACAGCACAGTTATGGGTATCGCTTGGTAGCTTTACCTTTCTGAACTGCATTTTCAGAGCATCATAGGTAAGGAGATAGCCTGTGAGAAGGTCTCCCACACCAAGTATATACTTGACAGCCTCCATAGCCTGCAAGCTGCCTATAACTCCGCCCATTGCACCGATAACTCCTGCCTGCTTGCAGGTGGGGACAGCGTCCTTCGGGGGTGGTTCCTTGAATACGCATCGGTAGCAAGGTCCCTGACCGGGAACATAGGTCATGAGCTGCCCCTGAAAACGGATTATACCTGCGTGGGAAAAAGGCTTCTTAGCCATAACGCAGGCGTCGTTTATCAGGAACTTGGCCGGAAAATTATCAGTGCCGTCGATGATAAAGTCATAGTCCTTGATTATATCGAGAATATTCTCGCTGGTAATGAACTCATGGTAGGTTATAACATTGACGTCTGGGTTCATAGCCTCCATGGTCTCCTTTGCGGACTGAACCTTGGGCTTGCCAACGTCCTTTGTCTGGTGGATTATCTGTCTCTGGAGATTAGAAAGGTCTACCTCGTCAGCATCTGCGATACCGATAGTGCCGATACCTGCGGCTGCAAGATACATTGCGACAGGTGCACCGAGGCCGCCTGCACCGATGATGAGAACTTTTGCGTTAAGGAGCTTCTTCTGACCTTTCGCGCCCACCTCTTTGAGGATAATGTGGCGTGAATAGCGCTCTATCTGTTCATTTGTGAATGCCATTACTGACCGCCTCCCATGAAATAAAGGAATTCTACGTTATCACCGTCTTTCAGTACAGTTTCTTCAAACTGACCGTGCTCAACGAAATCATCGTTGATAGTAACAGTTACATATTCCGGGGTTTCTACCTTTTCGTCTATAACAAGCTGTGCAACGGTAAGACTGTCTGCAACTTCCTTTTTTGCGCCTGCAACTGTGATTATCATTTATATCTGCTCCTTTATAAGAGTTATTATCTCGTCTTTTTTTGCCGCGCCTCTTATGCGTGACACTTCCTCACCTTTATTGAAGAGGATAAGTGTGGGAGCGGCCTGTATACTGTATGTTTCCACAAGCTCTTTTTCAAAGTTTGTGTTTATCTTTACTATTTTTATCTTGTCTGCATATTCTGTTTCAAGCTGGCTCAGTATGGGAGACATACGCTTGCAGGGGATGCAGCTGTCCGAATAGAAATCAGCAAGTACGGGCAGATCTGAGCTGAGTACCTCGCTGTCAAATTCGTCTTTGCTTATCCTTACAGGCATATCAGTCACCGACCTTCTGTACGATAAGCTCAAATGTGCCATCGCCGTTGTCTGTAAGGCTGAGCACCTTGTGGCCCTCTTCCTTTATGCTCTTAGGGACGTTCTGTACGGGTTCACCATCGTTGAGTTTTATGGAGAGTATATCTCCGTCGTCAAGCTCCTCAAGAGCTATCTTTGCCTTAACAAATGTTATAGGGCAGTTTACATCAGTGATGTCGATTGAATCAGTAATATTGAATTCTGCCATGTGTATCCTCCTTTACAGGCTTTCAATCGCCTGTCTGAAATCTTCGATAAGATCGTCTATATCTTCTATACCAACGCTTATGCGTATAGTATCATCATATACTCCTGCGTTTATACGCTGCTGCTCGGTATTATGAGTATATATTGTGCTTGCAGGATGTATCACAAGGGTGCGGACATCACCGATATTGGTAGCGACAGAAGCAAATTCAATACTGTCCATAAGCTTGAATGCTTTTCCCTTGCTGCCTGCTCTGATTGTTACTATAGCTCCCCCCATGCCCGAGAGTTCTCTCTGCGTCAGTTCATAGTATGGAGAGGAGGGGAGTGCGGGATAGTTCACTTCTATATTGTCAAGCGACTCAAAAAACTCCGCAAGCTTAAGTGCATTGTCGCAGCAGCGCTCCATGCGCAAACCGAGAGTTTCAAGTCCGACTATATTCATAAATGCATTGAATGGTGAAAGACAACCGCCTGTATTGCGCCATAAACCATTCCTCAGCTTTGACATGAACGCAAAGGGGCCGAATTTCAGGTAAGGTTCCAGTCCCGGGTATCTGTCCTTATCCCATTTGAACTTGCCTCCGTCAACGATTATTCCGCTTATGGAGTTTCCGCCGCCGTTGATATACTTCGACGAGGAATGAACAACAATATCAGCGCCGTGTTTCAGTGGATTTATTATGTAGGGAGTTGCAGTTGTACTATCAACTATGAGTGGTATGCATTTCTCCTTACACGCTTTTGATACGCTGTCCAGATCGACTACATCGAGCTTTGGATTGCCGATAAGCTCAGTAAATACAGCCCTTGTGTTCTCATTTGCCGCCTCGCTTACCGTATCATAGGTTATGGCTTCAAGAAAATGAGCTGTTATGCCAAAGGCTTTGAGGTCGTTGAAAAGGTCGATAGTTCCGCCGAAAAGTCCCGTGCTGACTAATACCTCATCACCTGAGCGAAGTATATTCAGCAGAACTGCTGTTATTGCTGCCATTCCGGATGAACAGGCAACTGCACCGATACCGCCTTCAAGTGCGGCTATACGGTTCTCAAAAGCGCTTACTGTAGGATTTCCAACTCTTGTATAGGAAAAGCCTGCGGCTTTGTTATTGAATACTTTTTCAAGCTGTTCTGCCGACTCACAGGCAAATGCACTGACCTGATAAAGTGGGGGCAGAGTTGCACCTCGGTCCTCGCCGTTGTATTTGGCATTGTGGAGTAGCGATGTATTGAATTTCATTATATCACCACGATTCGTAAAAAAATAGCTTACAGGACGGTATAATGCCGTCCTGTAGAGATATCAGATTTAAGCAAGTGTTCTTATGCCCTGAACAAGTCTGTCAATATCATTGAATGAATTGTAAAGTGCAAGTGTTGGGCGTACAGTGCCTTCGAGTCCGAAATGACGGAGTATAGGCTGTGCACAGTGATGACCCGTGCGGACTGCTATTCCCAGTTCGTTGAGACGCTGGCCGACTGCTTCGTTGTCAACGCCATCAAGGACGAATGAAAGTACGCTTGCCTTGTTGGTAGCTGTACCAATGAGGTGCAGACCGTTTATCTTCTGCATTTCTTTCATAGCGTATACCAGAAGCTCATGCTCGTGACGATTCACTTCTGTCATACCAATAGCATTGAGGTATTCAAGAGCAGCGCCGAGACCTACTGCGTCTGCTATACTGCCTGTACCTGCTTCAAATTTGTTGGGAGCGGGATTGTAGATTGTACGCTCGAAAGTTACGTCCTTTATCATATTTCCGCCGCCGTGATAAGGTCTTGCAGCTTCGAGAACATCCGACTTGCCGTATACAGCACCGATACCCGTAGGTCCGAATATCTTGTGCCCTGAGAATACGAAGAAATCAGTATCAAGAGCTGTTACATTAACAGGGATATGTGCTACGGACTGTGCGCCGTCTATGAGTATGCGTACTCCGTGAGCGTGTGCAATAGCTACAAGCTCCTCGATAGGTGTTACAGTACCGAGAGCATTTGATACGTGTGTTGCCGATACGAATTTAGTTCTTCTGGTGAAGAGCTTTTCGTACTCGGAAATAATGAGCTGTCCGCTCTTGTCAACAGGCACTACCTTGATGACAGCGCCTGTTTCCTCACAGATAAGCTGCCATGGAACAATGTTTGCATGGTGCTCCAGCATAGTGAGTATTATTTCGTCGCCTGGCAGCAGAAGAGGTTTAACGTAAGCATTAGCCACAAGGTTTATAGCCTCAGTCGTACCTCTTACGAAAACTATATTGTCCTTTGATGGAGCGCCGAGAAAATCAGCTGTTATCTGCCTTGCATTTTCGTAAGCGTCGGTAGAACGTGCAGCAAGCTCGTGAGCTCCTCTGTGAACGTTTGAGTTCTCATGTGTATAGTAGTAGCTTAGTCTGTCGATGACCTGCTGGGGACGCTGCGTGGTAGCGCCGTTGTCGAGCCATACAAGGTCATTACCGTTTATCTTTTCGCTGAGTATGGGGAAATCATTCCTTATCTGAGCGAGAGTTTTTGTGCCAATGATTATCTGGCTGTCGTTTTTAGCTGTAGGAACGCTTGAGGCAGTTGCCTGTTGAGTATTTTTGGGAACATAACTGTCTGCCTGTCCCTGAGAGAGTACTACAGGTGCATACCCGCCAGATGTTGGCTGCTCCTGAGGTGCAGTATATGTATCGAATGTGCTGTACTGTTGTGCATCTCCAACTACAGGTGAAGCACCGTAGCTGTCTGCAGCCTGTTCGTACTCTGATACATTTCCGTAGCCGCCGTTATACTCATTGGCTATCTGCTCGAACTCTGAAACACTGCCGTAACCGGTGAAAGCCTGCTCTGCCGATGAAGCGTAGTTCGTACCTCCGCCGTATGATGCTGCTTTGTTGAAAGCATCGTTTATAACTGAGGTATCGCCGCTTGTTGCAAGTGCTGCAATGCCGCCTGCACAGCGCTCTGTGTCAAAATCGGGGAACAGCGAATTTGCAAGGTTCTCAAGCTCTGATTCAGAAGGTATACCGTAATTAGTCGTAGTCATAGTATTCACCTACCTCGACATCCTCGAGAACAGCGATAGCGTCGTCTGAGAGAATAGCTGCCGAGCAGTAGAGTGAAAGCAGATAAGAAGCAACGCC
>JAEEGJ010006866.1_pt1 | contig 33534 bp, 27 predicted proteins | sample 8958761 | NCBI WGS metagenome assembly JAEEGJ01 (sample SAMN16246546, study PRJNA631951) | gut metagenome | biome: gut microbiome; feature: rumen; material: RS-attached | host: Bos | place: Iran: Karaj | collected 2018-10
CGGTCATAACGGCCACACCGGTTGCACCGCCGGCAACAGCCTTGATACCGAATGCAAACCTGAAGATCGCAACGAACATATGACCAATCGTTGATATATGAACTACCATGATGATGAGTGCTCCGATGACATAGATGAGCGCCATGAACGGAACGACCTTTTCTGCAACGGCTGCGATACGCTTTAAGCCGCCGATTATGATGAATCCGCCGATCAGCATGAGCACGATACCGATGATGAGATTGACAAGGCTGATCCCGCCGAGAACGGTCGGAAGGTTTGCGTTTTCAAAGAATGCACTCTCAAGGTTAAGGGTGATCTTGTTGATCTGTCCCATGTTACCGATACCGAATGAGGCAAGAATAGCAAATATCGCAAACAGAACAGCAAGGAAACTTCCGAGCTTCTCATATCCGGTTATCTTTCCGAGACCGTCCTTGAGGTAATACATTGCACCGCCGGACCACTCGCCTTCTTTGTTCTTGCGTCTGTAATATATTCCGAGAACGTTTTCGGAGTAGTTTGTCATCATTCCGAGGAAAGCTGCCACCCACATCCAAAATACGGCTCCGGGACCGCCTACACAGATGGCTGCCGATACACCGGCAATGTTACCGGTTCCTATCGTTGCCGCAAGGGCGGTACAAAGTGCCTGGAACTGTGATACGCTTCCGGCTTCGTGTTTGACGTGTGCATCCGCTTTGAACACACCGCCGATCGTCTTGCTTATCCAGTGCTTGAAATGTGTCACCTGGAAGCAGCCCGTCAGGATCGTTGTAAGTACACCGGTACCGATCAGAAGCACAAGACCGATCTTGACCCAGACGAATGAATTGATGCTGTCGTTGATTGCAGCTACGCTGTTCATAAAATCACTCATGGTATCTCCTCATTATCATAAATACTTATTTTAAGAACAAAGAGGCTGTAGCATCAGCTACTGCCTCTTTGCAGTTCACTTTCTCTATTATACACATCCGAAGCGATATGTAAAGCCTCAGCGTTCCATCTTAAGGAACATTGATGAATAAGCCGGCATACGAAGACCGCCGCCGAAGTCGACATTGTTTCCCGATATCAGGTCTTCGGCCATTCCGCAGCCTGCATCAAAGTGAGCCACATACTCGTTGTCATCGGCATTGATGCATACGAGAACTCTTTCTCCGTCGACCTTTCTCTCGATTATGCACTGTTTGTTTGTAAGTACGACATTTCTGAAATCACCGTAACAAAGGGCACGGCTTTCGCGTTTTGCTTTGGCGATCTTTGAAATGTGCTCTGTAAGAGCCGTCTCTTCGGGTGCATCAAAGCACGGACGAAGCGCGGGATCTCCCATTGATTTGTCCGCTTTCGTTCCCCATTCGCTTCCGTAATACACGCACGGCACGCCGGGCATTCCGAAAGCGAGAGAGTAAATGAGCGGCAGATGATTTTCATTCGACAGAATGCTCGCAACCCTTGTGACGTCGTGGTTGTCAACAAACGACAGGAGGTGACGTCCGCGATACAGACACCAGTTGTCCGGTCCGAACTGTCGAAGGAGCGAGTGACATATCTCGAACATGTTCATGCTGTTAAAGCTCGAGTACAGGCCTTTGTAGCATTCGTAGTTTGTGACCGAATGGCACATATCGTCGGCCATCCAGCGATTGTAGTCGCCGTGAAGGCATTCACCCAGAAGGTAAAAATCATCTTTCAGGCCGTTTGTAAAGCCGCGAAGTCTTTTTAAAAATTCGGGTGGCAGGCAATATGCCACATCAAGACGAAGACCGTCGATATCGAATTCATCAACCCAGCCCTTTATGCAGTCGAAGATATGATCGACAACGGCGTCGTTCCAAAGATTAAGCTTTACGAGATCGTAATTGCCTTCCCAGCCTTCGTACCACAGGCCGTCATTGTAGTTGGAATTGCCGTCGAAGTTTACGTTGAACCAGTCCTTGTAAATGCTGTCCCACCTGTACCGGAGAACATCCTGGAATGCCCAGAATCCTCTTCCCACGTGATTGAATACACCGTCAAGAACGACTTTGATCCCCGCCTCATGAAGAGCATCGCACACTTTTTTGAAATCTTCGTTGGTTCCTATACGGCTGTCGATGATCTTGTAATCTCTCGTGTTATAACCGTGAGTATCAGATTCGAAAACGGGTGAGAAATAGATCGCGTTGATGTTGAGTTTTTTAAGGTGATCGATCCAGTCGATGACTTTTAATATGGAGTGATTTTCTCCGGCGTGCTCGGGGCGCGCTCCGTTGTTTCTCTCCTCGGCGCATATCGGAGCCGACGGATTGTCGAACGGTGCTCCGCAAAAGCCGAGCGGATATATCTGATAGAATACAGATTCATATGCCCACATATTGATTCCTCCCTGTTGGAAATATACAAAATATAGTATCACTTCTTTTGACATTGCGCAAATCATGGTGTATCTTCTTAATCAAACGATACTTGAGTCGGGCGTTCTTATGCACGCCGGCCATTAAAGAAAAGAAAGGAATAATATGGCTGATATTTTACTTGGTTCACACTGCGGAATGAGCGGAAAGGATATGTTCCTCGGCTCCGCGAAGGAAGCACATTCATACGGGGCCAATGCATTCATGGTCTACACCGGTGCGCCCCAGAATACGAAGCGCAAAGACGTGAGCGAACTTCGGATTGAGGAAGGGCACGCTTACATGAAGGAGCACGGCATCGAAAAGCTTGTGATCCATGCGCCGTACATAATCAACCTCGGGAACACGGTAAAGCCCGAGATATTCAAACTGGCTAAGGATTTTCTTGCGGTGGAGATCGAGCGTACCGTGGCAATGGGAAGCGACGTGCTGGTGCTTCATCCGGGTTCGGGCGTCGGAGCGGAAACGGACGTTGCGATCAAGCAGATTGTCGACGGGCTTAACGAGATACTGACTCCGGATATGAAGTGCACGATCGCACTTGAGACTATGGCGGGGAAGGGATCGGAGATCGGAAGTCGGTTTGAGGAACTTGCCGCGATAATCGACGGAGTGAAGCTTTCCGACAAGCTAAGCGTATGCTTTGATACATGCCATGTATTTGACGCGGGATACGACATTGTGGGTGATCTTGACGGAGTGTTTGATGAGTTCGACAGGATCATCGGCAAGGAGAGGATCTCGGTATTTCACATTAACGATTCCAAGAACGAATTCGGATCCCATAAGGACAGGCACGCCAATCTCGGTGACGGAAACATAGGATTCGAAACTCTGTGCCGCGTAGTGTATCATCGTGATTTTCTGAGCGTTCCGAAGATACTCGAGACACCGTATATTCCGGATCCGGATGATCCCGACAGGAAGAATCCGCCTTACAAGGAAGAGATCGAAAGGCTTCGCCGGGCGCGGCCGCAGTAAAAAGTTGTTAAAACGCCTCTTTTTCTTTGACACGCGGCACGGGCATTTGTTAGAATTTCCATATCGGAATAACCCTTCATAACAGCCTACGGGGGAAACAATATGGATTTTCAGAAGATCGCAGACGGCATGAGTGCCATGACCTGTATCGTATCCGTGGAAAAGCATCCGGAAAAGGGACGCGGAAAGTTTCGCATCGTAACGGGGAATAAGGCCTACATCGGGTCGATAGAGCATCCCGCACCCGGAACCAAGATGCTGAAGGATAAGTTTGTGCCCAATAGCGAGTATACAGACTATCTGTCAAGGGATCTTAACTTCGAGGATTACTGTTACCGTGCGGCCATAGATAAGAAATGTCTTCATTCCTACGCGCATCCGGACAGGATGGATGTGTGGCTCAACATGATGTTCATTCCGCTTGAAGCGGATGACGATGACCTCGGATACTGCATCTATATGATGGAGATCAATCTTGAGGCGGACTCGGAAAATCTCTCAAACATTTCCTCCGATATCGCGGCGTCGGTTCTCGACACGTGTATTAAACTCCGTGGAACAAATGATTTTAAAGCGACGATGAAGGATGTTGTAAAAGGCATCCGTGTTCTTTGTGATGCCGAGCATTGCTGTATCCTCACGATGGATGAGATGAGCAGGACATGTGAGGTTTTGGGAGAATCGTTCGTTGAGAACACAACGCTTCTTCCGATGAGAACATATCTTGACAGCTCGTTCTACGATATCGCCGATTCATGGAAGGGAACCATCGCGGGAAGCAACTGTCTGATCGTCCGGAATGAGGCTGACATGGAGATCATAAAAGAACGCAATCCCGTATGGTATGAGTCGCTGACATCGGCCGGTGCACACAATATAGTACTGTTCCCGTTAAAATCACGTAATCAGCTGCTCGGCTATATGTGGGCAATCAATTACGATCCGGAGCGTGCGATAAAGATCAAAGAAACCCTCGAGGTCACGACTTTCATTCTCGGATCGGAACTCGGCAACTATCTTCTCCTTGACAGACTCCGTCTGATCGGATCGAAAGATATGCTGACCGGGGTCATGAACCGTAACGAGATGAATAACTACGTTGATGAGCTCAGCCGCGGAGTCAAGACCGAGGCATCGGTCGGGGTTATCTTTGCCGATCTTAACGGACTCAAGACCATTAACGATTCCGACGGACACAACGCCGGAGATCTTCTTCTTAAAAATGCCGCATCTGCTCTGAAGAGTGTATTCAGAGAGGATGAGATATTCCGTGCCGGAGGAGACGAGTTCGCCATTATAGTTACCGGTATCACACAGGCGGAACTTGATGAGAAAATCGATATGATCAGAAAGGAATGTGAAAAAAACGACAACCTTTCGTTCGCTCTGGGAGGAAGCGTTGAGGATAACGGCAGTAACGTCCGTATGGCACTTCGAAATGCCGACGAGAAGATGTATGAGGATAAGCGAAAGTTCTACGAGGAACATTCGATAAGCGCGGGTGGCGGCAGAAGAAGACAGCGCGAAAAAGCGATCCTTCAGGAGATCAATTACGATCAGATGACAGCTCTTCCGAGCATGACACACTTCTTAAGACTTGCCGAGAGCGGACGCAAGAAGATGCATGAGAAGGGCATACCGTCAGCAGTTGTGTTCCTGAATCTTATCGGACTGCGTTTCTACAACATGAAGAACGGGTTTGCGGAAGGTGATATAGTCATCAAGTCGCTTGCGGAGAATCTGGCCTCTCTGTTTACGGCGCAGTGCTGCAGCCGTTTCGGTCAGGATCACTTTGCGGTATTTACCGAGGAAAAAGATCTTGAGATAAAACTCAATAAGTTATTCGCCGGGATGAAAAAGGCAAACGGAGGGAAGAGCCTTTTCGTGCGTGCCGGAATATATCCCGATTCGATGGGTATAGTTGAGCCGTCGCTTGCGTGCGACAGGGCAAAATACGCATGTGATTCCATTTCCGATGACAACATATCTTCGTTTAAGTATTTCGATAAAAAGATGCTCTCACTCGAGATCAACAGGCAGTACGTTGTCGACAATCTTGACCGTGCTCTTGAAGAGAACTGGATAACCGCATTCTATCAGCCGATCGTCCGGACCTCGGGAAGAAAAGTTTGTGATGAGGAAGCGCTTGCAAGATGGATCGATCCCGTAAAGGGTATGCTCTCGCCGGCTGATTTTATTCCGATACTCGAAGACACCAGGCTGATATACAGAGTGGATCTTCATATCGTCGATGTCATTATAGAAAGGATATTGACGCAGAGGAAAAGGGGACAGACCGTGGTTCCGATATCCGTGAACCTCTCCAGAACGGATTTCGAATGCTGCGATATAGTAGAGGAGATCAAGAACCGCCTTGATGCGGCTGACGTTCCGAGAGAACTTCTGACGATAGAGATAACCGAGAGCGTTGTCGGAAAGAATTTCGACTTCATGAAGGAACAGATAACAAGGTTCCAGAATCTGGGATTCCAGGTCTGGATGGATGATTTCGGAAGCGGATACTCGTCACTTGACCTTCTTCAGGAGATGCAGTTCGATCTCATCAAGTTTGACATGAGGTTCATGAGACAGTTTGAGAACAGTACCAAGTCAAGAGTCATCCTGACCGAGCTTATGAGAATGGCGATCAGCCTTAACATAGAGACGGTGACCGAAGGAGTCGAGACAGCAGAACAGGTTGAGTTCTTAAGTGAGATCGGCTGTACGAAGATGCAGGGGTATTACTTCTGCAAGCCTATATCTTTCGAGGGAATAAAGGAAAGATACGAAAAAGGTATAGAGATCGGATTTGAGAATCCCGATGAGACGATGTATCATAAAGCCGTCGGATCCATCAATCTGTACGATCTCGGTTCCGTTTCAAATGACGAGAGCGATTCACTCGTGCAGTATTTCAACACGATGCCCATGGCTGTTGTTGAGTGGGACGGCAAGATTGTAAATGTTACAAGAAGCAACAAATCATACCGGGATTTTGTGGACGGATATAACAGGAATTCGGGAGATAATAAAGTAAGCGAGGTCTTCCTTGATTCGCTTCGTCAATGCCGGAAGGTCGGACAGAAGGTATTTGTAAACGAGGAGACACCGGACGGAACGATCATAAATGCGATGATCAGAAGGATAGCGGACAATCCGACAAACGGGGTGAGCGCTTTTGCGGTGGCAATCCTTGCCGTCACTCCCGGAAGCAGACGCGTATGACCTGTTTGTCATATTGCACAAAAAGTGTTGTTTTTCGGGCCTTAATAATGTATAATTTTCTCACTATTTATTAGTAACAGGAGAGGGCTTAATTATGGGATCAAAATCCAAAAAACAATCGGATAACGACAAAGTTTCATTTGTCAAATCCATCGCAGCAAAGATCATGCTCCTTGTGCTCATATGCGTTACCGTGACCGTCACGGTTTGCACGGTGATATTCATCAATAAAGCCAAGGACGAGATCATAAGCGTTACGCTCGACTATATCGAGTACGTTTCCAAGGCGGAAAGAGATCTGTTAAACCGCAAGACTCCTTCGGCCGTCAATGCGGATTTCTATAAAGCCGCACTCGGTGATGTAGGAATATCAACGATAGAAGGATCATACGCATATCTCGTATCCAACGACGGAACGATGCTGTATCATCCGACTGCGGAGAAGATCGGCTCACCGGTCGAAAACGAGGTTGTTAAGGGACTTGTTGCAGAGTTTGCGGCAGGTAAAACGCCTGAGGACGGAGTTGCGAGATATCTTTATAAGGGATCATACAAATACGCAGGTTATGCGATAACGAACAAAGGTCAGATCCTTGTTATCTCTGCGGATGAGGATGTCGCTCTTGCACCGATGAACAGGATCAGGAACATCGGTATCATCGTTGCTGCAGTTATGGTCCTGTTATCACTCGGAGCAGCATATGCGATGAGTATCTTAATCGTCAGGCCCATCAAACAGATCACCGTTATCATGGACAGGACGAGCAAATTCGACTTCAGACATAATCCCAACTCTGCAAAGCTTTGTGCACGTCACGACGAGAACGGTGTTATGGCAAGAGCCGTTCAGGGAATGCGTACAAATCTCAGAAGAATGGTTGCCAGCATAGACGAAGCTTCAACACGTATCAACGGAAACGTCGATCAGCTTGAGGATGTTACGAATGTTGTTAATTCAATGTGTACCGACAACTCCGCAACGACGGAAGAACTTGCGGCAGGAATGCAGCAGACATCGGCTACGGCTGAGAGCATTTATGCGAACATCGGTTACATGAAGACAGGTGCCGAAGACATACAGGCTCTTTCGGAAGCGGGCGATACACTTTCAAAAGAAGTTATGGACAGAGCCGCAGAGCTTCGTGAGAAGACCGTACATGCGGCAAACACTACAAGAGAAAAGTACGAGTCGGTTAAGCTTCGTTCCGACAAGGCCATCGAAGATTCCAAGGCTGTTGATAAGATCAATGCACTTACCGATTCGATCATGGCGATCTCTTCACAGACATCGCTTCTCGCACTTAACGCTTCGATCGAAGCAGCAAGAGCCGGCGAGGCCGGACGCGGATTTGCTGTTGTCGCTACCGAGATCGGTAATCTTGCTAACCAGACATCAACAACCGTTGCAGATATCAACAACATAGTCGATGAAGTCAATGCGGCCGTGAGCAACATGTCGGGATGTCTTACCGAAACAGGAGCATTCCTTGAAGAGACGGTACTTGCGGACTATGCTGAATTCGCGCAGGTCAGCGAGCAGTATAACGATGATGCCGTTAAGTTCAAAGAGAGCATGAACGACGTTCACGAATCGATCATTAACCTTACCGATTCGATCGCCAAGATCAGTGATGCGATCTCCGGTATCACATCAACCGTCGGTGAATCTACCGTCGGCGTTACGGATATCGCAGAGAAGACGACCGACATGGTATCACGCACAAGCGAGACGAGCGGTCTTGTAGAAGAAAGCAAGAACTGCGTAGTACAGCTGCAGGATATCGTAGGCGAGTTCCAGCTGGATTAATCAGACATATAACCTAAAAGCGAGGTTCGACGTACGTCGAACCTCGCTTTTTTATCTATATGTTGTGTTTTGATCATGTTAGTCCACAACAACTTGTAAGTAGTCGGAAAATCATTCACGAAGCACAGTATTTTCAGAAATTTCCACTTACATTTTTTGAAATTGTGATGTAAAATGTGTATTGAACGCGTTTTGTTTTTGCTTTTTCAAAATAATGTAGGAGGTTAATATGTTCAGTGTAGGTGATACGGTTGTTTGCAGTAACGGTGTGTGTACGGTCGAGAAGATCGGTCCCCTTGCCGGAATGGGCAAAACAGTTGCCAACAGAGCATATTACACCCTTCGTCCGTGCTTCGATAATGCGGCAACGATATATGTTCCCGTAGACGGAGACGATAATGCGCTCCGTTTCGCGCTTGACAAGAAAGAAGTCAAGAAACTCATGAAAGAGATAGACGATCTCGATCAGATCAATATCTCCGACGAGAAGAAGCGTGAGCTTGAATACAAGAATGCGGTAAACTCCAAGGATCCGAGAAAACTGATACGGATCATAAAAACGATGTACTTCAGACGCAAGGCCAGGATAGAGAGCGGTAAGAAGTCGACGGCGATAGACGAGAGGTACTTCAGGATAGCGGAGAACAGACTGTACGAAGAAATAGCCCTGGCGATGGGAATCGACCGGGACGAAGTCAAAGACACATTAAGAAAATACATAGAGAAGAAATAGACGTCAAAACACAGGGTCTCCCCTGTGTTTTGTATTTAATTTCAAATAAGACACAAAATATGGTATAATCATATAGTTATGAGGAAGACCGTATTTACTTATCTGTTTTTCATACTTGCGATGACAGCGTTCATCACTCTTCGTGTTCACGCGGGGAAGGCACAGGAAAGAACGGTGGCGAAGACCGAGGAGACGAACCCGGAGCCGACCGCCGCGCCTGTTGTATCCGATGAGAAGGACGATTCCGGTAAAGCCTCTGAAGAGACGGAAGAAGAGGATGTGATCGTTCCGATCACGGAAGAGGAAGAGCACCTGTATCACGGGCCGGTAGAGCCCGGAAGTGATTTTCGCGGGTTGATCCCGCGGATAGTCTGCTGGGGAGATTCGCTGACCGTTTCGATTGACGGCAAGAGTGCGTTTCCGGACATACTGCGTGATCTGTCGGGATGCGAAGTCGTCAATTACGGAGTCGAATCCGAGAATGCGGCAATGATAGCCATGCGTGAAGGCGGAGTGCGCGTAAACGTCAAGGCTACGGTCATTCCATCCGATACAAACCTTATCCCGATATTTTTAAGAACCGAGAATAACGGGCACGTATTCTTTCTTGATTATGGCGACGGCGGAGTCAATCCGTGCTCGATCAACGGTATAGAAGGTGAGCTGCAGCAGCTCAACGGTTCATATTATTTCCAGAGGAAAACAAAGGGCGAGAGGATCGCGGTCGAAGAGGGAACACAGTTCAAGACGTTCGGCATGAACGATTCGAAGCCCGATGACATACTTGTTATATTTGCCGGAACGAACGATCTTCCGGATTCCAAGAGCGTCAGGAATCTGATCGCGACGGAGCGCGCGATGCTCGAAGCGGCGAAGTGTGAGAAATACATAATCGTCGGACTGACATACGCGGGAGGGATCCCGGAGATAGATGCGGTCAATGAAGCGCTTGCGAATGAATTCGGAGAACACTTTGTCGATATAAGAAAATATATGCTCAACTACGGACTTGCCGATGCGGGGGTCGAACCGTCCGAGCAGGACAAGGCCGATATAAGAAAGGGAGAGATACCTTCGTCGCTGCGACGTGACTATGTGCACGGAAACAAACTGTATCACAGACTTCTCGGGGAGCAGGTCTACAGAAGGATGCAGTATCTCGGATACGTTCCGAGCAGCAATGAGGGTGAGGAAGAAGAATGATCTATACACTGACCTACAATCCGTCCATCGATTATCTCGTTACCGTTGACGGCCTGGAGACGGGCAAGATCAACAGGATGAGAAAGGACTCGTACATGTACGGGGGGAAGGGCGTTAACGTATCACAGGTTCTCAAGGAACTCGGGATAGAGAATACCGCTCTCGGATTTGTTGCGGGATTTACCGGAAGGGAGATCGAAGAGGGACTCCAGAAGATGGGGATTCACACGAACTTCGTTCATCTTCCCGAAGGGTATTCGAGGATCAATATCAAGTTTCACGGAATAGAAGAGACCGAGGTGAACGCCCCCGGACCGTTCGTTGATGCGGTCAGCATGCGTGCGCTTCGTGACAGGATTGCGCAGATAGATAAGGACGACATACTGATACTTGCGGGTGCTGCGACAGCCAATATGGAAAACGACACGTTCGCGACATTCATTTCGGAGTTGCCGTACAGAGATACGAAGGTCATTCTCGACACGACCGGCGAGGCGCTCGTAAACGCGCTGTGTTATCATCCGTTTCTGATCAAACCCAATATCGAGGAACTGTCCGAACTGTTTCATGAGAACTTCGCACCGAATGACATTCGTGCGATAAGCGATGCGGCAAAACGCCTTCAGGACAAGGGAGCGAGAAACGTTCTGACATCGATGGGAGAAGAAGGTGCCGTTCTGATCACCGAAGACGGACACGTATATTCAAGACCTGCGCCTGCGGGAATAGTGGTAAATACGGTCGGATCCGGAGATTCGATGGTTGCCGGATTCCTTGCGGGTTATCTTGAAAACGGGAACATGGAAGATGCGTTGTGTCTCGGTGTTTGTGCCGGATCAGCAAGCGCATTTAACGAAGGGTTCGCACGGGGCGATGAGATAATGCAGTTATATAGACTGTGCAGGTAGATGGCAAGACCGAAGGTCGTGCCGGGCAGAGCGCCGCTTGAGCGGGTACGGTAAGCTAATAGATTCTCTCCGGATCCGGGAAGTATCTTACCCAGGCTTTTCCGAGGATCTTGTCTTTGTACACATACTTCAGATTCCAGAATCTCGAATCCATGGAATTATTCCTGTTATCACCCATCATAAAATATGCGCCTTCAGGCACTTTGTACGGTCCGAAGTCACCCAGCGGAACCGTGTGAAGATATGCGGATTCATCCAAAGGTTCGGCCGAATCATTGATGTAGACTTGGCCGTCTTTGATGTTAACGGTCTCACCGGGAAGTCCTATGACACGCTTGATGAAGTATTCTTTTTCATTGTCGGGATAAAGGAAGATCACGACATCCCCTCGCTGCGGATCGTCATTGATATATGCGAGACGGTTGCCGATAAGTCTGTCACCGGTCATTATGGTGGGCTCCATCGAAGCCGAAGGTATCTTCGCATTGACGATTATGAACTTGTCGAGAAGGAAAGCGAGTACCGCCGAGACTACGATGACGATGACCCAGTCAAGGATCTCGCGCGAAGTCGATGTGCTCTGTGTCTTGTTTTTATCTTTACCCTTATCCATATTTATCCCCTGCATGCTGTTTCGTTTGCCATAATCAATTTCGATACATTATAATACATAATGATGACAGGGTCAAAAGATAGAAAGACAGAAGGATAAACGGATGCTGTTCGGATCTGTTTTATACATGATAATACTTCCGGCGATTATGCTTGTAAGCCGGATCGTGCCGAAAAAGTTCAGGTATGTCTGGCTGCTCGTTTGCAGCCTTGTTTTCTGGCTGACACAGAGCGAGGGATTTATTCTCTGGCTCATTCTTGCTATCGCGATCACTTATGTCGCGGGCCTGATACTTGAGGCGGCGGATAGTACATTACTTAAGAAAATCACGGTCGGCGCATCGTGTGTTTTCGTGCTGTCGATTCTTTTCATATTTAAATATCTGAACTTCTCACTCGCGCTCACAGGCAATCCTTTGCGCTTCGAGTTCGCGGTCCCGCTCGGGATCTCGTTTTATACTTTCCAGTCGATATCTTATATCGTTGATGTTTACAGGGATTCATCGAAGGCCGAAAGGAATCCGCTTAAGCTCGCACTCTTCCTTTCGTTCTTCCTAAGCGTTGTATCGGGTCCCGTAAACAGGGCGGGCGATATGATCCCGCAGTTTACAGAGCCTTCGGAAATGTCTCTTTCCGATACAAAGACCGGTATGCAGAAGATGCTGTGGGGGTATTTCCTGAAGCTTGCGATAGCGGGAAGACTTACGATAGTTGTCGATAACGTTTATGCCGACTGCACGAAGTATTCGGGATTTGCGATCGCATTTACCGCAATGGCTTATCTGTTCATGCTGTACTGTGATTTTGAAGGATATTCACAGATCGTGATAGGTTCGGGATACATGCTCGGCATTAAGATGAAAGAAAACTTCAGGCAGCCGTTCTTCTCGTCGTCAATGGGAGAAGTGTGGAGAAGATGGCATGTATCGTTGTCATCGTGGTTCCGGGATTATCTGTACATACCGCTCGGAGGCAACAGGCACGGGACGGTACGAAAGTATGTGAACATATTCATTGTCCTTGTTGTTAGCGGAATATGGCATGGTGCCAATATGACATTCGTTATCTGGGGAGCATTGAACGGTGCTTATATCATACTCGGACAGATACTCATACCCTGCAGGGACAGGATCGCCGGAAGTATTAAAGAGAGGATCGCAAAAAGCGAAAGTGCCGGCGGCGTATTCGATGCGGTGCGGACTTTCCTTAAAAGAGTCGGAGTGTACATACTGACGGCGTTCACGTTTATCTTCTTTTCAAATAAAAACGTTACGAACGCATGGTTTGCGGTAAAAGGCATCCTTATGCGATTTTCCCTGAAGGGGGCTGTTGCGGAGCTTACGGGACTGGGGCTTGGAAGGTTCAATCTCGTTCTGACGCTTGTGATGGTTCTGTTCGTTCTTGTCGCGGATTCACGCGCATACAGGAATTCGTGCGATACGCCTTCTCTTATAAAGAATATACCGACGCCGGTAAGGTGGGCGATTTATTATGCGCTCCTTATCGCGATACTGTTCTCGGCAAACCTGACCGGGAAGGAGTTTATTTACAGTAGGATGTAATATGCTGGCAGGGGGAACCGCAAAGCGGTGGGACCCTGGCTGCACGTGGAGCGCCATCGTCGCAGACGATTCTCAATGGCGCGACACTCCATAATGAACATGAGAGTTACTAAATTTGTTATTAAGTGCATACTCGCAGCGCTTCCGGCGATAGCTCTTATCGCCTTTACTTTGCTGTGCCCGCTGTGCTACATGGATGAGGAGTATCCTGCGTGGAAATACTCAAGGCTTGCGGCCGAAGGCAGGGAGTGTGAAGGAAAGAGCTTTGATACGGTTGTGCTCGGCGATTCCGGGGCCATGAGTTCGGTCATGCCGGAGCTTGCAAAGGAGTCCTGTATAAACCTCGCGGTCGGCGGGGCTACGAGCATAGAGATGTATTACTGCTTCGAAGAATACCTTCGAAACCATGAGGCTCCGAAGACAGCGGTTATAATGTTTGCGCCTTTTCATTACTGGCATATCGACAATTATGAGACGAGGACGCTGTACTTTAAGGCGATACCCCTTACAAAGCTTCCGGAACTGTACTCGGATGCAAAAAGCTGCCAAGCGGATTCCGTATGGAAAAAGGGACTTGTTGCGGATGAACTGTCGGCAAGGTGCGGCCTTCCCAATAAATATCTTCCGGCGATAAACGCCGCGCGCTTTACGGGCCGATACAACGACAACAAAGCGGTGTACGGCGATCTTCAGACTTCGTTCGGATACGGAAGTTTCGGAAAGCTCGACGGATGCTATGACGAATCGTATGAGACTTCATATGAAGATATGGAAATTGACGGTGACGCAAAGCTTGTGACTCTTTACATGCAGAGGCTCCTAAGGCTGTGCAATGAATACAAGATACATGTCAGACTCCTGCAGCCCGCGGTCAATACGGCGACCTTCGAGGGACTGAACGAGCACTATTACGGTGCATACAGGAACTATATAAAGGAAATGTCCCGGGTTTGTGACGATATAGAATACGAGACTGAGCTTCGCGTATATGACGGAAAGTATTTTGCGGACACATCACACCTGACAAGGGAAGGTGCGATAAAGTTTACCGAAGAACTCGGTCTTTGACATTTTTCACAAAAATAGTTGTAATGTGATAAATAATTGTGTAGTTTGATGATGACATCCCCATTATATTGTGGTATAATCGTTCGAAGATTAGTGATATAATGTGAAAGATTGCATTGGACGATCACGTTTCTTATTGAGTTTTAGGAGGATATTTGCAATGAAAAAGAGAATGGTTCTTCTTCTTTCGCTTTGTATGGCAGTTACGCTTTTCGGCTGCGGCAAAGAAGATGAAGAAGTGGCTACGCAGGCACCTGCGCCCAAGATCCAGGTTGTCAACAATACACCCGCGATCTCGATCGAGGACGAGACTCCTGCAGATGACGGTTCTCACGAAGGTATGTACAGAAGCGAACTTACCAATGAATGGATAGATGAGAGCCTTAAGGATCAGAGACCCATCGCGGCTATGGTCGATAATGAGAAGACAGCTCTTCCTCATTACGGTCTTACGCATGCGGATGTTGTATATGAGATGACCAACTCATTGGCAAACGACGGTATCACACGTCTGATGGTACTTGTTAAGGACTGGGAGAAGATCGAACAGCTCGGAAGTATCCGAAGCACACGTCCCACGAACCTTGTTATCGCTCCCGAGTGGAATGCGATCGTATGTCATGACGGCGGTCCTTTCTACATTGACGATTATCTTGCAAAGCCGTTCGTGGACAACTTCTCGGGAACATTCTCGAGAGTAGATAACGGTAAGTCAAGAGAGTTCACCGAGTATATTTGTCCCGGCGATCTTGACAAGAACTTCGAGAGCAAGAGCAATGTTTCAAGAACATATAACGAGTACTACAGCGGCGGACCTCACTATCAGTTCGTATCGAGTGATTCCGAGATCAACGATCTGTCCGGAGCACCTTCCGTTAAGGACTGCACAAGGGTCGAGCTTCCGTTCAAGCACAACGGATCGAAGCTGGAATATGATCCCGCAACTCAGCGTTATATGTACAGCGAGTACGGAATGAAGCATACGGATCCCGGCAACAACGACGAACAGCTCGGATTCACGAACGTTCTTCTTCAGAATGCCAGATACGTCAAGTTCGACGATAACGGATACATGATGTTCCACGCGATCGACTATCAGCGTGACGGCTGGTTCATCACACAGGGTAAGGCGATCCCGGTCACATGGTCCAAAGAGGATGAAGTATCACCGACACGTTACTACGATAAGGACGGTAACGAGATCGTGCTCAACACCGGTAAGACATACGTGGCTCTCATCCCCGATGACAAATGGGGCGGACTGTCCGTAGAGTGATCATAAGAATGCAATGGGCGCGAACCTCGGGTTCGCGCTTTTTGTTAACATCACACGATTAAGGAAGGAAAATCATGGCGATAGATCTGTTTCATATAGGACGTTTTACCGTTCACGGATACGGACTGATGATAGGGCTCGGCTTTATTGCGGCTGTCCTTGTCGGAAGTTACCTTGCCAAGAGGAGAGGACTTTCGGAGAACGATTTTACGAATATGGCAATATTCGTGCTGCTGTTCGGGTTTGCGGGAGGAAAGCTTCTTCACGTAATAGTTGAATTCAAGGCATTCCTTGCCGATCCGCTTGCGGTTCTCGGTTCGGAAGGGTTTGCCGTGTACGGAGGTATAATAACCGGGATCATAACAATATTCGTATACTGCAGAGTCAAGAAACTTAGGTTTATAGAATATATAGATCTGTTCGCTGCCGCGGTGCCTTTAAACCAGGCTCTCGGCAGGGTAGGGTGTCTTCTTGCGGGATGCTGTTACGGCAAGGAGACGACATCGCATTTTTCGATCGTGTTCCCCGAAGGAGCGATGGCGCCCGCGGGTGTTCGTCTGATACCGACACAGCCTCTTATGGCTGCCGGAAACTTCGTTATCTTTCTTGTTCTTACGGGAACATATCTTATGACCTGCCCGAAAAAGGGAAGCGGGGACGAAGCAAAGCACGCGTATATTCCGGGACTTGCTACATCGGGATATCTGATAATGTACAGTGTCGGAAGGTTTCTGATCGAGTTTTTGAGAAATGATTACAGAGGGGAAGTCGGACCGTTTTCGACATCCCAGTTCATAGCGTTCTTCACGTTTGCCGCGGGAGTCGTACTGTTTACGGTATGCTTTAAGAAAACGGGTATATCAGATGACAAGAAGACCGATCAGGTAGATGACGGTAAGGTGTAAAGGATAGAATACGTAGAATGCGTATTTAAAGCGCGGGCGTATGTTGGGATCGTAGAAGTACAACAGTATGAATGATGTCGGGGCGTATTTCTCCCATGCCACCGATGCGGCACCGGCGATAAGACGGAAAGGTCCCTCATTTCTTGCAAGATACAGTACGGCGACGAGCAGCATGCATTTCCATGAGTAGTCGGCCTTTAACAAATATGCGAGATCGGCAAATCCGATGACTGCGCATACATATGTAAGATACACAACGAAAGAGGAAAGCCCCGAGACGTTGTTCTCTATAAATCGAAGGACCATGAGCATCACTATTGCAATAAAAAACGTGAGTATGATGTTCTGATGTTTCCAGTAGAACATCGTGCCGTACAGGCCGAGGTCAAACGGCAGTTCCGATATGATCGCGAATATCGCAAGGCGCAGAGCGTATTTGTAAACGTTTCTCGTTCGGATGAACCCTTCGACTATGAAGAAACAGAAGATCGGAAATGCCAGTCGTCCGATGCCGTGGCATGTCTCGTATGCACGGTTAAGATTGGTGTAAGCTTCCGGAAGAAGATCCATTGTATGTACCTTCATATAATTATGAAGGATACCGTATCCGAAATGATCAACTGCCATGATGACGCATGCTATTATCTTCAGCACGTTGCATGACAGACGTATATGTTCTTGTAAGGGGGTTTTGCTGTTGGCACTCATACCAAATGATTTTAGCACATCGGAAAGAATAATGAAACATGCAATAACCGTTGTGACAGCTGTCGTATCTCTGGCATGTGTGAGCCTTACGGGATGCAACAGGGCGGAGAGCGCCGTGGATACCGCGGGAGAGGCTTTAGTGACCGGTGATTATGCGACTGCCGCATCCGTGACCGATTCCGTTATAGCAGCCGGCGGCGCGGATAAGCTCATATTCCGTGAAAAAGGGATCGCCCGGCTTGCGGAAGGTGATTATGCCGGAGCGATCGATACGTTTATAAAAGCGCTTAACTGCTCGAACGGGATCGTGGAGCAGACCGATATAGATATCTCTTATTACCTTGCGGTTGCGCAGTTCAAAGCGGGGGAGCTTGAAGCCGCACACGAGACCGCCGATGCAGTGATCGCGATACGCCCGAAGGATGACGGAGCTTATTTCCTTCGCGGCAAGATAGATCTTGCGATGGGAAACAAGGATGCCGCGATAAGTGATTTTGACAGTACGGTTTCACTCGATCCGACCAATTACGACAGGTTTGTCGGTATATATGAGGAACTTCATTCGAAGGGGTATGACGGCGAGGCTTCGGCTTATCTCGAAAAGGCCATATCGGCCGGGAACAAGCTTTCCGATTATAACAAGGGCGTTCTTGAGTATTACCTCGGATCCTATACCGATGCCAGAAACGATCTGGAGAATGCCAAGAAGAACGGAAGTACCGAGAATCTTATCCTCTATCTCGGAAGGACCTACGAGGCGCTCGGCGATGACGGATACGCCAGGTCCATTTATGAGGAGTATATAAGAGAGAATTCGTCCGCCGGAAGGATATATGAGCAGCTTGCAAACTGCCGGCTCAAGGGAGGCGACTACGAGGGCGCGCTTGAGACGATCGAATCGGGCCTGTCTCTTGGAAACGGAGACGGAAAACAGGGGATGATGTTCGGACGCGTGGTAGCCCAGGAGCGGCTCTATGACTTTGCTGCGGCGAAAAAGAGCATGGACGAATACCTTGAACTGTATCCCGATGACGAGGTCGCAAGACGTGAAAGTATTTTCCTGAGTAGTAGATAAAAAAACGCGGATGATTTTTGTGCATGGTTTACAATAATTTATAATAACTCATGTTTTTTGAACGGATGGTTTCGGTTGAAAATCATCCGTTCTTTTTTGTAAATCCCGATAAATAAAGGGTTTGCGAAGTCTATATCACAAACAAACAAAAACACAACATGTAGTGGTAGGGCAAATTTGTTGACATAAGATATGGTATTTTTGTGTTGACGTATTTTTTTCACAATGATATACTCATAACCGCAGATATTTTTATGCATTTCTAATATCAAAGAGGGGTCTTTATAAGGGGCTTTATCAGGAAGGGAGTAGTCAGAGAATGTTCAGCGTAGTAAAAAGAGACGGGGAATTGGCGGATTTCAATATCGCAAAGATCAACGATGCGATAATGAAAGCTTTCAATGCGTGCGAGAAGCAGTATACCAACGATATGATCGACCTTCTTTCTCTTCGTGTGACGGCTGATTTTCAGTCCAAGATGAAAGAGAACAGGATCCAGGTCGAGGATATCCAGGACAGTGTTGAGGTGGTGCTCGAGCAGGCAGGCTATACAGAGGTAGCCAAAGCTTATATATTATACCGTAAACAGCGCGAGAAGATGCGTAATATGAAGTCAACGATCCTTGATTACAAGGACGTTGTCAACAGTTACGTTAAGGTTGAGGACTGGAGAGTCAAGGAGAACTCAACCGTTACATATTCGGTGGGAGGACTGATCCTTTCCAATTCAGGTGCGGTAACAGCCAATTACTGGCTTTCCGAGATCTATGACGAGGAGATCGCGGAAGCGCACAGGAATGCCGACATCCATATCCATGATCTGTCGATGCTTACAGGATACTGCGCAGGCTGGAGCCTTAAGCAGCTTATCCAGGAAGGTCTCGGCGGTATTTCCGGCAAGATCACATCCGCACCGGCATCACATCTGTCGGTTCTTTGCAACCAGATGGTAAACTTCCTCGGTATCATGCAGAACGAGTGGGCAGGAGCCCAGGCATTCTCATCATTTGATACATATCTTGCTCCTTTCGTCAAAGTCGACGATCTTTCATACAGGGAAGTCAAGAAATGCATAGAGTCTTTCGTATACGGAGTCAACACTCCCAGCCGTTGGGGAACACAGGCACCTTTCTCCAATATCACGCTTGACTGGACGGTTCCCGCTGACCTTGCGGAACTTCCGGCACTTGTCGGCGGCAAGGAAATGGACTTCAAGTACAAAGACTGCAAGGCTGAGATGGACATGATCAACAAGGCGTTCATCGAGACCATGATCGAAGGTGATGCAAACGGACGCGGATTCCAGTATCCTATTCCCACGTATTCCATTACGCGTGATTTCGACTGGTCCGATACCGAGAACAACCGCCTTCTGTTTGAAATGACAAGCAAGTACGGAACACCGTATTTTTCGAATTATATCAATTCCGACATGGAGCCCTCCGATGTAAGGAGTATGTGCTGCAGACTCCGCCTCGACCTTCGCGAACTCCGTAAGAAGACGGGAGGCTTCTTCGGTTCGGGAGAGTCGACGGGGTCGGTCGGAGTTGTAACCATCAATATGCCCAGGATCGCATATCTTGCGACGGACAAGGATGATTTCTACAGAAGACTCAACCGTATGATGGATATCTCCGCAAGGAGCCTGAAGATAAAGAGAGGTGTCATCACAAGACTTCTCGACGAGGGACTGTATCCTTATACGAAGAGATATCTCGGAAGTTTTGACAATCACTTCTAAACGATCGGACTGATCGGAATGAACGAAGTGGGTCTTAATGCAAACTGGCTTCGTGCCGACATGACGGATCCGAGAACACAGGAGTTCACGAAGGAAGTTCTGAATCACATGCGTGAGCGTCTGTCGGATTACCAGGAGATGTACGGTGATCTTTACAATCTCGAGGCAACTCCCGCCGAGTCAACGACCTACCGTCTTGCGAAGCATGACAGGAAGCGTTGGCCGAACATCAAGACGGCAGGCAATCCGGGTGATACGCCTTACTACACGAATTCATCCCACCTTCCGGTTGACTTTACTCCGGACATTTTCGATGCACTCGATATTCAGGATGAACTTCAGACATTGTACACGAGCGGAACGGTATTCCATGCGTTCCTCGGTGAGAAGCTTCCGGACTGGAAGGCTGCCGCCGCTCTCGTTCGCAAGATCGCTGAGAACTATAAGCTTCCTTACTACACACTCAGCCCTACATATTCGGTATGTAAGGAACACGGATATCTCGCAGGTGAGATCAAGTCATGTCCTCACTGCGGAGCAACGACCGAAGTTTACTCGAGGATCACGGGTTACTATCGTCCGGTTCAGAACTGGAACGACGGTAAGAGCCAGGAATACAAGAACAGAGTCGTATACGATATCGCAAACAGCAGCATGAAGAGGCCGTTGACTGCGGTAGTCAAGATGTCGGGTACAGACATTGATTCAAAGATAGAGGTTGAACCCGCCACGAATGTGAAGTATCTGTTCACAACGAAGACATGCCCGAACTGCAAGCTTGCCAAGGAGTACCTCAAGGATGAGAGCTATGTTCTCATCGATGCCGAGGAGAACACGGAGCTCGCGCAGCGTTATGGGGTAATGCAGGCTCCCACGCTTGTTGTGGTAAGCGGCGACAAGATAAGGAAGTATGCAAATGCATCGAATATCCGCAAATATGCCGAGACAATGGCAAAGGTGACGGTGTAGAATGAGATGTCAGGAATCCCGCTCCTTTGGGAGCGGGTTCTTTTTTGGTAACAGACAGGCAACTGCATAGAGCGAAGGAGTACGTGTATGATATCAAAGCTTGTTTCTCAGATCAAAAGGAAGGAAGCCCCGATCGTGGTGGGACTCGATCCGATGCTTTCGTACATACCCGCAAAGATCACCGAGAAGGCGATCAAGGAGAAGGGCGAGACACTCGAAGCAGCCGGAGAAGCGATACTTGAATTCAATAAGGCTATCGTTGATGCCGTAGCGGATCTTGTACCGGCGGTTAAGCCCCAGATAGCGATGTATGAGCAGTTCGGAATTCCCGGACTTATCGCATTTACCGAAACGGTCAAATACTGTAAGGAAAAGGGACTCCTTGTCATTGCGGATATCAAGCGCGGAGATATAGGTTCGACGAGCAAGGCTTATGCGGCAGCTCATCTCGGGAAGGTCACCGTAGGCTCAAGCACCGTACCGGTATTCGATGAGGATTTCTGTACGGTCAATCCTTATCTCGGATCGGACGGTATCAAGCCTTTTATAGATGTGTGCAAAGAAAATGACAGAGGCATATTCATTCTGGTCAAGACGAGCAACCCTTCAAGCGGCGAGTTTCAGGACAGGGTACTTCACGATGTAGATTCAACGCTCTATGAGGCGGTCGGATTCAAGGTGAGGGAATGGGCGACTCTTTCGATGGACGGCGAATACAGTAACATCGGAGCCGTTGTCGGAGCAACTTATCCGAAGATGGGAGAGATCCTCCGCAGGATCATGCCCAAGTCGTACATTCTTGTTCCCGGATACGGCGCGCAGGGTGCGTCGGGAGCGGATCTGAAACCGTTCTTCAACAGCGACGGACTCGGTGCGATCATCAACTCGTCCCGCGGGATCATCGCCGCATATCGTAATGAGAAATACTCAAAGTTTACGGAGGACGGATTTGCTGATGCGGCTCGTGCGGCGGTCCTCGATATGAAGGAAGATATCAGAGTCAATTGTTTCGGAAAATAGATCAATCCGACGGTAATATCAGAAAGGTACACGGTATGGAAAGATACAAAGAAGAATTCATCGAATTCATGGTAGAGTCCGAAGTGCTCAAGTTCGGTGAGTTCACTTTAAAGAGCGGACGCAAATCGCCGTTCTTCATGAATGCGGGAGCATATGTTACGGGAAGCAGCTTAAAGCGTCTCGGAGAGTATTATGCAAAAGCGATCCACGAACGCTTCGGTGACGATTTCGACGTGCTGTTCGGACCGGCGTACAAGGGAATCCCGCTGTCTGTAACGACTGCGATCGCGTACAGTGAACTGTTCGGCAAACAGGTCAGATATTCATCGAACCGCAAAGAGATAAAAGACCACGGCGATACGGGTATTCTTCTCGGAAGCGGTCTCAAAGACGGCGACCGCGTTGTTATGATCGAGGATGTCACGACTTCGGGCAAGTCGATCGAGGAGACTTATCCGATAATCAAAGCCCAGGGCGATGTTACGATAGTCGGTCTCATGGTCTCGCTCGACCGTATGGAAGTAGGTCTTTCGGGCAAACTTCCCGCGCTTTCGGAAATATCCGAGAAGTATGATTTTCCGACAGGGGCGATTGTGACGATGAAGGAAGTGACCGAGCACCTTTATAACCGCGAGGTTTGCGGCAAGGTCGTCATCGACGACAAGATCAAGAGCGCCATAGACGAGTATTACAAAACATACGGAGCTTAAATGGGTAAACCTGTAAAGATCCGAAAAAAGAAGAGTTTCATGTTCACAACGAGGCATTATTCCTTCATGAGCATCATGGGTATAATGATCGGTGTGATATGCGCGCTGGCCGTTTCGGCGGTTGTATTCGTAAGCTACCAAAACGCCGGAAATGTCGGCAGAGGATTCGGCGGCGTCGGCCTCTTCTCGGTGTTCTTGAACATCATAGGGATCGTGTGCGGCATCATCTCAATAAGAGAGCGTGACGTCTATATCACTCCCGGGATAGTTGCGATGGCCTTAAACGGCGCGATGATACTTGGATGGATCGCGATAATGATCATGGCAGGACTTGCACGATAGCAGGAGAAACGGATGGCTCAGACTGACAACGAAATGATGAACGAGCGCTACGGCCTCGTAACGGACAGGATAAGGGAAACACTTAAAGAGGATGCCTTAAGGGGCCCTCTTTTATCTTTTTTCAGACGAACATCGGAATTTGTCGTAATGCTCTCGGACATACTCGACCGTACACTTTCGGGCGGTATGGACGAAGTTTCCACAGCCGCTCTTAAGAGCGAAAATCACAAGCTGTACGAAGACATACTCCCGGAAAACTATAGTAAAAGCTTTGCAGATCCCGACTATATCACATCGGAATTTTCAAAGGCGGACATACCCGAGGCGGAGCGCATGGCGCGCTACCTTTGCTTTTTGTACACCGAGATGCGCGGCCTCATTCCTTTTGCCTACGAAGGAAAAACCGAGATATTTACGATCTTTGCCGAACTTTACGTTCAGGTTTATTCGTGCTTCAGGCTTGCCGCACTTGACGGATCATACCCCGAAGCCGATTTCGTTAGAGATATAATGTACTCTTTTGAGAGCGACAACTGCGACATCATTATCCCGGACAGCATAGCGGACCGTATCGATCCTTCAAGGGATTTTGTCAGAAAGATCGTTTGCGGGGCGGATCTGTCCGATGAGCGTTTTCTGTACCTGACCGGAGAGTATGTAACGGACAACGAGATCGTTACCGCAAAGTTCATAAACACTCTTCCTGAGGAACAGATCAGGCTCATGGCCGATACGTTCAGCGAAGGTTACAGGGTCGGGTTCGTAAAGGCGGGTAAACCGATCGACAGGAAATCGAGCGTGAACATCCGATACAGTCTCGGATTCGAGAGGGTAGTCAGGGCTGCGGTAGAAAACTTTGATAAGATGAACCTTGCGTCCGTCATATACAGAGCCGGAAGTCTTGCACTTACAAAAGGTGCGGGAAGCCGTATCGGATTCTACGGCGCGATACCGAACAGACAGTACGATTACGATCACAAAGACGATCTCGCACTGTTTATCGATGCAGATATGGTAACGAGAAGAATTGAGGTGCTTTCGGAAAGTTATGAGAATCTCAAGAGCCTTGCGAACGGTCATGCCGGTCCGGCGGTAATGGAAGTGTTCGGATACGAACCGTTCACACCGGAGGTTAAGGACACGGCTGTCCATCACACCGAGAAGACGAGAAAACTGTCGGTTGATTACAGTTCAAGGGCTTCGGTCATCGTCAACAAATACATTATCGGTGAGGAGAGAAGCTTTACTATAATAGCTTTCCCGATACCCGAGATAGGAAATGATTTTGAAAAGATATTCGAAGATACGGTAAAGCTTAATACGCTTCCGTACGGGAAATACGAGAAGATCCAGCAGAAGATCATAAACGCCCTCGACACAGCGGATCATGTCGAGATAAAGGGCAGGGGAGATAACAGGACGGATCTTACGATATGTCTTCATGAACTGTCAGATCCCGCAAAGCAGACGAACTTCGAGAACTGTGTTGCCGATGTAAACATCCCGGTCGGAGAAGTGTTCACCTCGCCGAGGCTGGCGGGTACAAGCGGCGTGCTGAATGTTTCAAAGGTGTTCCTGAACGGACTATTGTACAAAGATCTTACGGTATGTTTTACCGACGGAATGATATCGGATTACACATGTGCAAATTACGACAGCGAAGAAGAGAACAGAAGATTTATCAAGGATAATGTTTTGTATAAGCATGACACCCTTCCGATCGGAGAGTTCGCGATAGGAACGAACACAACCGCATACAGGATGGGAAGAGACTATGATATAGAAGGACGCCTTCCGATACTGATCATGGAAAAGACCGGTCCGCATTTTGCGGTAGGTGACACATGCTACTCACACGAGGAAGATGTGGCGGTTTATAATCCCGACGGCAAGGAGATCATCGCAAGGGAGAACGAAGTGTCGGCCAAGAGAGGCGAGAATGTCAAGGAAGCGTATTTCCAGTGCCACACCGACATAACGATCCCTTATGACGAGATAGGATATATCCGCGCTGTCGGAGCAAAAGGTACGGTCACGATCATAGAGAACGGAAGGTTCGTTCTGCCGGGAACGGAAGAGCTGAACGGTCCTCTTGATAAATAACAAAGAGGTAAAGAAATGAAAACAGATCTTGAACTGTTCATCGAAGAAGAAGCACTCAAGGTGAAGAACACCGGTGTGCCCGTTAAGGCATCGCTTATTGAGCGCCTTCTCGTAAGAAGGGCTTCATGCAAAAGACTTCATCCGAATCCCGAAGACGAGTTTACTTTTCCGGATATCGGTCCGAACATGGAGATCATATCATCGTATGTTGCACAGTTTAAAGACAACCTCAACAAGGGACTTCCGCTCATGGATGAGCCTTTGTTCATACAGAAGATCAGACCGTCGGGATACATGCTCTTAAACGGACATCACAGATGGGCCGCAGCGATGAGACTCGGGATAAGACGTGTGCCGGTAAGCGTGGTCAATGCCGTTTTCGACGGAGACATAAGAGTGATGCTCGAAAAGTCAACACACGAAAAGCGTGCAACGCTCGATCTTGACGAGGTCGTGTTCGCATCCCCCGGAGAGGAACACATCGAAAAGCACAACGGTCTGTTCGGGATCGGAATGCAGAAGAAGCATCTCCGTCTCGGGATACCGGCACTTTTCAAGCACCTCAAGGTAAGAGGTTATGATATATGGGTTTACTCATCGCAGTTCTATTCTACCGATGATCTTAAGAGGTATTTCAAACATTATTCGGTAAGCGTTGACGGTATCATTACCGGTATGAAGAAACAGACGGCAAAGAGCGGAGCTCGAAAGAGTGTTGAAGAGATGATCGCAAACAGATACAGCACAACGCTTCACATCGACAGGGATCTGCTTCTGATAACGAAGAGCCGGTCGAATGATTTTCGCGAGATCGCGATCGACTGCAAACCGCAGGAGTGGTCGGGAGCCGTGATCGATGCACTGGACGGGGCCGAAAAGGATGAAGAAAACAAATACGACGGAAAAGATGCGCGTGTCGTTCGACCTTGATGAGGTTCTGTTCGTATCACCCGATACACATAAGACCGAACCGGCACTTGTGTTTCCGCTGAACAAAATATTCAGGGAACGCCTGCGACTCGGAACGCCCGAACTTATCAAAACACTCCAGAACATGGATTACGATGTCTGGGTGTATACGTCGTCGTTTCGAAGCGAGAGGTACATAAAACTTCTGTTTCGCGCCTACGGTGTGAAGTTTAACGGGATCGTGAACGGGCAGAGACACATGAAGGAAGTGCAGGGTAACCGCAAGCAGCTTCTTCCTCAGAAGGTTCCGAGCAGATACAGGATATCGCTTCACGTCGATGACGAGTCGGTCATCTGCTCGCTCGGACGTCAGTACGGTTTCGACGCTTATCAGCTCGATGCGCAGGATGACGACTGGAAGGAAAAGGTCATCGCGCGCGCCCAGGAGATAAAACACCGGATAGAAGTCACCGGTAATTGAAAATCATCCGCTATTTTGATACAGTTAAATGTGAAGCAATTCGCATGATATATAAATAAAACGGAGGGAACTATGGCAACAGTAGGAATCGTTATGGGCAGTGATTCGGACATGCCGGTCATGAGCAAGGCAGCCGAGATCCTGGATCAGTTCGGGATCGATTACGACATGAGGATCATATCGGCACACAGGGAGCCGGATGTGTTCTTCGAGTATGCAAAGAGTGCGAAAGAAAAAGGCATGAAGGTCATCATCGCGGGAGCCGGCATGGCGGCACACCTTCCCGGAATGTGCGCGGCGATATTCCCTCTTCCCGTTATCGGCATTCCGATGCACACGACTTCACTCGGCGGAAGGGACAGCCTGTACTCGATCGTTCAGATGCCTTCGGGAATCCCGGTCGCAACGGTCGCGATAAACGGCGGAGCAAACGCAGGTATCCTTGCGGCCAAGATGCTCGCTATATCGGATGATGCGCTTCTTGCAAAGATAGAGAAATATTCCGAAGAACTCAAAGAGGCCGTCGTCAAAAAGGACGAGAAGCTTGCCGAGGTCGGTTACAGAAACTATACGAAATAAGAGGAGACGATTATGGATTACAGATCATCCGGTGTTGACATAGAGGCGGGATACAGATCCGTCGAACTGATAAAGGGTTTTGTCAAAGAGACCGTCCGGCCCGAAGTGATCGGCGGGCTCGGAGGATTTGCGGGTGCCTTTTCGATGAAGGGATATGCGGACATGGAAGATCCGGTTCTCGTATCCGGAACCGACGGATGCGGTACGAAGGTTAAGCTCGCATTCATAATGGACAAGCATGACACGATCGGTATCGATGCAGTTGCGATGTGCGTCAACGATATCGTCTGCGGAGGAGCCGAACCGCTCTTCTTTCTCGATTATATAGCCTGCGGCAAAAATCACCCCGAGAAGATCGCGCAGATAGTCAAGGGTGTTGCTGAAGGATGCAAACAGGCGGGATGCTCTCTCGTTGGAGGAGAGACCGCGGAACATCCGGGACTGATGCCCGAGGATGAATACGATCTGGCGGGATTTTCCGTAGGGATCGTTGACAGGAAGAACATAATCGACGGAAGCGACCTTAAGGAAGGAGACGTTCTTATCGGCCTGGCATCAACGGGAGTTCATTCCAACGGATTCTCTCTTGTCAGGAAGATATTCGATATGACAAAGGAGAGCCTTGATACTTATTACGACGAGCTCGGCTCAACTCTTGGAGAGACGCTCCTTACGCCGACGAGAATATATGTTAATGCCCTTAAAGCTGCGGCATCAGCCGGCGTTAGGATCAAAGCATGCAGTCATATAACGGGCGGCGGATTTTACGAGAACGTTCCGAGAATGCTCAAGGACGGTGCGCGTGCAGAGATTAAGAAGGATTCGTACAAGATCCCGCCTATATTCGAACTGATGAAGAAGAAGGCAGGACTCGACGAGGATATGATGTACAACACGTTCAACATGGGTATCGGGATGGTTGTTGCGGTTGACGAAAAGGATGCGGACCGTGCGATAGAAAGCTTCGCCTCGGCAGGCGATAAGGCGACTGTCATCGGTAAGATCATTTCGGGAGACAAAGGAGTGACCTTATGCTGAATATCGCGGTAATGGTCAGCGGAGGCGGCACGAATCTGCAGGCGATAATCGATGCGTCCGAGGCGGGGAAGCTTCCCGGTGTTACGATCGACTGTGTCATATCCAACAAGAGCGATGCGTATGCGCTAAAGCGTGCCGAAGAACATGGCATAGATGCCGTGTGTATACGCCCGAAGGATTATGACAGCAAGGATGCCTACGGTGCTTATCTGGCAAAGTTCCTGTCGGAGCGCGGAGTCGATCTTGTCGTTCTTGCGGGATTTCTGGTTGTTCTTCCGGCAAACTTTATAGAAGCTTTTGAGGGAAGGATAATAAACATCCACCCATCGCTCATACCTTCATTTTGCGGAGACGGTTTCTACGGGCTCAAGGTTCATGAAGCTGCACTCGCGCGCGGAGTCAAGGTTACCGGAGCCACGGTTCATTATGTGGATGCGGGAACCGATACCGGCCCGATAATATTTCAGAAGGCGGTGTACATCGAGGACGGTGACACGCCCGAGACTTTGCAGAAACGTGTCATGGAACAGGCGGAGTGGGTAATACTTCCGAAGGCCATAAAAGAGATCGCCGACAGGCATAATTCGTAATTCCGAACGAAACATATCCAGGAGGAAGAAAATAATGAAAGTTCTCATAGTGGGAGGCGGCGGCAGAGAGCATGCCATCGCAACGGCGGTAGCCAAGTCGAAGAAGGTTGATAAGATATACTGCGCACCCGGAAACGCCGGAATAGCATCAGTTGCCGAGTGTGTTCCGATAGGCGTCATGGAATTTGATGCGCTTGCTTCGTTTGCCGAAGAGAAGAATATCGACCTTGCGATAATAGGTCCCGACGATCCTCTCGTAGGCGGGATAGTGGACGAGTTCGAGAAAAAGGGTATCAGAACGTTCGGACCCGCTGGCAATGCCGCGATCCTCGAAGGAAGCAAAGCGTTCTCCAAAGACCTTATGAAGAAATACGGTATTCCCACAGCGGCATACGAGACGTTCGAAGATCCGGAAGCCGCACTTTCCTATCTTGAGAGCGCAAAGATGCCGATCGTGCTTAAGGCCGACGGACTCGCACTCGGCAAGGGAGTTCTGATCTGCAATACTCTTGAGGAGGCAAAAGAGGGAATCTCCACTATCATGATCGATAAGAAGTTCGGCAAGAGCGGTAATAAGGTCGTTGTCGAAGAGTTCATGACGGGCCGTGAAGTTTCTGTACTTTCGTTTGTCGACGGCAAAACGATCAAAACGATGTCAAGCGCACAGGATCATAAGCGCGCAAAGGACAATGACGAAGGGCTCAATACAGGAGGAATGGGTAATTTCTCTCCGAGTCCTTTCTATACAAAGGATGTTGATGACTTCTGCCAAAAGCACATCTATCAGGCTACGGTCGATGCAATGGCTGCGGAGGGAAGACCTTTTCGCGGCGTGATCTTCTTCGGCCTTATGCTGACGGAAGACGGACCGAAGGTGCTCGAGTTCAATGCCAGATTCGGAGATCCCGAAGCGCAGGTTGTACTTCCGAGACTTGAGAACGATATCACGGATGTCATGAATGCCTGCATAGACGGTAAGCTTTCCGATATCGATCTGAAGTTTTCGGATCAGGCGGCGGTTTGTGTTGTTCTTGCAAGCGACGGTTATCCGGAACACTACGAGAAAGGTTTTCCGATCACGGGATTTGATGCTTTCGACGGCAAAGACGATTATTTCTGCTTCCATGCGGGAACTAAGTTTGACGGCGACAACATAGTCACAAACGGCGGAAGAGTACTCGGTATCACGGCACTCGGCAAAGATGTTCCCGAAGCAAGGAAGAAGGCATACGAGGCAACCGGGTGGATAGATTTTGCCAATAAGTATATGAGAAACGATATTGCGGCTTCGGTCTGCAAATAGAGAATAGAGATTGAACACAGAGGGATAACAGAGTATGAACGAAGACGACGTTCTTGTGTTTAAAGATTACCATGTTCCGCGCGTCTGCGCTAAATGCGGAAAGGCCAATCCCGATTACAAAGGGGTGGGAGAGTACAAGTGCAGCGAATGCGGGTTCACCATGTACGATGATTTCGGAGTGGTCCGCAATTATCTTGAGGCACATGCCGGTGCGACCCAGGCCCAGGTTTCGAGGGAGACCGGTGTTGCCATGGATACCATCAGGCAGTTCCTTAAAGAGGAGCGTCTTGAGATAGCAGCCGGTTCGGCCGTAATGATGACCTGTGAGATATGCAATGCCCCGATCAGAAGCGGAAGATACTGCCCCGAGTGTGCGCGCGTAGTCAATAAGAGGGTTGAGGAGGAGAAGAAGGCAAGCGGTGCCAAGAAGCATTCGATGCAGGGGTATGTGAAGTCAACTCATCTTGATAAAGGGGAGTACAGATTCAAAAGATAGCGTTTTTTAAAATTTTGGGTTGACATAAATTATTTGGAAAGGTATTATTGTTACTGAGGGAATGCGATTGACCTGCCAGGTCGATTGCGTATAAATAATTAATAAGGGGTCAGAATATACTTAAAGGGGATAGGTATATTATGAAACGTCGTATTGTCACGGGGATGCTGTCTGTGATACTCGTATCGCAGAGTCTGGCAGTCTTGTTCCCCGTAACTGCATACAGTGCAACCGTATCATCCGGAACGGTCAAAGCCAAGAGCGGATTCGTAAGATCAGCCGCTTCGGCTCAGTCGGCCGTTTCATTCTGTGTCTCCTCAGGCAACGAAGTTGCGATCCTCGGTGAAGAAAAAGGTAAAGACGGCAAGACATGGTACAAGGTAGCCGTAGGTACGTCAACCGGCTACATCCGTTCCGATCTTGTGACGAAATCGGATAAGAAGGTAAACGTCAGTGATTCCCTTACGGGAAAATCACAGACGCAGCAAACAACTGCAACCGCATCTGCGGCTACCGCCGCAGCCCAGACATCAACGGCAAAGACCGCAACGGCATCAACCGGAACCGGTACGGTCAAAGGTACATACGTCAGGATGAGGAAAGACGCATCCGTAGGTTCCGGCGTCGTTACATATCTTGATGACGGATCGAGTGTAACGATCCTTGCGGAAGGAAAAGCAAGCGACGGACAGATATGGTACCAGGTCAAAAAGGGAGATCAGACAGGGTTCGTAAGAAGCGACCTTATTAATAAGACGTCTCAGGTACAGACGACGGCACCCGCTGTGGCAGCCGCAACAACAACCGCAGCCGCGAGCACAACGACGAGTGCATCGACGTCATCGGCCGGTTCAACCAAAACGATAGAACCCGGATCGGGTCTCGTAAAGGGCACGAACGTCAGGATCAGGAGCAGCGCGAGCATTGCCGGAAATATAGTGGGAACCGTAAGCTCGGGATGCGAGCTTAAGCTTGTGGGCGTAGAGAAAGCACCCGACAGGGAATGGATAAAGGTCGAGGCCACGGTTCAGGGTAAGAGCGTCAGCGGATACATAGCCAGGGATTATGTCACGGTGACCAAAGAAGTCAAAGAAGTCACTCAGACAGTCCAGACGATAGTGGGAAGCGATTCCGGAACGACGAACACGGCAAGTACCGGAACAAGTACGAATACATCAACCAATTCCGGGGGCACAACAAAAACGGTGAGCGACAACACCGGGCCCGCGGAAGGCTCCGCCTCCATAAAGGGGGTGGGGGTGAGGATCCGACAATCGCCGGTTGACGGCAATGTGGTCTGTCAGCTGTCATCGGGACACCCGCTGACCATCAGCAAAGAAACATCGGGAAGCGATAACTACACCTGGTACCAGGTGTCTTTTTCATATTTGGGAAGCGAGAAGGAAGGGTATGTCAGATCTGACCTTGTCGTTCGCGCGGAAGGCGGTCGGGAAGAGGCTCCGAAGGGAAGCGAGGACTTCGAGGAGTCTATCGAGGACCTGCCCGAGAGTTACAAGAACTCACTCCGTGCGATACACGCAAAGCATCCCGGGTGGAAGTTTGAAACGGTTGATACGGGCCTTGAATGGGCCGATGCCCTTAAGGCGGAGTCATCGGTCGGCAAGAATCTCGTATCGAAGAATTCGATCGCGTCGTGGAAATCAACGGCTCCTCAGGCATACAACCAAGCGAGCAACCAGTGGTACACATTCGACGGCGGAAGCTGGGCTTCGGCATCGCCGGAACTTATCGCATACTACATGGATCCGAGGAATTTCCTCAACGAGAGCGGTATATACATGTTCGAAAAGCTCGACTATTCCGACTCACAGACATCGGGAAGCGTATCGAAGATGCTGGCCGGAACGTTTATGAGCGGAGAGGTAACGGATACCGACGGCGCAACATACACCTATGCCGACAAGTTCAGGGAAGTGGGCGAACAGACCGGAGTCAGCCCCTATCTTCTTGCGGGACGTGCACTCCAGGAGATGGGCGTCAAGGGAACGAGCCAGAGCTGCTCGGGTAAAGTTTCGGGATACGAGAACTACTTCAACTTCTTCAATGTGGGCGCATATGCTTACAGCGGAAGGAGCGCAACGATCAACGGCCTGATATACGCAAAGGGCAGCGACGAGGAATATGCGCGCCCGTGGAATACGAGAGCAAAGGCGATATACGGCGGAGCAAAGTATCTGTCCGAGAAATATGTCTCAAAGGGACAGAATACATTGTACTTCCAGAAATTCAATGTTGTTAACAAAGAGAATACGCTGTATTCTCATCAGTATATGTCAAATATCCAGGCGGCTTCTTCTGAGAGCTCGAGACTGCAGCTGGCGTACCTGGGCGACGACGAAGTGCTCACGTTCAGGATACCGTATTACAGGAACATGCCTGACACACTTTGCCAGAAGCCGACCTCGGATTCAAACCCGAACACTTACCTTGCAACTCTTACGGTAAGCGGAGGCGACCTGTCGCCGGCATTCTCGGGTGTAACGGACAAGTATACGGTAAACGTTGATTCCGACACGGAAACGGTTGAGATAAAGGCAACGGCTGTGTGCTCATCGTCATCGGTCGGAGGAACGGGAACATACGAGATCGAACCCGGAGCAAATACGCTCTACGTAAGCTGCAAAGCTCAGAACGGTGCGGTCAAAACTTACACGATAACAGTTAACAGATAAAAGGATCAAAAAGAAAAGAAGGCAGGTAGAAACATGAAGAATCTTGCAAAGACACTCGGGATCATTACGGCATTTGCGATAACCGTTTTTGCCGGGAC
>JAEEGJ010006868.1_pt1 | contig 33522 bp, 27 predicted proteins | sample 8958761 | NCBI WGS metagenome assembly JAEEGJ01 (sample SAMN16246546, study PRJNA631951) | gut metagenome | biome: gut microbiome; feature: rumen; material: RS-attached | host: Bos | place: Iran: Karaj | collected 2018-10
GGGAGCCGAGCGGGTTCACGCTCTCGTTCTTGAAATAGATGTGGGCCGGGGTGCCGAGGGCCTCCTCGAGGCCGTAGGCGCGCACGAGCGGGGTGCAGCGGTAGTAGGCGTACTTCTCACGCACGTCCTCGGGGATGTCGATCCAGCGGTCGGTCTGGTTGACTTCCTGGTTGGCGCACTCCTGGGCGAAGAGGGGATAGAGGTCTTCGGCCTTGATGGGCTGCTTGGTGCCCGGGTGGATCATCGGCTGCGGCTTGTTGACCATATCAGCCTGGATGTTGTACCATTGGGTGGGAATCTCGGACTCCGGGAGAATGAATCTCTTCTGTTTCATAACGGGTTATAGCGTTTATAAATTAAATTCGATGAAGGCTTCCAGCTCGTCGACCGCGCTCTGGGGCGTGGCCCAGCTGGTGCAGAAGCGCACGGCCGTGTGGTTTTCGTCCACGACCTGCCAGCGCTCGAAGCCGAAGGCCTCTTCCAGGCGGGGAAGAACGTCGTTGGCGATGACGGGGAAGATCTGGTTGGTGGTGTTCTCTACGAGGAAGGGGATGCGCTTGCGCTGGAAGGCGGCGCGGATGCCGTCGGCCAGGCGGTCGGCGTGGCGCGCGAGCTTGAAGTAGAGCCCCTCGTTCATCAGCGTTTCGAACTGGATGCCGAGCAGGCGCCCCTTGGCGAGCATGCCGCCGTTCTGCTTGATGAAGTAGCGGAAGTCCTCGGAGAGGTGCGTGTCGGAGAAGACGACGGCTTCGCCGAACAGCGCCCCCTGCTTCGTGCCGCCGATGTAGAAGACGTCGCACAGGCGCGGCAGGTCCTTGGGGAGGATGTTGCAGCCGGAGGCCTCCAGGCCGTAGCCCAGGCGGGCGCCGTCGATGAAGAGGGGAATCTCCCAGTCCTGGCAGACCTGGTGCAACTCTTCGAGCTCCCGCTTGGTGTAGATGGTCCCGAGCTCCGTCGGGAAAGAGATATAGACCATGCCCGGCTGGGCCATGTGCTCGCGGCTGAAGTCGCTGTGGTGTGCCTGGAGCGCGTCGCGCACCTGCGCCGCGGTGATCTTGCCCGCGGGCGCGGGGAGGGCGAGCGCCTTGTGGCCGCCGTGCTCCACGGCGCCGGTCTCGTGGACGTTGATGTGGGCGCTCTCCGCGCAGAGCACGCCCTGGTGCGGGCGGAGCAGGGCGGAGATGACCGTGACATTGGTTTGCGTGCCGCCCACCAGGAAATGGACGTCGGCGTCGGGGCAGTCGAAGACATAGCGGATGCGCCGGGCGGCTTCCTCGCAGTGCGGATCCTCCCCGTAGCCCAGGGTCTGCTCCAGGTTCGTGGCCTGCAGCGCCTCCAGGATCTGCGGACAGCATCCTTCCAGATAATCGCTTTCGAAGTGGAACATATACGCTACCAACTAATCGTATTCAGTTCTGCAAGGTAAGAAAAAAATCCTTTGGATATACCTGGGGAATGATTATTTTTGTGACAATCGCGTAGGAAACGAAAAGGGCCGCGATTCACATCGCGGCCCTTTCGCAATTCTAACCAAAATTATTAACCAATGAAAATCTATTCGACCGTACTAATAACAAGCACCGTGCCAAAACAAAAAATTCATTATAAAAAATGTTAAAAACGAACGCAGCCCGGTTGTTGGACGCCGCCGGAATCGCATATGAGCTAATCCCTTACGAATACACGGAGGACGACCTGAGCGCGCAGCACGTGGCTGCGGAGCTGGGGGAGGACATCGACCGGGTGTTCAAGACCCTGGTGCTGCGCGGCGACCGCACGGGCTTTTTCGTGTGCGTAATCCCGGGCGACTTCGAGGTGGACCTGAAGGTCGCCGCCCGGATCTCCGGCAACAAGAGCTGCGAGATGCTCCACCTCAAGGAGCTGCTCCCGACCACGGGCTACATCCGCGGCGGCTGTTCGCCCATCGGGATGAAGAAGCCGTTCCCGACGTACATACACGAATCCGCGCTGCTCTACGACTTCATCTACATCAGTGCAGGGCAGCGCGGACTTCAGTTCAAGATCGCGCCGCAGGATCTGATCGACTTCGTCGGCGCGGAGATCTATCCTATCTAGAGGGGCTTGTATTCAAAGGCGACCAGCTTCGCGTCGCCTTTGAGCAGGTAGCCCGGGCGCAGGGCGAAGAAGCCGTTGTAGTTGTTGTGGTGCCAGCTCGAGAGGTCAAGGCCTTCCTTGATCAGTTCCCACTCGCCGTCTTCTCCCAATTTCCAGACGCTGACGATGTTGCGCTCGTTCCGGATGCGCTGGGTCCCTCCGGTCAAGTTCCCGAAGTTGGCTTGCTCGTTGTAGAAGAGGAAGAGACCGGCGGAGTTTTTCTCCGTTGTTTCGAAGGTTGCCGTGATCTCGTAGGACTCGTCCACGGCGGTCATGAGCCAGAGCGTGCCGTCGAAGTAGCCCGGCTGCCACTTGGACCAGAGAAGGGGATTCTGGACGTCGCGCAGGTAGCTGTAATCGCCCTGCAGGCCGCCCTGTTCCCATTTCGCGCCGTCCTGCTCCGTCAGCACGGGCCAGCCGTCCTCCGTCCACTCGACGCTCTCGATGATGGTGCTGCGGCCCAGGGTGTGGAAACCGTTGCGGTAGGCGTGGTAGACGACGTACCAGTTGCCGTCGGCGTCGTCGATCAGGGTGCCGTGGCCCTTGGACCACCAGGCCTCGTCGGCGCTGTAGGTGTGGACCATCGGGTTGTGCGGGCTGTTCTCCCACGGGCCGAGTGCGCTCTTGCTGCGCGCCACGACGACCATGTGGCTCGTGACGGGGCCGGCGGTGCCGCCCTCGGCGCTCACGAGGTAGTAGAAGTCGCCGCGCTTGAAGAGCTTCGGGGACTCCAGCCACATGCCTTCGGTCTCCCATTCGGCGGGGTACTCCCAGCCGTCATAGACCTTCTTCGGCTTGCCGGCGGCGGCCAGGCCGTCCTGGGTCAGGGGCGTGACCCAGCCGTTGTTCGTATAGAGGTAGCGCTGCCCGTCCTCGGCCACGACGTGGCCCGGGTCGATGCCGCCCACGTCCAGCTTGACCGGCTTGCTCCAGGGGCCTTCCGGCCGGTCGGCCGTGACGACGTAGTTCTCGCCGCGGCTGGTCGGGTAGTAGATGTAGAACTTGTCACCGACCTTGCAGAGGTCGGGGGCGTAGATGGAGTAGTCACCGTCCTCGACGGCGCGTGCAATCGGCTCCCAGTGGATCAGGTCCGTGGAGTGCCAGACGAGCAGGGCGGGGAAGTAGGTGAAGGACGAGTGGGTGATGTAGAAGTCCTTGCCGTCGCGCACGATGCTCGGATCCGGGTAGTCGCCCGGGAAGATGCAGGTCTTGAGCGGCGCCGCCTGGGGCGCGCAGGAGGCCAGGACGGCGATCGCCGCCAGGGCCGTGAGGAGGGTACGTGGTTTCATCCGGTTAATAAATTTGTGCGACAACAAAGATACTGATTTTTTCGTTCATTACTCCCAGCTGCTGCTGGTGGCGGTGCCGTCGGAAGCGAAGTTGAAGATATATTTCATGATGGGCTTGTCCTGATACCTTTCGGCATAGGCGGGAACCTTACCATACTGCATGTCGACGCCGCCGCTCACGCCCTTGGAAACCCCACCGTCCAGCTTCTCGTAGCTTTTGTTGACGGCATAGTACTCGTAGTCGTAGGCGTGCTTGGCGCTGAATATCTCTTCTTTGGAGGAATCGAAACCGCTCTTCAGCTTGATGAACAAACGGGCGCCCAGGGTGGCGGGCAGCTGGTTGGCCTTGACGGTCTTGGCCCACGTTTTTGAAGTCATGGTCTCGGTCTTTACCGCACCGGTGGCATCGTAGTATTCCACCGTCAGGTCGAATGCATTGAAGAGGTCATCGGTGACCGAAAAACTGTATTCCATCACGGCGGCAACGGGGGTGGTGTCCTTCGTCGGGGTGTCGGGCTGGTCGGGAAGGGTCTTTTCGCAGGATGTGAACAGGGTGGTGCAGCAAAGGACGGCTGCGAGCGTCATGAGAATCATTTTCATGTTATTTATTGGATTGATAATTATTGATATTTACTACTTGTTGTTTGGTTCGAAGATGACGAACCAATCGCCATCGACGTCGGGCATTGCGTAGGCGACCGTCTTCCCGTCCGAAGAGATGAATCGGTCGAAGATGTCCTCGTCTCCAGGGTGTTGTGCGGTACCTTGATATTGGAATCCCAGTCTGAGCAGCCAGTTCTTGGCGACATCGTAGGGTAAATCCTCACACCAGTTTTGACAGTAGACATACCGCAGGTTCTTCCCGTCCTCCGTCTCGAAGAGGTACTGCTCCGTGAGCTCCGGGGCCACATAGTAATATCGGTGCCAGCTGGCATAGACTTCTTCCCAGTAATCAAGCCCGTCGTTCCCGGCCCGCCACCACGGCTTGGCCTGTATGTGCTTCTCTACATCGGCAATACTGCAGCCCCAGTCCAATAAGGGATCGGTGACGAGGACGCCGTTTTCGCCGTCATTTATCCATTGGTTTACTTCCCATTTCGCGCCGAAGAAAGGAGGTTGCCACTTGCGGGTCTGGTAGTTGAAGTAGCAGGTAAAATACTCTCCCGCTCCCAATTTGACGGGCTCCAGGGTGCCGAGGAGGTCGTCTTCGCCTCCGTCTTTGCGTTCACCCCAGAACTCCAGGGTCAGATCGTCGCCATGCGCCAGGGTGAAAAAGGTATATCCGTATTTAGGGTGGCAATAGGCAACGCAGTCGTACAGGTCCGGGTCCGTGTTCTCGATATAACGCTCTTCTACGTCCAGGGCGGGGTTGAGGCGAATGCCGGGGTGGAGCTGTTCCGCCTCGGACCCATATAGCGTGACTTTGCTATAGGTCGGTTCGTCGGTGAGGCCGAGGACAGTGAGATCGATGTTGCAGCCCATTGCCTTGGGGGTGAGGCTGACGTCGGCCGCGCCATTCTGAATCGTCAGCGTCGTAGCATCGTACCCCAATGCATAAATATAAGATACAGGGTTTGCGTTGGCCATGATGCTGACCGTGGAGAGCTCGGATTCGTCGACGACATGCCATCCCCGCAGGTCTTTTCCGTTGAGGTGCGCGACGATGGTCTGCCAGGCTACAATTGTGTAGGTGCCGGCGGGCAGGTCGTTGGCCTCGATGGTCATCGGGTCGAGAAACATGGATGTCTCTGCGCCCAGTTTGTCCACCAGATGTCCCTCCTGATTGTAGATGAGCACGCTGTCGACGACCGTGATTTTTTTCTGCATAAACAGTAAGTCTATTCCTTCCATGCCCAGTTCGACGTAAAGGGGTTCGGGATTCACCGTGATGGTGGCGTCGAAACGACCTTCGGAATTGTCTTTCATGCAGGCCGTGAACACCGGCAGGGCCATCAGCAGCGTCAAGGCCACAAATGCAGTAAAAGAATGTTTCATATACATACGCTTTGCTCGTTAAATCCGGGAGCAAAGGTATACAAAGCGGGGTGGCCTGTTGTGCCACCCCTGCAAATCATTGTGCCAATTCTGCAAAATCTACTTTTTGGCCGCTTTCCGGTAGTCTGAAGGAGACATGGAAAAAGCTTCGTCGAAGAGGCGGTAGAAGGTGCGGCGGGAAAGGCCGCAAAGTTCGGCGATGAGGGCTACGGAATCAGACGTGGTGGCCAGCAGGCGGGCGGCGTAGCGCAGGCGGTAGCCGTTGATGAAGTCGGTTGGCGTCACGCCGGCGCACTCGCGCAGGGCGTCGTAGACATAGGTGCGGTTGGTGCCGGCCAGGCTGGCCAGTGTGTCCTGGTTGGTGTCAGGATCGGTGAAGACATCGGGATTGTTCATCAGCTCGCACAGGCGGCGGTAGAGCTGCTGACTCTGCGTAAGCGTTTCGGCCGGCCTTTCCTGAAGGGCTTTGCGCTCTTCGGCCTCGGCCTTCTCGCGCTGCTGGATCTCCTGGTAGAGGCTGCGGTTCTTTGCCTCCAGCGCCTTGTTGTATTTGCGAGCGCGCACAAGGAGATAGCCCACGAGCAGGATGATCACGATGGCCGAAAGGAGGCCGATGCGGTGAACGGCCAGCGAGTGGCGGCGGCTGGTGATCTCGGCCTCTTTCTGCCGGATGACCTCTTGCTGCTCCATGTCCATCTTCCGCTCCTCCAGGTGGATGGAATCGCTCAGGTGGCGCATGCGGTCGGCGTAAACCATGGCCTCGCGCGTACGCCCGGCCTTTTGCAAGGCCTTGTACTGGCTCATCATGTAGTTGTCGATGTAGGAGTTGTTGATGGAGCTGCCCCGGGCCAGATAGAGGGAATCGCTCTTGCGGAACAGGAGGAGGGCCTCTTCATAGCGGCCGACTATCGTCAGGTAGCGGGCTTCGGCCACCAGGTCATAGGGCGACGGATTGGGAGCCTGCCGGTGCTTCAGGTAGAGCGCCTCGGCCTTGTCGAAAAGGCCGTTGGCGGCATAGTTGAGGGCCTGGTTGATGGTCAGGATGCTGCTGCGTGCGTTCAGGATATTCTCCGGCATGTCGGGACAGCGGGTCATGCGGGCCCGGGCCGTATCGCCTTTGGCGATCAAAGGGAGCGCTTTTTGGGGCATGTCCTGCTCGAGGTAGAACTCCGTGGTCTCTACGACGGCTACAACCAGGGCGTCTGCAATCCAGTAATCTTTGGGCTCTGTTACACCCATCATCAGGTCGATGCCATCCAGATAATAGCGTTCGGCCTCTTCCGGATGCCCCATATTTTTCTCACAATCACCTTTGACGGTGAGTGCGCGGCTCTTTATCCGCAGGGCCATCTGCCCGTCCATGCCACCCTTGTCCGCGTCGGCAATCAACTCGTCGGCCAGGTGGATGGCCTTCCCCCAATCGCCATTCTTGGTCAGCATGGAGGTGAGCTGGAGCAGAGCCGAATAATAGTTGACGTCTTTGCTCCGGAGTTCGGGACTGTGCTTGATCTGCTCACCGTAGTAAACAGCCAGTCGCGTCTTGCCCATTACCCCGTAGATGTTGGACCGGATCAGGTTGGCCGTGGTTTCCGTGAACACGCCTGCGCGCTCGGCACTGTCTACCCGCGCCAATACTTGCTCCGGCTTTGTATATAAGATATCCTGAAGCTCGTACTTCAGCTGGGTTGCCTCCTCGCTGCGGTCGGGCTTGGAGCAGTTTACCAACAACGGCAAAGCCGCTAAAACGACAGCCAACAAGATGGTATATCTGCTATTTTTCATGTAATGCACTTAAACCGCGCAAAGATAGGCAGTTTTTTCCAATTAAGGGATTATTCCCCCGTTCGGATGTACTGCAGGGCCCGCTCCAGTTGGTTGTCACGGCCGGTGGCCTCGAAAAGGTCTGCATCCAGGGCGATGGGGATGTCAGGGGTGACTCCCACGCCTTCCAGGATGCCAAGTTCGTCACTGATGGTACTGCTGGTGGGGATATAGGCATAGAACGGAGTCTCTCCTCTGACCCCAATGCTGCTGGCGTATGAATAAGAGTAGTATTCCGGCTCGGACAACAGAAGGCTCAATCCTCCCCAGGTGTTGCCGCCCATCACCACGGCGTTGTCCATAGCCTTGGCCCCCAGACAGGTATGTTCGGCCATACTCATAGTTTTGCTGTTGGCCAGCACCACCACGGGTTCCGTAATGACGGCGTGTTCTGCTTGCATGGTCGGGAAGTGATTTGGCGTGAGAGGAGAATAGTCCAGCCGTCCCACCCCGCTTTTGAACCGGGCCGAGGAGACGTTGTGACCTCCGCTGGGAAGAAGAGCCCCCAGTACATAGGCATAATCGGACGAATAACCGCCGGTGTTGCCGCGGAGGTCAATCACTACGCCTTTGAGTTTTCCTTCCTGGTGAAGGTCCTGGATGGCCGTGAACCACTCGTTCCAGACAGCGGAAACCCTCTGGGTCATTATTTTCTGGCATTCGCTGGCCATAAGATTCCCTTCCAAATACTGGCCCAGAGAGAAGCCGGTACAGTGAAAATATGCGATTCCGGGGTCAAAGAGCATAAATTGTATGTCGATCCAGGAAATGGAGTCGCTGAGGTCAAAGGGTTCAAACGCAATGCCAATGTTCTGGTACTTGGTGGCAAGGACCTGATTGAAATAGTCCAGATCCTGCATGGAGTCCAGTTTGTAAGCGGCCAGTTCCCGATAGGCGGCCCTGTATTGCACCAGGAAATACAGCTCCAGGTCTGTAAGGTCCGCTCTTTTGGCTTCAAGCGCTTTAATGGCCGCATCCAAGGCCTGGAGGGCCGCTTGCACCTGACCTTCAATGAAGCTGGCGGGTCGGGTGTTTGTCAGATGAAAACGCAAAGCCTGGTTTTCACCGGCCTGGGGAGTGAGATAATAGCCCTTGTGAGGTGACCTTCCTTCGTTTATGTCGGGCCGGGAAGCGTTGCGCAATTCGGCAGGAAAGATGGCGATATAGTTGCCGGAATCCAGGTTTTTGACTTCCACCACGAGATGTCCGTCGTGAAGCGGGGACAGGATGGCGGTGTAAAGGGCTTCCAGCTCTTCGTCGCTCACCGGATTCTCTTCTTCGTCCCGCTGGTCCAGTTCTTCCATCAGGGGAAGATACTCTCTGTACACGGCGTCCCAGTCCAGCCCGTGCTGCATCTCGTAATCCCAGATTCCGTAATTGCAGTTGAGGCCGGTCCAAAGCGCCTGGAACTGCGCTGTGAAAGACTGAGATGCCTCTAAAAAAGAAAGGACGTCTTTTTGGCCATAAGACAGAATGACGTCGCTTTCCTTACGGCAGCCGACCGTAGCCAGGACTAATGCCAGCATGATTCCAATCTTTTTCATAGGCTAGAAAATATAAAAGACGCCTGCCTGCAGGCCGATGGTTGTATTATAACGAGGGTCCTGGATAATCATATAGTCTTTCTGGGTGCTGGTGAGGCCGTAGTAGCAGCGGGCCTCGGCCTGAACGGCCCAGTGGGAGAGAAAACGCCATTCCACCCCGACACCGCCGGCAAGGCCCCACTCCGTGCGGTTGTCCCGGGTGGAATCAAAAACAAAGTCTTCGTCCACATCCGTTACCTGATCAGACGTTACGTTAGTATACTTTCCTTTCAGATGGGAGGAGCACCACCAGGCTCCATAACCGCCCAGGTTCAAGAACCCCCTTACGAAGGAACCTCCAAAACTGAAGGACGCCATCACAGGTAACTGCAGATAACTGTTGGCAGTGACGTAGTCGGTTCCCGATAAAGACTCGAAGGTCCTTTGCTGACGGTAATTCTTGGCCGTCATATTGAGTTCGGCCCGCAAACCCAGCCAGTCGGCAAAATTGTACTGGCCCGCAATACCGGCACTGGGGCCCCACTGTCCCCGGTATTTGAGGTCTGCCATATAGTGCGTGTCAATGGAATAATGGTTCCAGACGGCGCCTCCAAAGACGCCCGCGCGCCACTGGGCCTGGGCCGAAAACCCCAGCAAAAAGAGCGCGGCCAAAAGCAAGGTGGGCTTTTTAAATGTTTTCAAAATCATTTGTTCTTAAGTTCGTCTGACAGTTCGAGATTCTCTCGGATAAACCGGCCCAGGGCGGCGTTTTTTTCTCCAATCCGCCACCGCTGGTATACGATGACCGCCACCAGCATCAAGACGATGACGATGAGGGCGGCCGCCAGGGCGACGGAGATGACCATGGTGAAATCCATAAGCTTTGCTCGTTAAATCCGGGTACAAAGGTATGCAAAGCGGGATGGACTGTTGTGCCACCCGAGCAAATCATTGTGCCAATTCTGCAAAACTTGCCTCGATGAGGGGCAGCAGCTCCTCGTCGGCGGGGAGCCAGCGGACACTGTGCAGGTCCGTGGCTCCCAGCCAACGGGCGGCTTCATGCTCGTTGAGGTGCAGGGCCTCGCCGGTGAGCGAGCACATGTAGCAGTGCATCGTGAGATGGAACTGCGGGTAGTCGTAGTCCACGGTGTGCAGGAAGGCGTCCACGTGGATTTCGGCCGAGAGCTCCTCCCGGATTTCCCGGACGAGCGCAGCCTCCGGCGTCTCGCCGGGCTCCATCTTCCCGCCGGGAAATTCCCACCAGTCCTTCCAGTCGCCATAGCCCCGCTGGGTGGCAAAGATCTTGTCCCCCTTGCGGATGATGGCCGCGACGACTTCGATGGTTTTCATGGTTGTGCTATCGCAATCCAATCGTGGTAAAAACGATGCGTGATGGAATGTCGCCCGTACTGCAACTCCATTTCAGCCGACCCTCCGGCGTATAGCAAAACACTTTACCAGGCGTGATATTGTCCCGGGAATCGGTTACGAAAATCTCGCGGGTCTGGGGGTTGACGGCGAGGCCGCAGGGATTCTGGAACTGCGCGTCGGTGCCGTCGGTGATGAAGCGGCGGGTCTTGATTTGATGGGTTTTCACGTCGACAAGGGCGTAACTGACATCGCTGGTTTGGATAAAATGATTCCACGTGTTGTTCAGCACGTATAGCAAGTCGCCGCACTGGGTCATCTCGGAGCAGGGCAGCATTTCCATTGCTTCGATGACCTGGTCGATTTTTGTGTCGATGAGATAGACCCATGGCTGGATATCATAGTAATCACCGCGGCTCGACACCCAGATGATGCCGTAAGGGTCAAGTTCCATCCGGTGCAGATTGAGTGCCACTTCGATGGTCTTGACTACTTGGAAGGTCGCCAGGTCAATGACTGAAACGGTGTGATCGAAGTCCGGCTCGTTTTGGCAGCCGGAGTTGGCGACATACAGTTTGCCACCGCTGATCACCATCTCTTCCGGATCGCACCCGACCTTGCAAGTCCCGGCTATCTCGAGGGTCTCCAAGTCGATCTTGGCAATATATCCCTTAACAGGTTGCTCCTCCTCCTCTACCGCCTTTGTCCTATAGGCGCTGACATAGGCGAAGCCGTCCTGGAATACGATGTAGCGACAGCCGGGCACGGATACGCTGCCGACATGCTGCACCGTGGAGGCATTCATCACTTCCACATTGCCGGAGCCGCTGATCACGGCATAAAGCCTGCCGCCATACAGCTGCAGGTCGTTCCCTCCGTCGCCAAGCTCCTGCACCAAGCCGGGATTGCGCTCCCCGTAGACGTTCTTACTATAGATGCCGGATTGGTAGTCGTAATAGTCGAGCGTGCACTTGTTGCTTCCCAGGAGTCCCTCGTTGAGCAGGAAGAACCCTTGGATTTCGGGGATTTCGGGCTCGCCCTCCGGCGGGTCCATCCTGCCGCAGGCTGCTGAACCCACCAGCAGCGCCGCTGCAAAAGCGACCAGGCTCCGTTTCATCGGGACGGCTCGGCGCATCAGTGCTGGATGGACATCAGGCGGATGTACTTCAGGACGTAGTCCGACCAGCCCTCGGGGCCGGGATACTGGTAGCGGGCGTTGCCGTTCGGATCCTCCTTGAAGATGGTCTCACCGGTGGGGGTCAGGGTGACCCAGCCGCGCGGGGAGAGCTTGTAGATGATGTCGTCGCCCTCGACCGCGTTGATGACGGCGAGCGGGTCCCACATCTTCTGGAACTTGTCTTCGGTGAGGAACTGGTAGATCCACTTGATCGGGTGGGCGTCGGTCCAGTTCATGTCCTGGATGATCTGGGCGGCGCTGTAGTACAGCGGGTCGCCGACCTCGCCCGGGGAGAAGACGATGTCGATGTCCTTGGGCAGGAGATCGAAGAACTTCAGGGAGAAGTCGATGGCGGCCGTAAAGTTGTAGTCGTGCTCGAAGGAGTCGCCGAACACGCCGCCCATCGCATAGATGTTCTTGACCTTGCGCTGCACGAGCTCCACGCCGCTGAGCGGGGAGTACTCGTCCGGGCCGGACTCGAGCAGGCGGGCGAGGGAAGTCACGAAGCCGATGGAGGCGATGGTGACGGACTTGTCCGGCTGCGCGGCCAGGAGCTTGCGGTAGAGCTTGTAGCCGTCCATGTAGTCCCCGTCGTCGCCGACGGTGCGCTTGAAGAGCGGCTGGCCGTCGATCGAGCGGGCATAGGCCATGTTGTGGTAGGGGATGTAGACGTGCGGATCCGTGACGCCGGCCTTCTCCAGGCCGATGGGGAGATCGGGATAGCCGTAGTAGTTGTTCATCACGTCGACGGCGTCGGCGTTGGCCCGGTTCATGCGGTCCACGATCACGCCGAGCAGGGTGCAGCGCTTCATGTCCATGTAGCGGTAGAGCATCATCAGGGCGAAGAGGTCGTCCGTCGAGGAGCCCATGTCGCAGTCGAGGATCACGCGGATGTCCTGCTGCTCATAGTTGGACTTGACGTTGATGTCCTTGGAGGCGCAGTAGACCGTGTGCTGGCCGTTCTCGCGGGCGAAAGCCAGGGCGTCCGCCAGGTCGTCCTCGGCGAAGCTGCGGGTGCTGTCGAAGTAGTACAGTCCGGTGTCCGGGTCGCGCCAGCCGCCGATGATGTTCTCATGGGCGTGGGCGTGCTTGATGACGGAGGGGAGGCTCTTGCGGTCGAAGTGGTCCTGCGTGGCTTTGTAAGAGACCATCAGGCCCTCCTTCGGGTAGGTCATGGTGTTGAGGTCGAGGGTGAAGCCTTCGGGCATCGTCTGCCCGATCACCCACAGTGCCGTTGCCAGGTCCTTGTCGGAGACCGTCTGCTGAGCGAATGATGGCACGGCTATAGCCAGTGCCATCATGATGATTAATCCTTTTTTCATACTAGTGCTGAATTGCCATCAAACGGAGGTATTTCAGAACCGTGTCGCACCAGACCGGGTCGCCGACATACTGGTAGCGGGCGTTGCCGTTGGGATCCTCCTTGAAGAGGGTCTCGCCGTTCGGGGTGAGGGTCACCCAGCCGCGCGGGGAGAGCTTGTAGAAGCCGTCGCCCTCGACGGCGTTGATGACCGCCTGCGGGTCCCACATCTTCTGGCCGGTGTCGCAGTTGAGGAACTGGTAGGTCCACTTGATCGGATGCAGATCCGTCCAGTTCATGTCGGAAATCACGGTCTCGGGACGGTAGTCCAGCGGGTCGCCGACCTCGCCCGGGGAGAAGACGATGTCGATGTCCTTCGGCAGGAGCTCGAAGAACTTGAGGGAGAAGTCGATGGCCGCCTTGAAGTTGTAGTCGGGCTCGACGGCGTCGCCGAAGACGCCGCCCATCGCGTAGATGTCCTTGACCTTGCGGCTGACCAGCTCGACGCCGTTCAGCGGGGAGTACTCGTCCGGACCTGACTCAAGCAGGCGGGCCAGGGAGGTCACGAAGCCGATGGAGGCGATGGTGACGGACTTGTCCGGGGACTCCGCGAGGAGCTTGCGGTAGAGCTTGTAGCTCTCCATGTAGGTGCCGTTGTCGCCGACGGTGCGCTTGAACATGGGCTGGGCGTCCACGCTGCGGGCGTAGGGGAGGTTATGATAGGTGATGAACACGTGCGGGTTGGGGATGCCCTGGGTCTCCAGGCCGATGGGGATGTCGGGGTAGCCGTAGAAGTTGTTGAGGACGTCGACGATGTCGGCGTTGGCCTTGCCCATGCGGTCCACGATCACGCCGATGAGGTTGCAGCGCTTCATGTCCATGTAGCGGTAGAGCATCATCAGGGCGAAGAGGTCGTCGGTGGAGGAGCCCATGTCGCAGTCGAGGATCACGCGGATGTCCTTCTGCTCGTAGTTCGTCCAGATGTTGATGTCCTTGGAGGCGCAGTAGACCGTGTGCTGGTCGTTCTCACGGGCGAAGGCCACGGCAGCGGCGAGGCTGTCCTCCGGGAACATCCGGGTGCTGTCGAAATAATACTTGTCTTCCTCGGGGTTGTACCAGCCGCCCACGAGGTTGTTGTGGGCGTGGGCGTGCTTGATCACGGCCGGAAGGCTCTTGCGGTCGAAGCTGTTCTGCGTCTCCTTGTAAGAGACCATCAGACCTTCGGTCGGCTGACGCATCGTGTTGAGGTCGAGGGTGAAGCCGTCCGGGTACATCTGTCCCATGGCGTAAATGACGTTGACCAGGTCTTTGTCCGAGATCTTTTCCTGCGCGCGGGCAGGCATGAGGGCGCAGCAGAGTGCAAGCGCGAACAGTAATTTTTTCATTCTATAAGGTTATTGGTTACAATTTAAGCTCACGAAGATAACCTTTTTGGCGGAAAATATCAAAAATTCGCAGTAAATTTGCGGAAGACCACAAAGCAGTTCTTATGCACGATTTAGCCATCATCGGAGGAGGACCCGGCGGTTACGTGGCCGCGGGGCGCGCCGGCGCCGCCGGACTTTCCGTCGTCCTGTTCGAGAAGAATAACCTGGGAGGCGTCTGCCTCAATGAGGGGTGCATCCCCACCAAGACCCTGTTATACAGCGCCAAAGTGTATGATTACGCGCAGCACGCCGACCGCTACGGCGTGTGCGTGGAGGCGCCGGCCGTCGACTTCGGCGCCATCTTCAAGCGCAAGGAGAAGGTGGTCCGCAAGCTCGTCGCCGGCGTGAAGGCGCAGATGAAGGCGGCGGGCGTGGAAGTGGTCACCGCCGGGGCGGAGATCCGCGGCCGCAGCGGGGAAGGATTTGCCGTCGTGGCCGACGGCGAAGAGTACATCGCCCGCAACCTGCTGATCTGCAGCGGCTCCGAGGCGGTCGTGCCGCCCATCCCCGGCCTGCGCGAGAGCGCGGCCGTCGTGACCAACCGCGAGATCCTCGCGCTCGAGGAGCAGCCCGCTGAGCTGGTCGTCATTGGCGGCGGCGTGATCGGAATGGAATTCGCCAGCTTCTTCAACTCCATCGGCACGAAGGTGACGGTGGTGGAGATGCTCCCGAAGATTCTCGGCCCGATGGACGACGAGATCAGCGCGATGCTGCAGGCGCAGTACGCCAAGAAGGGCGTCGACTTCCAGCTGGGCTGCAAGGTCACGGCGGTCGAAGGCGACACGGTGGTCTATGAGACCCCGGCTGGGGAGACCTGCCGTGTGCGCGGAGACCGGATCCTCGTGTCGGTGGGGCGCCGGGCGAAGCTCGACGGCTTCGGTCTGGAGAGCCTGGGCGTGGAACTCGCCCTGAATTCCGCCGGCCGGCCCTGCGGCGTCAAGGTGGACGAACATATGCGCACGAGCGTGCCGGGCGTCTACGCCGCAGGCGACGTGACGGGCTTCTCGCTGCTGGCGCACACCGCGTCCCGCGAAGGCGAGGTGGCCGTGAACGACATCCTCGGCAAAGCCGACCGGATGCGTTACGACGCCATCCCCGGCGTGGTCTACACCAACCCGGAAGTCGCCGGGGTGGGCCTGACCGAAGCCGAGGCTGCCGCGAAGGGGCTGGACGTGCTCGTGCAGAAGCTCCCGATGGCCTTCTCCGGCCGCTTCGTGGCCGAGAACGAGCGGGGCGAGGGCGTCTGCAAGGTCCTGGTGGACAAGGCCTCCCGCAAGGTGCTGGGCGTCCACATGCTGGGCAACCCCTGCTCCGAACTGATCCACGGCGCCTGCCTGGCCATCGAGCACGGGCTGACGGTGGAACAGCTCCAGGAGACCGTTTTCCCGCATCCGACCGTATCTGAAATCCTGAAGGAAACCCTTATTAATCTATAGTATCATGGATGACAAAATGACCCGCCGCGAGGCCCTCAAGGGCCTGTTCTTCGCGGGGATGGGCCTCGCCGTCGGCGGCCCGCTCCTGCAATCAATGGGCACTCCTGCCCACGCTGCCACCCTGCCCGCCCCCTGGAAGGAGGCGCCCGAAGGATCGAGAATCGACGCGCGCACCTGGGACAAGATGGGGGAGACCCTCGGCATGCTTGGCCTGGGCTGCATGCGTCTGCCGACGCGCTCCGGCGCCAGCGGCGGCTTCGGCCGCCACCAACCCCTGGACCAGGAGGCAGTCAACGCGATGGTGGATTACGCCATCGCGCACGGCGTCAACTACTTCGATACGGCGCCCGCCTACGGCGAATCGGAGGTCGTGACGGGCAAGGCGCTGAGCCGCCATCCGCGGTCTTCCTTCCGCATCGCGACGAAGATTTCCAACATGAACGGCCGTCCGACGCTGGAGGCCGGCAAGCAGATGTTTGAAACCTCCCTGAAGAATCTCCAGACGGAGTACATCGACTTCCTGCTCTGCCACAACATCCAGAATATGGCCGGTTTCAAGACCCGTTTTCTCGACAACGGCCTGTTCGAATGGCTGAAGGAGCAGAAGACCAAGGGCCGCATCCGGCACCTGGGATTCTCCTACCACGGATCCAACGCCGATTTCCCGGCCCTGGTGGATTTCTACGACTGGGACTTCGTACAGATCCAGCTCAACTACGTGGACTGGAAGGAGATGTCCGCGGGCTGGGGCGGCAACACCGGCGCGACCAGCTCCGAGTTCCTCTATAACTATCTCGTCGGCAAGGGCATTCCCGTGCTGGTGATGGAGCCCGTGAAGGGCGGCGCCCTGGCGAATGTCAGCGACGGCGTCGCGGCCGTGATGCGCGAGCGCCATCCCGACCTCACGCCCGCCGCGAACGCCCTGACCTTCGTGGGCTCGCTGCCCGGCGTGATGGTGACCCTGAGCGGCATGTCCAACATGGCCCAGCTGATGGAGAACGTCTCCCTGTTCACGGGTTTCAAGCCCTTCGACGAGCAGGAGCGCGCCTTCATGCTGACCGTGGCGGACCTCTACAAGTCCAAGGGACAGATCCCCTGCACGGCCTGCGCCTACTGCATGCCCTGCCCGGCCGGCGTGGACATCCCCGGCAACTTCAAGGTCTTCAACAGCGCCAGCGACGCGCTCCTGGCCCTGGACAGCGACCGCAAAGATCTGACGGACAAGCGCAAGGCCTTCCTGAAACTCTACAACGCCCAGGAAGCGGGCACCCGCGCCGACGCGTGCGTGAAGTGCAACGCCTGCCTGCCCAAGTGCCCGCAGCACATCAGTATTCCGCAGCATATGGAGCGGATTCGCGGGCTGGTGGCAAAACTTTAGGGCGCTTTTGAACAAACAGAACATTTTATGGACGGCAGGATGTAAAGAATCTCTGCCCGAATCCCTATTTTTGCACCACTAGTCAATAACACCAATACAACCGATATGAAGAAATCCATTTTGATTGCCGCGCTGCTGCTCACGGGCGTCTCCGCCCTGGCCCAGCCGCAGCTGCGCAAGGACAACATCGACGAGGTCCTTGCCGCCATGACCCTTGAAGAGAAAGCCACCCTCCTGGTGGGCGGCGCCCGCGCCCAGATCGTGAACGGCGTCACCTCCGGCGTCGCCGCCCAGGTGCCCGGCGCGGCCGGCAACACCCGGCCCATCGAGCGCCTCGGCATCCCCGGGACGGTGCTGGCCGACGGCCCTGCCGGCCTGCGCATCCAGCCGACCCGTCAAGGGACGAGCCAGACCTTCTACTGCACCGGTTTCCCCGTGGGTACGCTGCTCGCCAGCTCCTGGGACACCGCGCTCGTGGAGCAGGTGACCACCGCCATGGGTGAGGAAGTGCACGAGTATGGCGTGGACGTGCTCCTCGCCCCGGGCATGAACATCCACCGCAACCCGCTCTGCGGCCGCAACTTCGAGTACTTCTCCGAGGATCCGCTCCTGTCCGGCAAGATGGCCGCCGCCTATGTGCGCGGCATCCAGAGCAACAACGTGGGCACCTCCATCAAGCACTACGCGGTCAATAATCAGGAGACCAACCGCAACGAGGACGACGCCCGCGTGAGCGAGCGCGCCCTGCGCGAAATCTATCTGAAGAATTTCGAGATTGCCGTTAAAGAGGCTGATCCCTGGACGGTGATGTCCTCCTACAACCAGCTCAACGGCGAGTACACCCAGCAGAAGAAAGACCTGCTCACCACGATCCTCCGCGACGAGTGGGGCTACAAGGGCATCGTCATGACCGACTGGGGCAACAAGGCCGGGACCGTCAAGTCCGCCTGGGCCGGCAACGACCTCATGGAGCCGGGCAACCAGAACGAGATCGACCGCATCATCGCGGGCGTGAAGGACGGCAGCCTGTCCATCGAGGACGTGAACCGCAACGTCCGCCGCATGCTCGAATACATCGTCCGCACCCCTTCCTTCATCAAGTATCAGTATTCCAACAAGCCGGACCTCAAGGCTCACGCCCAGGTGGCCCGCCAGGCTGCCGGCGAGTCCATCGTGCTCCTCCGCAACGAGGATGTGCTGCCGCTCAAGGGCAATGAGAAAGTGGCCCTCTACGGCATCTCCGCCCTCGATTTCGTGGCCGGCGGCACCGGCTCCGGCGACGTGAACAAGGCCTATGTCGTGAACATGGAAGACGCCATGACGAACGCCGGCTTCCAGCTGGACAAGACCCTCTCCGACTACTACAAGGCCTACATCGCCTACGACAAGGCGCAGACCTCGCTCAGCGGCACGGTCTTCTCCTGGTTCATGAGCCACAAGCTGGCTGAAATCGCCATCCCCGCCACCGCCATCGCCAATGAGGCGAAGGCCAACGACGTGGCTGTGGTGGTCCTCGGCCGCAACGCGGGCGAAGGCGCCGACCGCAAGCAGATCGATGACTTCGAGCTGACCGCGGTCGAGCGTGAGCTGCTCCGCGACGTCAGCACGGCCTACCACGCCGTCGGCAAGAAGGTCGTCGTCGTGCTGAACATCGGCGGCGTGATCGAGACCAACTCCTGGAAGAACCTCGTGGACGCCATTGTCCTGCCCTGGTCCCCGGGCCAGGAGGGCGCGAACGCAGTCGCGGACGTGCTCACCGGCAAGGTGAATCCTTCCGGCAAGCTCCCGATGACCTTCCCGATGAACTTCATGGACCACCCGTCCTCCGCGAACTTCCCGTACAACTACCAGGCGGCCCAGAACACCGGTTGGGGCTGGGGCCCGCGCCAGCCGCAGAAGGACGTGGACTACACGAACTACGAGGAAGGCATCTACGTCGGCTACCGCTACTTCAACACCGCCAAGGTGGACGTCTCCTACCCGTTCGGCTTCGGCCTGAGCTACACCAGCTTCGCCTACAGCAAGCCGGTCGTGAAGGCTACCGCCAATGGTTTTGAGGCCAGCATCACCGTGACCAACACCGGCAAGGTGGCCGGCAAGGAAGTGGTCGAGCTCTACGTGACCGCCCCCGAGGCCGGTCTCGCCAAGCCCGCCCGCGAGCTCAAGGCCTTCGCCAAGACCCGCGAGCTGAAGCCGGGCGAGAGCCAGACCCTGAAGATGGTCGTGGACAACTACGGCATCGCCTCCTTCAACGACGCCAACTCCGCCTGGGAGGCCCCGGCAGGCACCTACAAGGTCTGCTTCGGCGCCAACGTCGAGGACATCCGCGCCACGGCCGACTACAAGCTGAAGAAGGCGCAGAACTGGCCGGTCAACAACCTGTTCGAGCTCAACGTCCCCCTGAATGAGATTACTGTAACTCGCAAATAGTCAACCACATGAAGAAAGCATTCATCCTTGCTTCCTCCGTACTGCTGGTCGCTGCCTGCACGGGCGGCGATCCGCAGTTGGGGAAGGCTTCCATCGACAAGGTCCTCGCGGCGATGACGCTCGAGGAGAAGGTCCATTTCGTGATTGGCACCGGCATGACCGGTATCGGCACGGACGAAGGCGTGGCCGCCACGATCGGCGCCACCAAGAACATCGTACCCGGCGCCGCCGGCACGACCTATCCGATCGAGCGCCTCGGCATCCCGGCCATCGTCCTGGCGGACGGCCCCGCCGGCCTGCGCATCGATCCGACCCGCGAGGGCGAGGACCGCACCTATTACTGTACGCATTTCCCGATCGGGACCCTGCTCGCCTCCACCTGGAACCAGGAGCTCGTGGAGCAGGTCGGCACCGCGATGGGCGAGGAGGTGCATGAGTACGGCGCCGACGTCTACCTGGCCCCGGCCCTGAACATCCACCGCAACCCGCTGAACGGCCGCAACTTCGAGTATTATTCCGAGGATCCCGTTGTGGCCGGCAAGACGGCCGCCGCCTATGTGCGTGGCGTCCAGAGCAACGACGTGGGTACCTCCATCAAGCATTTCGCCTACAACAACCAGGAGACCAACCGCACGGGCAACGACGCCGTCATCAGCCAGCGCGCCCAGCGCGAGATCTACCTCAAGGGCTTCGAGATCACCGTCAAGGAGGCCGATCCCTGGACGATCATGACCTCCTACAACAAGATCAACGGCACCTACACCTCCCAGAGCCGCGAGCTTGTGACCACCGTCCTGCGCGACGAGTGGGGCTACAAGGGCACGGTGATGACCGACTGGTACGGCGGTGACGACGGCGCCGCGCAGATGCGCGCCGGCAACGACATGCTCCAGCCGGGCACCAATCTGCAGTACGACCAGATCATGGCCGCCATCCAGGACGGCTCGCTCAGCGAGGCCGAACTGGACGTCTGCGTGCGCCGCACCCTGGAACTCGTGGCCCGCAGCCCGAAGGCCAAGGGCTATGCCTACAGCAACAATCCCGACCTGACGGCCCACGCCGCCGTGACGCGCCAGAGCGCGCTTGAGGGCATGGTCCTGCTGGAGAACAAGGGGGGCGTGCTGCCGCTCAAGAACGTCAAGAACGTGGCCGTGTTCGGCTGCACCTCCTATGACTTCGTGGCGGGCGGCACCGGTTCCGGCAACGTGAACCGCGCCTACACCGTGTCCCTGCTGGACGGCCTGAAGAACGCCGGTTTCAACGTGGACGACAGCAAGAAGGACGCCTATCTCAAGCACATCGCCGACGAGCTGGCGGCCTTCCAGGCCTCTCTCCCGCAGGACGGCACGTCCGCCTTCTATCCGACCCCGCGCCCGTCCGAGCTCATCCCGTCCGCGTCCGAGCTGGCCGCTTCGGCCAAGGCCAACGACGTGGCCATCATCACCTTCGGCCGCAACTCCGGTGAATTCTTCGACCGCTCCGCGGCCGACTTCGCCCTCGCCGCCAAGGAGCGCAAGCTCCTCCAGGACGTGACCGCCGCCTTCCACAAGGCCGGCAAGAAGGTCGTCGTCGTGCTGAACATCGGCGGCGTGATCGAGACCGCTTCCTGGAAGAATATCCCCGACGCCATCCTGCTGGCTTGGCAGGCCGGACAGGAGGGTGGCAACTCCGTGACCGACATCCTCACCGGCAAGCAGAGCCCGTCCGGCCGCCTGCCGATGACCTTCCCGGTGAACCTGCGCGACGCCGGTTCTTCCGCCAACTTCCCGATCGACGCCGACACGGGCATCTACTTCATCAACCGCCGCGTCGACGTGGGCCAGAAGGATGTGGACCGCACGGTCTACGCCGAGGACATCTATGTGGGTTACCGCTGGTTCGACAAGAAGAACATGGCCGTTTCCTATCCCTTCGGCTATGGTCTGAGCTATACGAGCTTCGCCTACGCCGAGCCTTCCGTGAAGGCTTCCGGCGACGGCTTCGAGGCCAGCGTCAAGGTGACCAACACCGGCTCCGTGGCCGGCAAGGAGGTCGTCCAGCTCTACGTGAGCGCCCCTGCGGGCGGCCTGGACAAGCCGGTGCGCGAACTCAAGGCCTACGCCAAGACGCGCGAGCTCCAGCCGGGCGAGAGCGAGGTGGTGACCCTGAAGGTCGACGCCTACGGCCTCGCTTCCTTCAATGAGGCCGTCTCCGCCTGGGAGGCCGCCGCGGGCGACTACGCGATCGCCTTCGGCGCCAGCTCCCGCGACCTGCGCGAGACGGCGTCCTTCACCCTCGCTGAGGCCAAGTCCTGGCCGGTGAACAATGTGCTCGCTCCGCAGCAGCCGATCCAGAAGCTGCTGTAATATTGGTTATTCGTTGAAAAGGCCGCCCCTCGGGTGGCCTTTTCTTATTTGGAGCGACCCCCGAAGGGGGTATTTGCGTTTGGCGAAGATATTTTTTACTTTTGCAGGTTAGTTAGTTTTACCCGATGGACAACCTCGAAGAAATCAGAAAGAAGATTGACGCCGTGGACGCGCAGATCGCGCCGCTCTTTGAGCAGCGCATGCAGCTCGTCCGCGAGGTCACCGCATACAAGACCGCCCACGGACTGGCCACGTGCGATCCGTCCCGCGAGGACGCAATCCTGCGCCGTGGCGCCGAGCGCATCCAGGACCGCGACGTGCGCGAGTATTACATCAGCTTCCAGAAGGAAGTGCTCTCGCTCTCGCGCGACTGGCAGCGCCGCCTGAGCAGCGGCCTGAAGGTCGCCTACAGCGGCGTGCCGGGGGCTTTCGCCTACATCGCCGCCTCGCGCCTGTATCCCGGCGCTGAGCTCGTCTCCTACGACAATTTCGAGCTGGCCTACCGCGCCTGCGAGACGGGCGACTGCGACGTGGCCGTGCTCCCGTTCGAGAACAGCTTCGCCGGTGAGGTCTCGTCCGTGACGGACCTGATGTTCTCCGGCTCGCTCTACGTGAACCAGGTGATGGAACTGGAGATCGAGCAGAACCTGCTGGGCCTGCCCGGCGCCGACAAGTCGAAGATCCGCAAGGTCTACAGCCATCCCCAGGCCCTGGCGCAGTGCGCCGAGTACATTCAGCGCAACAAGCTCGTCACACGGGAGATGTCCAACACGGCCGTGGCGGCGCAGCGCGTCTCCCAGAAGCAGGATCCGGTCTGCGCGGCCATCGGTACGGCCGAGGCGGCGGCGCTCTACGGACTCGAGGTCCTCGAGCCGCGCATCAACACCAGCCGTACCAACACCACGCGCTTCGCGGCCTTCTCGCGGATGCTCCGCCTGGACACGGAGAACAAGGGCAAGATGGACAAGCACTTCATCCTGATGTACACCGTCAAGAATGAAGCCGGCGCCCTGGCGCAGACACTGAACATCATCGGCGCCCACAATTTCAACATGTGCAACCTCCACAGCCGTCCGATGAAGGAGCTGCTGTGGAACTATTATTTCTTCGTCGAGCTGGACGGCGACGTGGCGACGGACGAGGGGAGCAGCCTGCTGCACGAACTCAGCCCGTTGTGCGACCGCCTCAAGCTCGTCGGCTCATTCTATACCCGTAAGCCATGAAGAATTCCCTCGGAACCAGCGTCATCCTGACGGTCTTCGGCGAGAGCCACGGACCGGCCGTCGGCGTCGTGCTGGACGGCCTGGCCCCGGGACTGCCCGTGGATGAGGCTTACATCGCGGAGCAGCTCGCGCGCCGCCGCCCCAGCGGGGCCACCGACACGGCCCGCGTGGAGCCGGACCGTTTCCAGCTGGTCAGCGGCGTGTACCAGGGCCGTACGACCGGTACGCCCCTGACGATCCTGATCCCCAACGAGAACGTGCGCAGCAAGGACTACGACGCCGTGCAGACGGTGGCGCGCCCCGCGCACGCGGACTATACGGCCGAGTGCAAGTACCACGGCTGGCAGGACCCGCGCGGCGGGGGCCATTTCTCCGGCCGCGTGACGGCCGGGATCGTGGCCGCCGGCGCCATCTGCCGGCAGGCGCTCGAAGCCAAGGGCATCCGCCTGGGCACGCACATCCTGCGCTGCGCCGGGGTGGAGGACGCGCCGTTCACGGACGTGGCGTCCGAGATCGAACGCATCGAGGCGAAGCGCTTCCCGCTCATCCTCGACCGCGAGGCGGAGGTGGAAGCGGCCATCCTCGCCGCGAAGGCGGAGCAGGACTCCGTCGGCGGCGTGGTCCAGACCGGCATCTGCGGCCTTCCCGCCGGGCTGGGGGAGCCGTGGTTCGATTCGCTGGAAGGCGTGCTCGCGCGGGCGATGTTCGCCGTGGGCGGCGTGAAGGGCATCGAGTTCGGCGACGGCTTCGGCCTGGCCGGGCTGCGCGGCTCGCAGGCCAACGACCCGTTCCGCATGCAGGACGGGCGCGTGGTCACGGAAAGCAACCGCAACGGCGGCATCAACGGTGGAATCACCAACGGGATGCCCGTCGTGTTCAATCTCGCCGTCAAGCCGACGCCGTCCATCGCGCGGCCGCAGCGGACGGTGGATTATAAGGAAGGAAAAGATGTGGAACTGGCCCTGACCGGGCGGCACGATCCGGCGATCATCCGGCGGATCTGCCCCGTGGTGACGGCCCTGGTGGCCGTGGTGCTGTGCGACCAGCTCGCGCTGCGCTTCGGCACCGATTACCTGGCAGCGAAATGACGAACAGCTTCATCAATTACCGGAAAGTCCTCATCGTCGGTCTCGGCATGATCGGCGGCTCCTACGCCGAGAAGCTCAGCGCGCTGGGCTTCGAGGTGGGCGCCATCGTGCGCCGGCAGGAGGTGCTGGACTACGCGCTGGAGCGCGGCCTCATCGCCCATGGTCAGATCGAGGTGACGCGCGAGTACGTGTCGCAGTTCGAACTGGTGATTTCCGCGCTGTATCCCAAGGCCTTTGTGGAGTGGATCCGGAAGTACCAGGACTTCTTCAAGTCCGGCGCCGTGATCACGGATGTGACCGGTGTGAAGCGGGCGGTGGTGCCCGCCGTGCAGGGGATGCTGCGGCCTGACGTCGAATTCGTTCCGTCGCACCCGATGGCCGGCCGCGAGCGCTCCGGCGTGGAATTCGCCGACAGCAAGGTCTTCGCCGGCGCCAACTTCATCATCACCCCCACGGAGCGCAATACCCCGGAGGGAATTGAGCTCATCCGGTCGCTGGCCTGCATCCTGGGTTTCCGGCACATCGCCGTGCTGACCCCCGAGGCGCACGACGAGATGATCGGCTTCCTCTCGCAGCTGACGCACTGCATCGCCGTGGCGCTGATGGACTGCAAGGATTCCGAACACCTGGTGGAGTACACGGGCGACTCCTTCCGCGACCTGACGCGGATCGCCCGGATCAACGAGAATATGTGGACGGAGCTGTTCCTGGAGAACCGGGACGAGCTGCTGTCGCAAATGGACCTCTTCCTGGAGAAGTTCACGCAGCTGCGTGACGCCCTGGCGAAGGGGGACGAAGATACCATGAAGGAAATGATGCGCCTGTCGTCGTACCGGCGTTCGTTCTTCGATAAAAAGTGAGTAGCGTATGAATATGGTTTTCAAGCGCAAGCTGCTGATCCCCAAGGAGATCAAGGAGATGTATCCGATCTCCGCGGAAGGGGCGGCCACCAAGCGCGCCAATGATGAAAGCATCCGGGACATCCTGACCGGCGCGAGCGATAAACTCCTGCTCGTGATCGGCCCCTGCTCGGCCGACCGGGAGGATGCTGTGATCGAATATATTTCCCGCCTGCGCCCCCTGCAGGAGCGGGTGGCGGACAAGATCGTGATCGTGCCGCGCATCTACACCAACAAGCCGCGCACGACCGGCATCGGCTACAAGGGCATGCTGCACCAGCCCAATCCGCAGGAGCATTCCGACATGCTCCGCGGCCTGATCGCCATCCGCAAGCTGCACATGCGCGCCCTCGCCGAGACCGGTTTCTCCTGCGCGGACGAGATGCTCTACCCGGAGAACCACCGCTTCCTGGACGACCTGCTGTCGTACGTGGCCGTCGGCGCGCGCTCCGTGGAGGACCAGCAGCACCGCATGACCGCGAGCGGCCTGGACATCCCCGTGGGCATGAAGAACCCGACGGGCGGCGACCTGTCCGTGATGATGAACGCGCTGAAGGCCGCGCAGAGCGCGCACACCTTCATCTACCGCAACTGGGAAGTCGAATCCACGGGCAATCCGCTCTCGCACGCCATTATGCGCGGCTACGTGGATTCGCACGGGATCTCGCACCCGAACTACCATTATGAAGACCTGGCGCGTCTGAGCGCCCTGTATGCGGAGAGCGGCCTGCAGAATCCGGGCGCTGTCGTGGACACGAACCACAACAATTCCGGCAAGAAGTACGAGGAGCAGATCCGCATCGCCAAGGAGGTGCTGCACAGCACCCGACACAGCGCGGAGATCCGCAAGCTGGTCAAGGGCCTGATGATCGAGTCCTACCTCGAGGACGGCTGCCAGAAGCCCGACGGCGGCGTCTACGGTAAGTCCATCACCGATCCCTGCCTCGGCTGGGAAAAGACCGAGCGCCTGGTGCTGGATTTGGCCGATCTCTGGGTGTAATTACCCTAAGATTTTCCGGAAGAGCCCGTAGAGTTTGTAGGGCATGTAGCGGAACGGGAGGTCGAGCCGGCGCGGGGTGATGATGACCGCGCGCTCGTGCGTGAAGGCGTCGAAACTCAGTTTGCCGTGGTAACGGCCCATGCCTGAATTGCCGACACCGCCGAAGGGGACCTTCTCGTTGACGATGTGCATGATGGTGTCGTTGATGCAGGCGCCGCCGGAAGAGGTGTGCCGCACGACCGACTTGCCGTCGCTCAGTTTTCCGAAGAAATACAGCGCCAGCGGCTTCTCGCGCCCGTTCACGAAGGCGACCGCCTCGTCCAGCCTCTCAAAGGTGCAGACCGGCAGGACGGGACCGAAGATTTCGGTGGTCATCACCGCGGAGTCCGGCGCCGGGTCCAGGATGACCGTGGGCTCGATGTAGCGCGTGGCCGGGTCGGTCTTGCCGCCGCGCACGGTGCCGGAGGCCTCCGGACCGGAGATGTAGGACGCAACGCGCGCAAAAGCCTTGTCGCTGACCAGGCGCACGAAGTGCTCCGTCTCCTGGGGATTCTCGCCCAGCAAGGCATGGACCTGGCGGAGGTATTCATCCACGAAAGCGCCCTGTATATTCTTATCAATCAAGACGTAGTCCGGCGCGATGCAGGTCTGGCCGGCGTTCAGGGCCTTGCCCCAGGCGATACGCCTGGCGGCCAGGCGGATGTCGGCGTCGGACGTGATGATGCAGGGGCTCTTGCCGCCCAGTTCCAGCACCACGGGGGTGAGGTTCCTGGCGGCGGCCGCCATCACGGTGCGTCCGAGGGCCGGGCTGCCGGTGAAGAAGATGATGTCCCAGCGCTCAGCGAGCAGCTGCGTGTTCACTTCCCGGTTGCCCTGGACGACGGCGATGTAGCGCTCGTCGAAGGTCTGCGAGATCATTTCCCCGATCACGCGCGAGACGTTCGGCACGTAGGGCGAGGGCTTCAGCATGGCCGTGCAGCCGGCGGAGATGGCGCCCACGAGCGGGTTGATCAGCAGCTGGAAGGGATAGTTCCACGGGGCGATGATGAGCGCGCTGCCCAGCGGCTCCGTAAAGATGCGGCTGCGCGAGGGCAGCATCTGCATCGGCGTGGGCTTGCACTTCGTGCGGGCCCAGCGGGACAGGTGGCGCAGGTGGCCCCGGATCTCGCCGGTCACGAGGCTGATCTCCGTCAGGAAGGCTTCCGGCTCGGACTTGTGGAGGTCGGTCCACAGGGCCTCGTAGAGGGGTTTCTCCCACTGCTTGATGGCGCCGAGCAGCTTGCGGAGCATCTCCTTGCGGAAACGCAGGTCGCGGGTGGCGCCGGAGGCGAAATACTGGCGCTGGAGCTCGTTCAGCTCGCGGATGCGCGCGGGATCGGTGTTGGTCATGTATGCGAAATGACTACTGCTTCTTCTCGTACAGGAAGCGGCGGATCTTGTGGGTGGCCGTCTTGCTGAAGGGCTCCTTCTGGATCTCGACGTCCTTGATCTTGGAGAAGCGGCTGACCTTCTCGTTGACGGAGTCGAGGACGGCCTGGCGCTTTTTCTCCAGGTCTTCGATGAAGCGGTCCTCGCCCTCCAGGTTCCAGTCCAGCACGTTGTCCTCGAACTTGACCAGGGCGATCAGCTGGCCGTTGCGCTGGATGACCAGCGACTCGCCGATGCCGTCGAAGCTGTTGATCACGTGCTCGATCTCCTCGGGATAGATGTTCTCGCCCGAGGCGCCCACGATCATGTTGCGCAGGCGGCCGCGGATGGAGAAGCGGCCCTTGGCGTCCATCGCGGCGAGGTCGCCGGTGCGGAACCAGCCGTCCTGGCTGAGGACGGACTGCGTGCGCTCGTAGTCTTTGTAGTAACCCATCATCACGTTCGGGCCCTTGACGATGATCTCGCCCAGACCGGTCTCAGGATTGATGTCCGCCAGGCGCACCTCGGCGCCGTGGGTGGCGCGGCCGGTGGAGCCGACGTGGGTCTTGAACGGCGGGGCCGCGCAGACGAGCGGCGCGCACTCCGTGAGGCCGAAGCCGATGCCGTAGGGGAAGCCTGCGCGGTGCAGGAAGGTCTCCACCTCGGGGTCGAGCTTGGCGCCGCCGATGCCGAAGAAGTGCAGGCGGCCGCCGAAGGTGCTCTTCAGCTTGATGCCGACCAGCCACGCCAGCGTGCGCGGGGCGTGCTTCTCCAGGTGGGAGAGGAACTTGCTGCCGCGGATGGTGGGGATGATGCTGGTCTTGTACATCTTCTCGATGATGAGGGGCACGGAGAGCATCGTCGTGGGACGGATCTCCGCGAGGGTCTGCTTGAGGATGGTCGGGGTGGGGACGCGCCGCAGGTAGCAGACGCGGGCGCCGACGGAGTAGGGGTACAGCAGGCCGAGGGTCATCTCGTAGGTGTGCGCCATCGGGAGGATGGACAGGAAGACGGAATGCTTGTTCTCGTGCTGGGCGTACCAGGAGTCGAGGACCGACGCGCAGAAGTTGCGGTGGCTGAGCATCACGCCTTTCGGCGAACCGGTGGTGCCGGACGTATAGATGAGGGCGGCCATGTCCATGGGGTTGGGCGTGGCCACGCGGCCGTCGCAGGTGAAGGCCGTGTCCTCGTGCTTGATGAACTCGAAGGTGTCGATGTCGATCACCAGGCTGAGCTTGGCCATCGCCGCGTCGCTCACTTTCTTGAGCTGGCGGCGGGAGACGAAGAGGGCCTTGGCCTCGGAGTGCTCCAGGATGCTTTCTACTTCGCTGGATGACAATTCGTTAAGCATCGGCACGGCCACGCGCCCGTAGGCGGTGGTGGCGAAGAAGGCGATGCCCCAGTGGGGGCCGTTTTCAGAGAGGATGGCCACCTTGTCGGAGGCGCTGATGCCGAAGTTGGAGAGGATGCGCGACAGGTTGTCGCAGGTCTCCCGGTAACGGGCGTAGGTGTATGACTGCTGTCCGTCTGTATATTCGGCCGCAGTCCGGTTCGCGTACTTCGCAGAAGCGTAGTCGTACAGATCGGAGAGGGTCTTGAAATCGTGTCGCATTAATGAGTAATGTAATTTTCAGGGTAACGGGCGCCCAGGTCCATCTTCTCGTAAATCTCCTGGATGCGCTTGGTGTCGGCCGCGGCGTCGTCCGTGAGCTCGATTTTCTGGCCGCGGCCCACGCGCTTGCGCTTCCAGTCGAAGTAGCCCAGGTAGACGGGCACGCCTGTTTCGCGGGCGATCAGGTGATAACCGCTCTTCCAGCGCTTGACGGGCTTGCGGGTGCCTTCGGGGGCGATGGCCAGGTGGAACTGCTCCCGGGAGTTCATCTCCTGGATGAGGCTGCGCACCAGTGCGGCCGAATTGCTCCGGTCCACGGGAATGCCGCCCATGGCCCTCAGGATCCAGCCGAGGGGCGGGAAGAACATTTCCTTCTTGACCATGCAGAGCGCCTTGCCGCCGATGGATTCGTAATAAAGGTAGGCGATGAGGAAGTCCCACACGGTCGTGTGCGGGACGCCCAGCATGATGCACTTCTTCTCCTCGGGAAGGCCTTCGACGACCGTCCAGCCGAGTTTGCGAAGCGCCCAGCCGCAGAATTTACGCCACCTACTCATTCGGGTGTAGTTTCTGATATTCGGCAAGACCCTCGGCCAGGATGGTGAGCGCCTTGCGCAGGGCGGGCACCTCGAGGACGTAGGCGATGCGGACGTGGTTCTTGCCCACGCCCGGGGTCTTGTAGAAGGACGCGGCCGGGGTCACCATGGTGGTGGCGCCGTCGCGGGTGAAGTCGGTGAGCATCCAGCGGGCGAAGTCCTCCGCGTTCGCAACCGGCAGCTCCACGACGGTGTAGAAGGCGCCGAAGGGCTTGGGGGCAAAGACGCCGGGAATGGCGTTCAGCATCTCCACGGCGCAGTCGCGGCGGCGGATGTATTCCGCCTTGACCTCGTCGAAGTAGGACTGCGGGGTGTCGAGCGCGCCGATGGCGGCGTACTGGCCGAGCACCGGCGGGCAGAGGCGGGACTGGGCGAACTTGAGCGCCGCAGCCATCACGTCCTTGTTGTGCGAGACGATGCAGCCGATGCGCGCGCCGCAGAGGTTGTAGCGCTTGGAGACGGAGTCGACCAGGATGACGTTCTGCTCGCAGCCGGGGATGTTCATCGCGGAGAAGTGCGGCTCGTCGGTGTAGCAGAACTCGCGGTAGACCTCGTCGGAGATGAGGAAGAGATCGTGGCGGCGGCAGAAGTCACCGATCTTGAGCATTTCCTCCTTGGTGAAGAGCTTGCCGGAAGGGTTGCACGGGTTGCTGATGAGCACGGCGCGGGTCTTCGGCGTGACGAGCTTCTCGAATTCGGAGATATCGGGGACCTTGAAGCCCTCGCGGATGTCGGTCGGGACGGCCTTGAGGGTGATGCCGTTGAGGTAGGCAAAGGTCTGGTAGTTGGTGTAGAACGGCTCCACGACGATGATCTCGTCGCCGGGGTCGGCCGCCACCTGCATCGCGACGGCGAAGGCCTCGCTGCCGGCCACGTCGACCAGCAGCTCGCTCACCTCGATGTCGATGCCGATTTTCTTGTAATACTTCTCGACCATGCCTTCGCGGAGCTCGATCAGGCCCGCGGAGTTGGTATAGGAGAGGTGGTGCATACCCTTGCACTTGTCCACGACGGCATTGAACGCGCAGTCGGGGGACTTGATGTCCGGAGCGCCTACGTTGAGGTGATACACATGGATGCCCCGAGCCTTGGCGGCATCGGAGAGGGGGACCAGCTTGCGGATGGCGGAAGCCGGCATGGCCTGGGTCTTGGCGGAAATGTGCAGGGACATATGCTACTAACTTTTTATATTCTTGCAAATTTACCTAATTAATTGCAAAATGCTATCTTTGTAGATAGAAATTTTTTATGGAAATCATTATTAACCGGGAATTCGGCGGCGAACGGCCGCTCTACAACAGGCACGGACTCCGTCTGGAGAACGTGACCATCCATGCGGGAGAATCTTCCATCAAGGAAGGCTCCGACATCGAGGCGCGTCACTGCCGTTTCGAGGGGAAATACGTCTTCTGGTGCTGCGAGGACTTCCTCGCGGCGGACTGCCATTTCACCGAAGGGGCCCGCTCCTCGCTCTGGCACAGCCGCGGCATGGAGCTGCGCGACTGCCTGCAGGAGGCGCCGAAGATGTTCCGCGAGAGCGCGGACATCCGGCTGCGCAACGTGGTGATGCCGCATGCGCAGGAGACCTTCTGGAGCTGCGACGGCATCGACATCGAGAACGTGGAGGCCCGTGAGGCCGACTATATCTTCATGCACTGCAGCAACATCAAGGTGCGGAATCTCAAGCTGTTCGGAAACTATTCCTTCCAGCACACGAAGAACGTGGAGATCCATGACAGCGACCTGCAGAGCAAGGATTCCTTCTGGGAGACGGAGAACGTGACCGTCTACGACTCCTTCATCAACGGGGAGTACCTGGGCTGGCACTCGAAGAACCTCCGCCTGGTGCGCTGCCGCATCGGCGGCACGCAGCCGCTCTGCTATATCGACAATCTGGTGCTCGAGGACTGCACCTTCGAGCCGGACGCCGACCTGGCGTTCGAATATTCTTCCGTGCAGGCCACGGTCAAGGGGCACGTCGTGTCCATCAAGAACCCGCGCTCGGGCTCGATCCGGGTCGAGTCGTGCGGGGAGCTGATCCGCGACGGGAACGCCAAGGCGCCGAACGACTGCGTCGTCCGGATCGGCTAAGCAATCGCAAACAGAATCAGGAGCTGCGCGACCAGCACGCGCAGGAACATCGTCATCGGGTAGACCGTGGCGTAGTTGATGGAGGTGTAGTCCGTTCCGTAGGCGCCCTGCGCGAAGGCGAGGACGGCCGGGTCGGTGTTGCCGCCGGACAGCAGGCCGCAGATCTGGTAGAAATTGAGCTTGCAGAGCAGGCGGGCCACCAGGCCGGTGATCAGCACCGGGATGAGCGTGATGAGCGCGCCGTACAGGATCCACCAGAAACCGCCGCCGAGCAGGGAGCTGACGAAGCTCTCGCCGGCGCCCAGGCCGACCGCCGCGAGGAAGATACTGATGCCGATCTCGCGAAGCATCATGTTGGCACTCTGGGTGGTATAGGTGGTGATGCGCCACTTCGGGCCGAAGTAGCCCAGCAGGATCGCAATGATGAGCGGGCCGCCGGCGAGGCCGAGGCGGACCGGCTGCGGGATGCCCGGGAAGCGGATCGGGAGCGATCCGAAGATCACGCCGATGGCGATGCCGAAGAAAATCGGGATCAGGTTGGGGTGGGAGAGCTTCTCGGGCTTGTTGCCTACGGCTTTGGCCACCTGGTCGATGCCCGACAGCGTGCCGACGACCAGGATGCTGTCGCCCATCTGGAGGATGAGGTTCGGGCGGGCGACGAGCTCCACGCCGGCGCGCAGCACGCGGGTCACGGACACGCCGTAGCTGGTGCGGATGTGCAGGTCGCGGATGCGCTTGCCGGTCAGGGAAGACTTGGTGATGAGCAGCCGGCGGGTGACGATGTGCTCGTCCTGCTTCGCCCAGTCTTCGAGGTGCATGGGCACTTCCTCGCCGAAAATGATGCGAACGGTCTCCACGTTGGGCTGCGAGGTCACGATGAGGACCTTGTCGCCCTGCTCCAGAACCGTCTCCGGTCCGGGAATGATGATCTCCCCGCCTCGCATCAGGCGCGAGACCAGGAACTTGTCGCTCATGCCCCGGGTGACCTCCGCGAGGGTCTTGCCGAACACGGCGGGATTCTCGACCTCGCAGTGCATGCGGCGGGCGGTGTCGGTCGATTTCTCTTCCTGCTCCAGGGCGGCCTGCTCTTTCTGCAGGTCCACTTTGAAGATGCCTTTCAGCAGGATGACGATGAAGATGACGCCCAGCACGCCGAGCGGGTAGGCGACGGCGTAGGCGGAGGCGAGGCCGGAGGAGGCCGCTTCCGCGGCGGACGCCGGGGCGCCGTCGGCGATCATGGCGTCGGAGAGGGTCTGCTGGGCGGCACCCAGGCCGGGGGTATTGGTCACGGCGCCGGACATCACGCCGACGAGCGTGGTCAGGCTTTCGCCGGTAATCCAGTGGATGGAAACGGTCACGAGCACGGCCAGCAGGATCATCCCGGTGGCGAGCAGGTTCATGGTTACGCCGCCCTTCCGGAAGGACTGGAAGAAGCCGGGGCCGACCTGCAGGCCGATGGAGAAGACGAAGAGGATGAGCCCGAAATCCTTCATGAAGGCCAGGGCGGTCGGGTTGGCCCGGAAGCCGAAATGGCTGACCAGGATGCCCAGGAAGAGGATCCAGGTGGATCCGATGGAGATGCCCTTGATCTTGACTTTGCCGAGCAGCAGGCCCGAGGCGATGACGAATGAAAACAACAATATCGTATGGGCGATGCCCGTGCCGAGGAATAATTCTTTCATGCCGCAAAGATACAAAAAAAGACGGCAGCTTGTCGGCCGCCGTCCTTTTTCGTATCGATTCCGTTACTTCACGAAGAGCATCGGAGCCATTTCATAGAGGCAGCGACGCCAGGTCAGGAACTCGTGGGCCGTGCCCTCGGAGACGTAACCCTTGGCGTTGTAGCCGGCTTCCTGCAGCTTCTTGGCGGCGTTGCGGATCTGGTCCGGGCCTTCCTTGCTGCCGCAGCCGACGAAGATACCCTTGACGGACTTGTTGTCCAGACCGGCAGCGGCGATCTCGTCGGGGTTGTAGGTGCCGCCGGAGAGCAGGCCGAACCAGC
>JAEEGJ010006872.1_pt1 | contig 33507 bp, 28 predicted proteins | sample 8958761 | NCBI WGS metagenome assembly JAEEGJ01 (sample SAMN16246546, study PRJNA631951) | gut metagenome | biome: gut microbiome; feature: rumen; material: RS-attached | host: Bos | place: Iran: Karaj | collected 2018-10
GCATTTTTATTTACCATAAAAATCCTCTTCCGTCAAGAGAAATAGGCATAGTTGCCCAAACCCATTACGACGCAGTAAAGAATTATATAGAAGGAAACAATTTTTGTCAACAACTTTTTTCGTGCGCCGTGGGGCAAATCTGTTTATTTTGTCATTGGCAGTTTTCCCGGCGGGCTGAAACCTATCCTAAAGGCTCATTTTGAATGGGTCAGGGGCAAAAGAAAACCCCTTTCAAGCTCACCACAGGCTCGAAAGGGGTCATCTTAAGGTTATGCCGCGTAATCAATTAACAATTAAAAAGGAAGTTCTCCAGCATTTTCCTGCCGTCCGGTGTCAGGATCGACTCAGGATGGAACTGGACGCCGTAGATCGGATAGTCGCGGTGTTTTACGGCCATGACCTCACCGTCATCGGCAACGGCCGTTATCTGCAGGCACTCAGGGATCGTGTCACGGTCTGCCGCAAGTGAGTGATAGCGGGCAACTTTGGTGTGCTCGCCGATCCCTCTGAACAGGGGGCACAGAGCATAGAGTCCGACATCAGACTGTTTGCCGTGCATCAGGTGTCCGGCATAAGTGATCGTGGCACCGTATGCTTTGCAGATCGCCTGATGGCCTAAGCAGACGCCCAGGACCGGAATGTCATGGACCGAAGCTGCCACGTCGCAGATGATGCCTGCATCCTCAGGCCTGCCGGGACCCGGTGAGAGGATGATGTGGTCAGGTGCAAGTGCCCTGATCTCTTCTACCGTCATCTCGTCATTTCTGATGACCCTGATGTCGGGATTTATCTCGCCTATCATCTGATAGAGGTTATATGAAAAGCTGTCGTAGTTATCTATAAGAAGTATCATCTCTTATACCTCCTCTGCGAGCGATAAGGAATTGAGAACGGCTCTGGCCTTATTGAGGCACTCTTCGTATTCTTTCTCGGGTACGGAATCGGCTACGATGCCGGCGCCGCTCCTGACGAAGACCTTGCCGTTCTTCTTGTAGGCGATGCGGATGGCGATGCATGTGTCCATGTTGCCCGTAAAGTCGATATAGCCGATGGCGCCGCCGTATATTCCGCGCTTGTTGTTTTCGAGCTCTCCGATAAGCTGGCATGCACGGATCTTCGGCGCACCGGAAAGTGTTCCGGCAGGAAGAACGGCCTCAACGGCATCCAATGCATCGTGCTTCGAATCGATCTTTCCGCGGATGGTAGAGCCTATATGCATAACGTGTGAATAACGCTCGATGCTCCTGAGCTTCTCAACTTCAACAGAGCCGAATTCACTGATCTTGCCCAGGTCGTTGCGGCCGAGGTCTACGAGCATGTTGTGCTCGGCAAGCTCTTTCTCATCGGCAAGGAGCTCTTCTTCAAGCCTCTTATCCTCTTCCTCGGTCTTGCCTCTGGGTCTTGTGCCCGCGAGAGGGAACGTATGAAGGATACCGTCTTCAAGCTTTACCAGGGTCTCCGGAGAAGCACCTGCAACTTCGACGTCGGTGCCTGCGAAATAGAACATATAAGGAGAAGGATTAATAGTTCTTAATAATCTGTAAGTATTAAGAAGGCTGCCTTCATAAGGTGCGGAAAGGCGGTTCGAGAGCACTATCTGGAAGATATCGCCTTCGTGGATGTAGTTCTTGGCCTTCTCGACCATGGCGCAGTATTCATCTTTCGAGAAAAGGGATGTAACTTCGCCTAAGAGCCTGCCTTCGGGATCTTCGGACTTCTCTCCGTTCTTAAGGAGGTCTATCAGAGCCTCGAGTTCTTCTGTTGCTTCCTTGTATCCGGCATCCACGTCCTCTAATGACATATTGGATATGAGGATGAGCTTCTGCCTTACGTGGTCGAATGCTATGACTTTGTCGAAAAGCATGAGATCAACGTCTTTAAAGTTCTCTTCGTCGACTACGTCGCACTTTGCGGTAGGCTCGGCATATGTCAGGTAGTCGTATGAGAAATAACCGACCAGACCGCCTGTAAAGGAAGGAAGATAATCAAGCCTGGGGCTTCTGAACTTAGACATGATCCCTCTGATGATATTTGAAGGGTCATCAGTCTTCTCAGTCTTATCACCGTATGTGATCTCTCCGTTTATGCAGGTGATCTCGAGCTTCGGGTCAAAGCCCAGGAAAGTATATCTGCCCCATCGTTCGTTGGCCCAGGCAGATTCGAGCAGATATGCATGTGTTGACGCATTCTTTAAGATGCGGATTGTCTCGATGGGCGTCGTGAAATCTGAGAGGATCTCGCAGCTTACGGGCACTACATCGTACTTGCCTTCAGCAGCAAAAGCTCTGACTTCTTCGATTGACGGTACTACTTTCATAAAAGTCACCTCCGGTTCTCATCTTTTGCCGGAGGCAATAAAAAACGCCCTCTGACAAAAGATCTTCTGATCTTTAAGTCAAGGACGAATACTCTTTATATCCGCGGTGCCACCTTGATTCACGATGTGACTCGTGCGCTTAGACAAGATACCAACATATCTCCGGCCTCTTACGCGTGCCTTACGTCGCAATATACTTGGGAGTCTCCCTTTCCTCTGCGCCCTCCGGAGTCCATTCGCTAAAAGGCCCTTGCTGCCCGGATCTCACCATCCCGGACTCTCTTTGAACGGTTCCTTAAAGTTACTCACTCTCCGTCAACGGTTTAAACTGACATAAAAATACTATAGCATTGGTGGGTTGTCAATCATAAATGGAAAAAGCGGTGTTGTTAATCGGCCGCGGGGACTCACGGTTAAAGATCGTTGTTACAGTGCTGATCCTAAAAACGCGAAAATGTTGCTCTTTTTGTCCGCCCGGAAGGCAACAAATCTTTAAATGACGGAACAAGCGGAAATAATCAGACCGGGGACTCGAAAACCTGACCCCGTAGCGCACTAAAACCTCACACCGCAGAAAAGAAAACAAGGGCTGCCCTATTAGAGCAGCCCCGTAATGTTTAAACTCAATTGCCCGTTTTATCAGGGAATGTAAGTCATGTTGATTTCCTCGAATACGTTGTTCTTGAAGCTGAATTCGATTCTGTTGCTGTTATAGAACTTTGTGCCCTTCTTTGTCCAACCCAGAGTGTCGTAAGTATTCTTCTCTGTATCGTAGTGGTAAGGCTTCTCTGTAGGCTCACCGGAGTTAGCCTTAAGTTCATCAATTGTGAGCGTGAGAGGGAAATCAAAAGAAACCATTGTCTGCTTTTTGCCTTCGTCACTCAGGTACTTGAAAAGGATCTGATTTACGTAGCATTCATTCATGGGCTTGCCGGAATCAGTTTCGTTGAATACTTCGATCCAGCAATAGCAGCTCTTTGCATCGAGTTTGATCTTAATGTAACCGGACTGATAGTGAGACTTAACGTTGTTCGAGAAGTTATCAGACTCTCCATCCTCGAAAGGAACGCCGTCATCTACAAGATCCTGAAGTGTTGTCTTGCCGAGTGTGTACTTCTTACCGTTGATGTAGAAATTCATCTCGTCGAAGTTAACATACTTAGCACCGGAGGGATTGGGAGCAGGTGTGCTGCCGTCAGTTCCGTCACCGGAAGTCTCGGTGGTTGTTGTAGGTGCCTCTGTTGTAGTTGTTGTGGGATCCTCAGTAGTTGTTGTCGTAGGATCTTCAGTAGTAGTCGTTGTAGGTGCGCTCAATTCCTTGTCGTCGAACTCGAACTCGTCGGGAGTCTTAGCGTTCCATGTAACTGTTACCTCAAGAGTACCGTCCTTGGAGATGAGTACCCACTCTGCTTCCTTCTCATCCTCGGAGATATCCTCGGAATCAACTTTGAAGTCCAGATCGTATTCTTCAGCTGCTGCCTTCTTAACATCGCTCTTGGAAGGTACTTCGACCTTCTTTGCGCAAGAAGCGATTCCAAGGATCATAGCAACACCGAGAATAAGTGCCATTACTTTCTTCATGAAATATTCCTCCTATTCCGAATATCAAATAATAACATAACATATTGTAAGTAAAATTTAAATAAATATATGAAAAGACCGCCTCAAGCTGAGACGGTCTTCGGTAATTCAACTTAACTTCCTATCAAGGAATGTATGTCATGTAGAATGTTGAGAGCTTGCTGTTGTAGAACTCGAACTTATATCTGTTTCTGTTCATGAACTTTGTGCTCTGCTTTGTGTACTCAAGGTAGTCAGCAACGAACTTAGGATCATCCTCATTGTGGTAAGGCTTCTCTGTAGGCTCGCCTGAATTTGCCTTAAGATCTTCGACTGTCAAAGTCTCGAAGGGGAAGTCGAATGTGAGAACATTCTGTGATTCCTTCGAAGAAGAAAGTGCAGAAACATAGATCTCATTTACATAGCATTCGTTCATCGGCTTGCCTGCATCTGTGTCGTTGAATACATAAACAGATACGTTCCAGCCGTCAGCGATCTTAAGCTTGATGGGAGCAGACTGATACTTTGACTTAAGGTTGTTCTTGGCATCGTCGAGCTCGCCGTCCTTGAAAGGAACACCGTCATCGATAAGATCCTGAAGTGTTGTCTTGCCGAGTGTGTACTTCTTGCCGTTAACATAGAAGTTCATCTCGTCGAAGTTAACATACTTAGCGCCGGTGGGATTAGGTGCAGCTGTAGCGCCTGTCTCACTGCCGGAAGCTTCTGTTGTTGCTTCAGTTGTTGCCTCTGTTGTAGCCTCAGTAGTAGCATCTGTCTCTTCAGTTGTTACTTCGGTCTCTGTCTCTGTTGCTTCAGGGTGCTCTTCAGAATCGAACTCGAACTCATCGGGCTTCTTAGCGTTCCATGTAACTGTAACTTCGAGGGAACCGTCCTTGGAGATCAATACCCACTCAGCTTCCTTCTCGTCATCGGATACGTCCTCGGAATCAACCTTGAACTCCATGTCGAATTCTTCTGCTGCAGCCTTCTTAACGTCGCTCTTGGAAGGTACTTCAACCTTCTTTGCGCAAGCAGCAATTCCGAGCATCATTGAAAGGCCCAGAATAAGTGCTAAAACTTTTTTCATTGGAATTTATCCTCCTCATCCAAATCGATTATAAAAATCTTTTTAATGATAGTCCTTAAAGTATCACAGAGGCAGTTGTCAGAATAAATAAAAAGCACCACCCTTCAAGAGTGGTGCTTGTTTATATTTATTACTTTAAATAAACAATCAATAGATTAAATATTTTACAAGACCTGCGTTGATAACATAGCCGTAGTTGCCTGTATCAAGCTTTGAATTCCAGTCATTGAAGTTTGCAGCGATCATGTTATTTCTGATGGAAATTTCCCAAGCGGGTCTTGCTGCTTCAAAGTAGAATACATAAACTGTCTGCTTGTCTTCGGAAGCAACGATGAATACATCACCCTGCTTTCTTGCATCATCGAAAAGCCACTTACCTGCTTCAACTACGGAAGGATCGATCGGGTTGGATTCTGAAGATACGAAGTAATCAGCATCCTGGATGTTGTATCCGCCCTCAAGCTTATCGTTGATGTTTGTTGTCTTTTCCTTAACGAGCTTGTAGAAAGACTGAGGATCCATTCCGCTGGGGCACATTGTCTGTGCATCAGCCATTGTCTTCTGGAGAGCTGCTGCCTTTACGTCGTCTGTATCCTCATTCTTAAAGTCTGCAGAGAGAGTAAGGAGTCTGTAAGTTACTGTCTTTCCGTCTCCGTTGTCTTTCCTTGCGATGTAGATAACATATGCACCGAATTCAGTCTGGATGACCTTCTTGTCACCTGTCTTGGAATCGCTGAAGAGGTAATCCCTTACAGAACCTTCCATGTATGTTGCTACACTGTATGTGAAATCCTTGGTGAGCGTAGGATCTGCGCCGTTATCGAAAGTCTTAACAGTAGCTTCATCACCTGTACCCTTAACATACTCAAGGACTGCATCTCTGAATGTGGTGGAATCTGTTGTGGCATCTGCGATCTTGTTAGCAGCCTTAACTGCTGCATCCATGCCGATTACCTTTCCTTGCTTGTCTGTCTCAGCCTTGATGAAGTAGAGGTTGTAGTCAAGTGTGCTGTAGATTGTAGTGTCTTCGTTATACTTTGCGAGAACTGCATCATCAGTAGGAACGATGGAAGGATCGAACTGCTTTAAGTAGCTGCCGTACTCATTTACGAGGACTTCGCGTGCCGCAAAATCCGTGTAAAGTCTCTTGGTCATGCCTGTTCCGTAAAGAGCCTTAAGATAAGACTGTCCGGACGGATAACCGTATAACTTGGCGTAGAGTTCCAGAGTCTCAAGATTCTTGGCAGCAACTTCACGTGCCTTTGAGATCTCCATGAATCCTGATTCCTTGGCAGCGCGCTCAACCAGAGAAAGAGTCTTCATCTGGCCTGCAGCTTCTCTGAGAAGAACATCTCTGTAAGTATCACCGGTCTCTTCGTTGCTGACATTATCCAATGTATCAGCGGATACCATTCCGTACTGTGAGTATGAATCGTAGACTTCCTTGAAGTGGAAATTGGATTCAAGTACAGAGTAATTCTTGATGTTCTTGCTTGTTCCGTCAGGATTATTCTCTGTGATCGAAATTCCTGTAAGAGTCTGGGGAAGTATTCCGGAAACATATGTGAAGAAGCAAGCGATGATAAGAATGACAGCTACTACTACAACTATCATTCCGCCTGAAACGAGCGACTTGTTTGCCTTTCCGGACTTGGTGGTCTTTGCCATCTTGCCTACCTACCTTATTTTATAATTATAAAAAGCACCAAACATTATAATTCGGTGCCATTAATAATGCAAGGAAGACGTTCGGGAACATCCACTAAATAGTCGGGTTTTTGGGAGATCAGCTCCTCCATCGGCATCTTTGTCCATCCGACGAGAGCAAAACCGCAGCCTGCATCCCTCGCTGAAAGCAAGTCAGGAAGGGCGTCTCCGACATAAAGGACCCTCTTCATGTCACTGATCCCCAGTCTTTTCGCGGCCTCGATAAGAGGATCGCCAAAAGGCTTGGCTCTTTTTGTTGCTTCCCTGAATACCATGTCGTCGAAATACTGTCCGAGCTCCAAAAGGTCAATGGTGATCATTGCGGAAGCCTCCAATTTGGAGGTGACTATGCCCTGTTTTACGCCCAGAGACCTGATCTCTGCAAGAAAATCGTAGACACCCGGGAAAACAGGAACGACATTCTGCTTCATCTTTGTGCAGTTATAGTCAAGATAAGCTTCGATGAGCCTTGCCTTCGTCTCTTCGTCATGCATCCAGAACGTATCTGTCAGGGGCTTTCCGATAAAGCTCATCATGTCCTCATCGGTCCTGTCGGTACCGCCCAGGACGATATCGTATGAAGCTTTCATGGATTCCATTATCAGAGGGACCGAGTCCTGCAAAGTGCCGTCAAGGTCATAAAGGACAAGGTCGTACTTATTCATCGGACTTGGGGCTCTCCTCTTTGGTGCCTTCTTCGGGATCTTCAACCGGATTGATATGGATCAGGACCTTCGCAATGGCATTCTCCTCGACCTTCAGGACCTTGATCCTCAGATTCTTGTAGTTGACGACGGGATGCTCCGTCTCTTCAGGAACGCGGTCGAGCTGAGATATGACAAGTCCTGCAATGGTGTCGTATTCATCGTCGGTAAGCTCGATATCAAGGACGTCTTCAAGGTCTGAGAGCGTCATGTCGCCTCTTACGATATAGTCGCCGTTAGAGAGCTTTACGAACTCATCAGCCTCATCGTCGAACTCGTCCGTGATGTTTCCGACAAGCTCTTCGAGCATGTCCTCGATCGTGGCGATACCCATGGTTCCGCCGTACTCATCGACGATTACGGCCATCTGCATGCCGCAGTTCTTCATCTCTCCGAAGAGCGATGAGATCTTACGGGTCTCATGAACGATGAGCGGCTCTCTTATGAACTTCTCGAGCTTGAAAGGCTTGTCCTCCGTGGGAGGCATGATACCTATGAGGTCCTTTATGTGAAGGATTCCGATGATGTCATCGATCGTATCCTTGTAGACGGGGATCCTCGTAAACTTCTCTTCCCTGGCAACGCGCATGACTTCATCGTAATCCGCATCGATCGGGAGCGAGACGATCTTCTTTCTGTGCGTCATGATCTCGGATACTTCCGTGTCGTTGAACTCGAAAACATTCTCGATCATCTCTTTCTCGGTATCTTCGATATTGCCGGACTCTGAGCCGACATCGACCATCATACGGATCTCTTCTTCGGTTACAGGCTTGTCGGTCTGGTTGGGATCGATCCTGAAGAGTTTTAAGACGAGGTTCGTGGACTTTGTGAGAAACCACACAAACGGCTTTAATATGGCTCCGAAGAACTTAACGACATTGGCAGCCGCAAAGGCCCATTTCTCGGGCTTGTTCTGCGCAATGCGCTTTGGAACGAGCTCGCCTAAAACGAGCGAGAAATAGGACAGGACGACTGTGATAACGACCGTCCACAAAGACTCCATCCAGGCATGCTTTGAAGCGGGGTCCACCAGGAGAGCGAGCTTGCTCGCAAAGCTGTTGGCGGCAAAAGCTGACGATAAGAATCCTGCCAATGTAACGCCGACCTGGATCGTCGCCAGGAAGTTTCCGGGATTATCAAGGAACTTGATAACACGGAGAGCTTTTCTGTCGCCCTCTTCAGCCAGTTTATGCATTTTCGCGTCGTTAAGCGAGATGACAGCCATCTCGGTGCCTGAGAAAAAGGCATTAACGAGGACGAAGAATACTACCAGTAAGATGCTTAATAATGTGTCCATTATTTCATTCCGTTAAGAAGATCGATGAGTGTCTGTCTTACAACCTGATGGTCAGCCTTGCCCTTGAGAGCTCTCATGGACTGGCCGATAAGGAACGTCAGATTCTTCTCTTCGCCTGCGAGATAACCTGATACGGCCTTCTCGTTGGCAGCAATGATCTCCTTGATGACAGGCTCTATCGCACTTGTATCAGATACCATGGCAAGACCGTTGTCAGCAATGTATTTCTCAGGATCGGTGCCGTTTAAGAAAGCCTCTTCGAGAGCCTTCTGTCCGGACTTCCTGTTGATCTTGTTCTCATTTACGAGATTGATGATCTTACCCATGATCTTACCGTCGAAATCGATATCTCCGGCCAAGATCTTTGCATCCTTGGCGATCTTAAGAAGGTCTGTCATGAGCCAGTTGGAGCAGTCCTTAGGGTTAGGTGCCACTTCGCACGCAGCCTCGAAAACCCTTACGAGAGCGGGCGTTCCAGTAATGATCTCGGCGTCATATTCAGGGAGGCTCAGTTCTTTTACGTATCTCTCGCGCTTAGCATCAGCAAACTCAGGGAGCTCTGCTCTTACCTTGTCCAGGAACTCCTCTGAGATGTTGATCGGCATAAGGTCAGGATCCGGGAAATACTTGTAATCCTGGGCATTCTCCTTTGAACGCATGGAGTATGTATACTCCTGCTCGTCGTCCCAGCGCCTTGTCTCCTGGATAACCTTGCCGCCTTCCTCGATGAGGTCGATCTGTCTGTCACGCTCATATTCGATAGCGCGCTCGATCGCCTTGAGGCTCGCGATATTCTTCATCTCGGTCCTGGTGCCGAATTCCTTCTGGCCGACAGGTCTTACGGAAAGGTTAACGTCAGCTCTCATGGAACCTTCCTGCATCTTGCAGTCGGAGATCCCTAAGTACTGCATTGTGTCTCTGAGCTTCTCGAGATAAGCAATGACTTCTTCGCCGGATCTGAAATCTGGCTCTGAAACGATCTCAAGGAGCGGAACGCCGCAGCGGTTGAAGTCGACCATCGTCATGCCTGTAACAGGGTCATGTACGAGCTTGCCGGCATCCTCTTCCATATGGATCTCGTGAATGCCGATGGACTTTATTCCCTTGGAAGTCTTGATATCGACATGACCGTTCCTGCATATCGGAAAATAAAGCTGTGATATCTGATATGCCTTCGGAAGGTCGGGATAGAAATAATTCTTTCTGTCGAACTTGTTGTTTCTCGTAATCTCGCAGTTAAGTGCAAGTCCTGCCTTTACGGCATACTCGACTACCTGCTTGTTTAATGTCGGAAGTGTGCCGGGCATGCCGGAACATACTTCGCAGACGTGTGTATTGGGCTCGCCTCCGAACTTGGCAGAGCATCCGCAGAAGATCTTGGATTCTGTGGAGAGCTCGCAGTGTACTTCAAGGCCTATTACCATCTCATAATCCTGCATGATCTTAGCCCTCCCCTCTTAAAGCATTTTCCGGGATCTTATTCTCAAAGCCCTGGTCAGCCGTAGCCTTCTGGTACGCGGAAGCCACGCCGATGACCTTGTCTTCGGAGAATCTCTTTCCCATGATCTGAAGTCCTACGGGGAGGCCTTCTGATGTAAAACCACAGGGTACTGACATTGCAGGGATACCTACGATGTTGATAAGTACCGTGCAGATATCACCTAAGTACATCTTAAGAGGATCGGACAAGCTCTCGCCCTTCTTCAGCGCAGCGGTAGGAGCAACAGGTCCTAAGATGGCATCGTACTTTTCGAATGCCTGGTCAAAAGCCTGCTTGATGAGGTTCTTAACTCTCAATGCCTTGTTGTAGTATGCATCGTAATAACCCGAAGAGAGTACGAAGTTGCCGAGCATGATCCTTCTCTTTACCTCAAGACCGAAGCCTTCGCTCCTGGACTTGATGTAGAGCTGGCCCAGATCTTCAACGCCTTCGGGCCTGTAGCCGTACTTAACGCCGTCGTATCTTGAGAGGTTTGAGCAGGCCTCAGCCGTGCAGATGATGTAGTACGTCGGGATAGCATACTTAATGATGGGCATCGGGAATGTCTCAACAGAAGCACCCTTTGTCTTAAGGACTTCGACCGCATCAAGAACTGCCTTCTTTACGTCAGCATCGATACCGTCGCCGAGATATTCCTCAGGGATACCGAACTTCTTGCCTTCAAGGCTATAGTTCTCAACAGCAGAAAGGTCGAGCTTCTCAGACTCCAATGAAGACTGGTCCTTGGGATCCTTGCCGCTTATTACGTTATAGACTGCAGCGATGTCTTCAGCCTTCCTTGCGATAGGTCCGATCTGGTCCAAAGAGGATGCGAAAGCAACGAGACCATATCTGGATACTGCGCCGTATGTAGGCTTAAGGCCCGTAACGCCGCAGAATGAGGCAGGCTGTCTTATGGATCCGCCTGTATCAGAACCCAGTGCAACAGGTGCGAGTGCAGCAGCTACACAGGCAGCAGAACCGCCTGATGAACCGCCCGGTACTCTGTCTGTATCCCAGGGATTTGATGTGATGCCGAAGTAGCTGGTCTCTGTCGTGGAGCCCATCGCGAACTCATCCATGTTGGTCTTGCCGAGGATGATCATTCCTGCATCTTCGATCTTACGGATTACTTCTGCATCGTAAGGGGGAACGAAGTTTCCGAGCATCTTTGATGCACATGTCGTCTTTATGCCCTTTGTGCAGATATTGTCCTTGATGGCGATCGGAACACCTGCAAGAGGACCTGTAAGCGTTCCTGCCTTGATAGCCTCGTCAGCCTTTTGAGCCTTAGCGAGAGCTTCATCTTTTATTACAGTGATGTATGACTTATACTCACCGTCTTTTGCATCGATCGCGTCAAGGAAAGCCTTTGTGGCTTCAACTGAAGTGATCTTTCCTTCCTTGATCGCAGCGCCTATCTCAAGTGCGCCGAGTTTTCTAATCTCGATATCAGTCATATGCACACCCCTTAATCAAAGGTCTTCGGCACGAGGATCGTACCGTCCTTTGTCTCGGGTGCGTTGCTTAAGACCGCATCCCTCATATCTTCATTTGCGATAACGTCTTCACGTGTGACATTGGAAACGCCTGCCACATGGCTCAAGGGCTCAACGCCTTCGGTGTCGAGCTCGCTTAACTGGTCGAAATAACCCAAGATATCTCCTAAAGCCTTCTGAGTCTTCTCCTCATCTTCGGGGCTGAGCTCCAGACGGCCGAGGCTCTCAAGGTACTGAACCAGATCTTTGGTAATCTCCATGAAATTACACTCCATCCTTAAAAAAGTTATAAATCTATAGCCTAAAATTTTAACATGACACCCTATTTTAGTAAATAAAATAAAAGGAAGGATTGACCTCTTTCTTTAAGGACAAGTGCATAAAAAAGGTGGCCTGAGAACTCTCTCAGACCACCTGTCATAACGCTGTTTCAGATCAGTCGATTCCTAACTGATTAGTTTTCCTGGCATATTCATGGGCTGCCTTGCCGTAACGGTAAATATCACTTACAACCTTTTTGAGATTGTACGATATTACTTCATCTGTCTCTCTGGACAGGACATTCTTACAGTAATAGAGCGGGCTGTAGCTTATTACGCCTAAACGTTTGCTGCCCTCACGGACCCCTATGCCAAATGCGAAGATCACATACTGACCTTTGATCCCGTCGATCGTTACAACATCATATTCACCGTCTTTTACAGGAGTAAGTATCGTTCCGTCGTAATCTAAAACGATATTCTCATCAACACCCGTAAGATAGAGCTTCATGCTGATCGTCTCATTAAGGATAAGGCTGGCTTTTGCGATCCTGATATTGGTGCCGCTTATGGAGATCTTATCCTCGATATCGCCTACATTGATATCATCCGGGCTCAGAGGCTGTAATGCCTGATCATCACGGTCCAGGATTGAATTAGCCGGCTTCTGTGTGTTGTAGTTGAAGTATGCCTGCGAAGCTGCGCCATAGTTAAGCATTGCCTTTATCATGGCCTGCTCATCCGGATACTTGCCCGGATTTACCAGAATGTACTTCGCATAATCCTGAACAGTATAAGAATATGCTTTACCCTGTACCTCACCGTCTGTTACCTGTGCAGTTATGGTCGATGTCATCTCTTTCGAATATACAAGGCACTTGAAAACATAATATTCGCCGTCTTTGGAAGCAAAGGGAAGCGAAGCGTCCGGCTGCTGCTTAACATAGACTTCCTGTGTCCTCTTTTTAGTTCCGTCAACGCTTGAAATGGTAAATACCATCTTGGCATTATCGCTCAGGGCATCAGGATCGTTAAAGCGCATATAGAACTTAACTCCGATATCACCTTCAAGGCTTAATGAATAGCCGCAGAGGAGATCTCCCAATCCCATATCATCGTGATCAGCGGCAAATGTAACATTGACATCGCCGGTGCCGGAAGCAAATTTAGCCTTATAGCCATCCAGATATTCTTTAGGAACACGGCATATGGTGCCTTTATCGGGCTTGAAGTCATTCATATCAGTATCCAGCCATGTGAGATCTTCCGGCTTGACATTAATATAGATAACCTCAGTCTTTTGGCATCCTAAGAATGCATCCTGGGCAATAAATGTAACAGAAGAAGGAATGGTGACGCTCCGGAGTTCTTTACATCCGCTGAATGCATAAGCTCCGATGGAAGCTGTTTTACCTTCCTTGATCATAACAGATCTGAGAGCCCGGCAGTCATAGAAAGCAAAGCCTTTAATCGCTTCAACATTACCGGGAATAGTCACTGAGCCAAGTTTTTCGCATCCGTAAAATACATTTTCACCAAGATCAGTCAGGCTCTCAGGAAGCACTACGGATTCCAGCCTGGTGCATCCGTAGAAAGCATTATCTTCAATTGTCTTCAGCCCGTCCGGAAGGACTAATGATTTGATATGTGTGCAGCCGCTAAATGCACTCTTTCCGATTACGGTAACTTTTGAAGGGAACACTATGGTCTCGATCTCAGAACTGTTAAACAGATTCTCAGGTATAACTGTTAAGCCGTCAGGCAGCCTTACTGATTTGATCGTACTGCCGGCAAAAGGAGCCATCTCGAATGATTCCACACTGTCAGGAATATATACTGATTCGAGGCTTCTGCATCCGGCAAACAGATTGTTGGCAACAACTTTAAGCTTATTCGGAAGGGTTACATCAATAAGTCCGCTGGCTGAAAAAGCAGCGGTGTCTATCTGAGTAACGCTATTAGGTATATCAATGCTCTCCAGGTTGCGGCAGTTGGCAAGAGCTCCGGAACCGATCTTCGTGACGGTGTCAGGGATCTCAATATTCTCGAGCTGGCTGCAATTGCAAAAAGCATTGGATGCAATGTTCGTTACACCGGATTCGATCACAATGGATTTTACATTGCTCTGGTTAGCATTCCATTTCTCTTCCATTGGATCTATGACCATATCTCCGGTACCGCTGACAGTAAGTTTGCCCTCACTATCAAGAACCCAATGGACATCGTCGCCGAAATTGCCTTCCGCGACAGTTTCTGCCGCCATTACATTCACGCCGCCCAAAGCGATTATGGTAACTACAGCTGCAATAAGAGTCAAAAAAGTGGTCCACGCGTGTTTCTTGTTCATGATATACCCCACTGTTTTATATAAAACCCGGCTCCTCAAATTCGGAACTCTCCTTCGTAGTAATAATATTACAGTCTGTCAAACATTAATACACTTCTCAAGTTTTTGTAATTAATTTGTATATATTGGCGGTATTGCATAACAGAAAAGGAAGCTGTCCTAAAATGGATTCAATAGCCCGGTGCATTTTTATAGCTAACGCGCAGTTAAGGATGTGTTGCCTTCCGGACTCTGAAGCTGCGCCCCCATCCTCAGTTAAGGATTTGTTGCCTTCTGGGCGGACAGAAAGAGCAACATTGAGAGCAACATTGCCAATGTTGCCTTATCTGTTGCCTTCTGAGCGGACAAAAAGAGCAACATTTGAGGCAACAATTCTTAACCGGCGGTACAAGCGGATATGAACAGCCCGCGGACTCGAAATAACCACGCCACAGTGCGCATCCCCCCTCCACGGTGCACTCTCCCCGCACCCCGGTGAACCAAATAAAGGCTGCCTCATTAGAGACAGCCCTTTAGTTGGTTCATTCTTAGATCAGAGATTACTCGCCGTCTTTCTCTTCTTCGTCCTCTTCCCCGTCTTCTTCCTCATCCTCTTCGGGTTCGGAGATCTTCTTGGAAGACTTGGACTTGGAAGACTTTACTTCTTCCTCTTCATCCTCGTCATCTTCATCATATACGGGCTTTCCGGCGGACTTGCTGCCTGAATTGTTCTTGCTGTTCTTCATCGCATAATTGATAAGGATGATGATGACTGCAAGGATGGCTACACCTGCAAGAGTAAAGAATACGACGATCAGAACGTCTGTTGTAGTCATGTTGCCCTTGCCTGTCTCAGTTGTGCCGGAAGGTACGGTTGCATCGGGATTCAGGCTCGATACGGGAGTATCGGTGATCTCGGGAGCTGCTGTTGCCGTAGGAGCAGCAGGAGCAGTTCCGAACGGTGTGTCTGTGTGGAAATCGTGCTTCTTGGCCTTGATCTCTTCTAAGAGACCGTCACTTAATGCCTTCAATGCGATGTTGTTGAGCTCGCTTTCAGGCTGATCCTTAAGTCCGAGATAACCGACTACAAAGTAGCCGTACTCCTGGGCATAGATAACGTCGAGTTCGCCTTCTTTTCTGTCCTTGCCGTAAGACCATTCTTCAAAGGCCTTTACCATCTGTCCCTTAGGAACGGCAATGTCACCCTGGTCCATTACTTCGTTATTTGCCAGAGCAGTCTCAGAAAGGCCTGTAAGGTCGTCAATGGTCTTGCATTTGTCCTTCATGGCATTTGCTGCAGCAAGAGCCTTATCCTTAGTTGCCTGGTCTGCTGTCTGGGGTGCATAGAAAAGAGCATATCTTACATAAGGAACTTTCTTCTCAGCATCAGTGAACTTGTAGTTCTGGCAGTAATCCTTGGAATACGCATCTGCGAGGAAGTATCTTTCAACAACTGCTCTGAAGCTTTTTTCGTCCATTCCGGGACCATACCAGAGCTGCAGATATTCCTCGAAAGAAAGACCTGCCTCTGGAGCCTTTGTTGTCTTTAAGTTCTCGATCATCTCGTCGATCTGCTTCATCGTGTCTTCATCAAGGGAAACTCCCTCAGCCTTTGCGCGTGCGCAGAGAATGCAGGTGCTCTCGATGGAATTCTCGGCATAATAAACGTAATAATCGCCGTAAGTCTTATATTCCTCACCGCTGTATTCAGCTGCCAGATCGAGGAATCCGAGAGCCGTTGCGGGGTAATAACCCATGTTTGCATAACCGCTTAAATCAACGAAAGCGTTGATGTAGTAGAAATTGGATTCCTGCTTCAGGAGCGGCTCACCGTCGAAATAATACTGGTGATCCATATATGTCATGATCTGGTTGCCGTAAAGATCTTCAAAGGTCTTGGGCGCTTCAGGTGTCGTCTCGCTTGAAACATCCGCAGATTGGGAAGGCTCCGGTGTGGTTAAGCCTGTTGCTGCAGACGGGTCAGTGTCTGACAGTTTGTTTCCGCAGCCTGCGATCATGGTTGCAGCAATAGCTGCCGTGAGAATTACTGTTCCGAATCTTTTCATTTTGCACTTATCCTCTTGTAATCTTCCATGCATGCGGCGATAGTATCGTCCATGTCATAGTATTTGTACTTGCCGAGTCTTCCCCCGAATATAACGTTGCCGTCGCTTGCGGCAAGCTCTTCATACTTCTTGTAAAGCTCGTTGTTCCTGTCGTTATTGAGCGGATAGTATGGCTCGTCGCCGGGTTTCCACTCAGCCGGATACTCGTGAGTGATTACGGTACCCTTGCCTTTGCCGAACTCGAAATGCTTGTGCTCTAAGATCCTCGTGAAAGGAGTCTCGGCATCGGTGTAGTTTACTACAGCATTGCCCTGGAAGTCATCAGTATCAGGAAGATATTCCGTCTCAAATCTCAGACTTCTGTACTCGAGTTTGCCCAGGGAGTAATTATAATACTCATCGATCATTCCCGTATAGATGATTTTCGAGGCAATATTATCATAGGAATCCCTCTCCTTGAGATAATCCACGCCAAGCCTTACTTCGATGCCTTCAAGCATATTCTCGATCCACCTGGTATAACCTCCGACCGGAATGCCCTGATAGTTATCGTTGAAATAGTTGTTGTCGTAAGTAAGTCTTACCGGAAGCCTCTTGATGATGAATGCCGGGAGCTCGGTTGCCTTTCTGCCCCACTGCTTCTCGGTATAACCCTTTACGAGCTTGTTGTAGATGTCAGGACCTATGAGCGAGATAGCCTGTTCTTCCAGGTTCTTCGGCTCATCAACCTTGCCGAGAGCGATCTGCTCGTCGAGCTTGGCCCTTGCTTCCTGAGGAGTGACAACGCCCCACATCTTATTGAAGGTATACATGTTGAAGGGCATCGAATAAAGCTCACCCTTGTAGTTTGCGACTACGCAGTTGGTATAGCGGTTGAACTCGGCGAACTTATTCGCAAAATCCCAGACTTCCTTGTCGCTCGTGTGGAAGATGTGCGCACCGTACTTGTGAACGTTGATGCCGTTAACATTCTCCGTATAGACATTGCCGGCAACATTGGGTCTTCTGTCGATCACAAGACACTTATAGCCGTCATCCGTTGCAAGACGTGCGAAGGTCGCACCATAAAGTCCCGCACCGACGATCAGGAAATCATATTCACCCATATCTTTTCCTCCAATTATCTGAAAGTCTTGATAATAATACACTATTTTACAGAAAACGCCTAAATTCAGGGAAAACTATGCTTTCGAAAAATTGATGGTCTTATTGCAGATTTGGAGCGCGGCAGGCCTGTGTGTAATGATAACAACTGTTCTGTCGGTAAGTTTTCTTAATTGCTCGAGCAGGTTCTTCTCTGTCTCTTCATCGAGAGCACTTGTGGATTCATCAAGCATCAGTATTGGACGCTCGCTGAACAATGCACGCGCAATGGCAATTCTCTGCATTTGTCCTTCAGACAATCCGGCTCCTTTTTCGCCCAGCGGAGTATTCAAGCCCTGAGGGAGTTCTCTTACAAATGAATCAGCACAAGCAGCTTCCAGAGCCCGCCATAACCTTCCATCGTCATTGATGCCTTCCGGATCTGCAAAAGAGACAGCCTCGCGGATGGTGCCGCTCATAAGGAGGTTTTCCTGAGGAACATATGCAAATAGGTTTCTCCACTCAGGAGTCAGTTCGAGCCTGTTATTTGCTGTGTCAACAACTTCACCTTTTCCGGAAGTTATGCGGTAAAGACCCATCAAAATGTTCATGGTAGTACTCTTTCCACATCCTGACTCGCCTATAAATGCGACATAGTCACCCTTATCGATGCGGAGATTAAAGTCCTTAAGTACCGGATCCCTTTCATCCTGATCATAGCCGAAGCTGATATCCTTCAATTCTATCGACGCAAAATCCTTCAAATAGAACTCCCTTGTCTCTGATACACTGCGCAGCCTGCCTTCGTAGTCCGGTTCAGCATTCTCGATCTCGATCATTCGCTCGGCGCTGGCAACCATACTAAAAAACTGAGGTACCGCATGAGAGACTTCAGCCATCGGATGATCAATCTGGCTGACCAAACGCAGAATGGCCATCATGGTGCCATATCCTAACATTCCGCCATATAACTGATTGCAGCAGATAATTGCCACTATGAGATATCCGATCCTGATAAGGGCATAGATAATTGCCGAGCACAAAGCAACAAATCTGTTTCTCCTCATTTTGGCGGCAGCTATATCATCAAGCTTCCCGCCTGCAGCTGCTGTCATATGCTCCTCCTTGTTAAAAGTACGGATGACCGGGAAACTGCTTAATGCCTCCTGGAAAAAGCCGGTAGCAATACCATCGTAATTCTGGATCTCTTTATGGTATCTCTTGAGTCTCTTATCCAGGAACAATGATAATAAGAGCATTCCAATGCCCAGCGGAATAAGAAACCATATAACCTTTGGCATTAACAAAAACAGCGAGATGACCGCGCAGGAAAACTGAGCGATCATGCCGGCAGTACTCGGAACAATGGTGATTACTCCGGTCGCAATTATCATGGAATCAGAATTGATCCTTGTCATCCAGTCTCCCGAATGAACCTTCCTTATTTCTGCATAAGAGCGTGTCAATATCTCGTTAAATGCTTTAAGCCTGTATGCTTTAGCCAGTTTGATCTTGGCTCTGTCGGCAAAATATATTGCGCCCCAATAAAGGAAAATAGCAAATGCCACGACCAATGAGATAAGCACTGCATCTGTAAATAATGCGTGCATATCTTTTGCTATGGCGCTGTCGATTATGTCTCTTAATAAGAACGCGAAAACAACGCCTTCCACTCCCTGAAGGACCTTTACGATAAACAGGGTTATAAGACTTCCTCTTGCACAGGATGTCTGTCTGTGGATCCATCTGATGGTGTTCCAGTTAACCTTTTTTATAGCTGTTCCTTTTTCCATTCTTATCAGTTACCGTATTTCTTTAAGATCAGCGCTATATCACAATCTCCATCGGGAGTTTTGCATGCAAAATCTTTCATCAGAAACTTTCTTAAGATTCCTTCTTTGGCAGGCGAGACCAAAGCCGGCTGCAATGCATTGGCAGGATCCGCCGAGCGGATATCTGCTTTTTCAGAACAGCTGCTGATGAGTCTATCTGCTCTCGCACTTCCGCATATCACCAAAGACGTTCCTTTTCCGTCAGCCAGATCAGCGTATTCTTTCTCAACTCCCCAATAATCCCCGATCGTAAAATCGAAATCTTTACCCGGGGTCGTATAAGGACAAGAATAGCAGATGGGACGTAATGAGAGTTCCTTTGAATAGATCCTTGAGAAAGGATCTTTCATGTAATTGTTCTGATATGTTTCCTGACCCACAGTATACACGACGGTATGGGCATCATCCATTTTTACTTTTTCTCTGGCACAATAGGATTTAAGGTTGCCGTTATGAATTTTTTCCAGGTATCTGCAGTACTCCTGCCAATATAACGGGGATTGAACTCCCCTGCAGATAATTGAAGCCAGCCAGAGATTTTCAGAGCCCGGGAAAACCCTTTTAACAGAATGACATTGGCAAGGGGTTCCGGTAAAGAGAACGGTTCTTCCATCCTTAAGAGCTTCCCCGATCTTACCAAATATGTCCCCGAGAGTACTCTGAACATATTTCGACTTTCTCATCGGAGAGATATCTTCTGCCAAAATATGCTTAACTTTATGATCCTCATCATAGGAAGCGCCGCATATCAGACCGCCCATGCCGAGGATCCCGCCTGCGATAAGAGAAAAGGCTCCGCCCGAAGTGCTCTTTTGCAGTAATTCCTGATCTTTGACTCTCACAGCATAATAGGAAATTTCCGGTTTGAAAACATACGGATCCGGTGACGGGCATACTTCCCTGCACCTGCCGCAGTCAATGCATGCGGCCTGATCTATTACAGGATAGTAGAATCCCTCTTTGTCAGCCTTCATTTCGATTGCTCCTGCGGGGCAGGAATAGCAACAGGCTTCACATCCAAAGCATTTTTTTGTGTTCTCAAGAATCTGCTGCATCAGCCAAAACATCCTTTAAATAGTTAATTGAAGCTTCTCTGTCAGCTTTCAGGTTTTCAGTTACTCTTCCCGGTTCAGGTTCAACCAGCAAGCCGCTCATGGCATTTTCCAAGCCTGCTTTCTTCAGAAGATCTTCCAATCTTCCGTTGCGTTTTGCAAGTTCGCCTTCGTTACCGGCTACAGAAACCGGCCGCTCAAACAGCAGTGAAAAAGCCGTTCCGTGGAAAGAATTTGTGAACGTTCCGCCGGAATGAGCCATCAGTCCGACCCAGTCATTGACGGAAACCTGACTCCATGCGGGAAATCCGCACTGGGGCATGAAAGCCGCGGTAACGATCCTAAGTTCCACGCCATCTGCTTCGGCTTTTTCCTTTGCTTTTTTGTGCAGCCCGGGATCATACTTGACCATGAAAAGAAGATAGTACGGTTTCTCCCCGGGATCACTTGCTATCTTGAGCCAATCTTCTTTTGAGAGTAAAAGAGTCGGATCCAGCGAGACCTCTGCATCCCTGCCGGTCAGTTCCTTAACTATCTGCTGACCTGAACTCTCTCTTACTGATATCTTTTGAAAACTGTTCAGCTGTTCTGAACACCACGGCTTTCCCTTCTCCGGAAATTCTTCAGAACCAAAGCTTGCAGCATAGGAATACTTTTTTCTGTCTTCTGCAAAGGTCAGGAAAAATCTCTCATCAACACCGGGTATCCTGAAGTTCCATATCTGGTCGCTTCCTGCAATAAAACAATCGTAATCATTGTTGACGGATGCCTTGTCATGCAAGTCATAATCCATAGAACAATTCATATACTTCTCACGGAAACATCTGAAGAGTTCTTCTCTCTTCTTTCCTTCCGATACTATTCTTTGTGCAAAGAGCGCCGTCGGACCTTTATTAGGAAAATATGTCTCCTGTTTCTTCGCTTTATCACTGAATGAGACAAAAGAGCTTTCTGCACCTAATGCGTTCAGAGTCTGCTGCAGGGCATATGCCTGCAATACAGCACCGAAGTTATCCGCTTCATGAAATGTAACTATTCCCGCTTTCACGTTTTTTCATTTCCTCCCTGGCTTGTGTAACTGCAGACCTTATCAATTCTTCCATGTATTGCTTCTTCAGTCCTTCTATCATCTGCAGATAATATTCCTGATCACAATCACAATATGGAAGTATATCTTTATAGAGCTTGATGAAATTCATCCTTCTATCAAGCATTTGCTTGTAACTTCTTTTCCGGCTGGCATGTCCGCTTTTTCTAAGATAATAATGGTGAACCACTTCCGGAATATAACCGCATATCGAACGGCTTGCCGGCGGCATGAGCAGCTGCAGATTCTGTCCTTCCGGTGATATTGGAATGGATCTGTCAGGATAACAGATGTCAAACAAAGAAATCCTGACCATATAGCACCCTGCATAACAGGTCAGGTACAAAAGCTCATCAAAGATATCCCTGTCTCTTCTGTCTTCCTCTTTTGTGCTAAGAACTGCTTTTTCTCCGTCTTCACCTGTAATGATAAGGCCTTCATTTCTGACAAGACCGATATCAGGATGTTCCTGCAGATAGTCCGCTTTCACCTCAATACAGCGGGGTAGCATTATGTCATCTGCATCACACCATGTAAGGTACTCACCCGTCACTTCTTTCAGCGCATCATTAACTGCAGATGCCTGTCCTGCATGCTGCAGTGTGAGTATCTTAACCTCAATGCCTGCCTTGACCAGGTCAGATTCCTTCTCTTTAAGATATTCCAGCGAACCGTCTGTAGAACCATCGTCTGCAAAAATGCATTCCAAAGGCCTCCATGTCTGGTCTTGCACACTTTTAACGAAGTCCTTCAAATACGGCAAAGCATTGTAGACAGGCACCACCAGAGAGACTGATCCGTTCATGAGCCGCCCATCCTTTTTCGAAGAAGTGCTGCATAATTCTTCAGCTCTTCCTTGCGGTCTGTCCTTCCCGTATTCGTAAGATGGATCCTGCGGTTCAGCAAAACATCACTGATCTGAACTGTCTTAAGGCCGGAAGCGCGGAGCTTCATCATCCAGTCGACTGTTTCACCGCTTTTCAGCGTCTCGTCGAAAAGTCCGACACTGTCAAAGACCGATCTTCTGATCAACGAACAACCGGGCAATATTCCATCATAAGCCCCCTGCCTGGGAGTTACCGTGCCAAGTTCTTCTTTGCTTATCTCAGGCGATACAAAATCTCTTGTGCGCCCGAAAACGGCAGCAGTCTCCGGATCATCCTGTACCGGTTCAAAAAGCTTCTCCAAAGCACCTGCTTCACTCGTATCATCTGAATCCAAAAGAAAGATCCATTCGCCTTGTGATCTTTTGATGCCTTCATTTCTCGCATGGGCTGCACGCTGTCTGTTCTGATGGATTACGATACAACCCAGTTCATCAGCAATGCTTGCAGTATTATCTGTTGAACCGTCATCTATCACTATTATCTCTATCTTGCCGTCCCAATCCTGGTTCCTGACAGAAGCTATTGCTTCAGCAAGGTATTTTTCCGCGTTATATGCCGGGATGATTACTGAAAGATCCGGTTTCATTACAAGTCACCCCGCTTTGCTTTTTTCGCATTCCTGATAGCTTCAGCCAGTAAGGACAGCCATTCCTTTTCTCCGGGAGACTCGTGAGAAATGGTCGTATTGGTATGGTGAATCCTTCGCAGGTATAAGTCTTCCTCAAGTTGGGAAGACAGGTCAACACCGGCAAAACTCAGTCTCTTCAGCCATTCGGTATCTTCACTGTAAGAATACTTCAGAATAAAAGTCCCGTATCTGTCAAATACTTCCTTCTTGATCAAGGCGGTCACGAGGCAGGGATAGGAAACTACATCCATCACCAGCTTCTGACGCTCACTGAGTTCTTCATACGGGATGTCCGTAAAATTCTTATATTGTGTAAATACTATTGGGCAATCCGGATGCTCATCTAAATACCTGATCTGCTTTTCGAGCTTGTCAGGAGTCCACAGATCATCAGCATCAATAAATGCTATCCAGTCACCGCAGGCTTCAGCGATTCCTCTGTTTCTGACTGCAGATACACCCTGATGTCCGCACTTGATATACCGGATATCCTGTCTGTCTTTAAGGATCTTGTCAGTATCATCTGTAGAACCGTCATCAATAACAATGATCTCAGAAACCGGATATGTCTGGTTCTGCACGCTCTCTATGGCAGCTTCGATATATGAAGCTGAATTATAAGTCGGAACAAGAACAGTAACCTTTCTCATTATTACTGTCCCCCGTTCATACCTGAGATAACATCTTTGTGTTTATCTGCGACTTTTTGGGCAGCGGAGATCATTCTCGCCATTTGTTCTGCTTTGCCCGTGATCAATCCTTTTTCTTTTAAAAGAGCATATCCTTCACCATAATGAATGATATTCCTGTTCACAATGGCTTGAGCTATGTACCAGTCCTTATTCTTCTCAAATTCTTCGAGATCAAATATCTCACCAAATCCGTCCAGCTTACCCAATGCATACAGAGCCACTTTTGTAAAACAACATTTGATACACCTGCAGTCAGTGCTGCGCTTTGTGTATATGCAGGGGTGAAGATACTTCCGGGCAGGAGCATAATCTGACAATTCCATCAGCTTTTCTATTCTGGGCTTTTGTCCGCCGGTAGAATATAACTTAGTGGTCTTTGTTGACAGATAAGGCAGCAAAAACAGATCGGCATAGGCACTGTCACTAATATCAAAAGAAAACTTTGCAAATTCATAAGTTGTGGAAATGAAATAAACAGAAAACAACTTCTGGAGAGCAAGTACGCAGGCAGAGAGACGGTAACTGATCACGGAAAGATAAATCTCGTCTTTATGGACTTTATGAAGATTTGTATCTATCTGAAGAAGGTCAAGGCTGGTGTCATTAACAATTCCGCCCAATGCTTTTTCAGTAAAGAACCTGAGTTTCTCTTCATCATTTCCGCCTTCATAAGCGCCGCAGTTTGCTATTACAAGATGCGTGAGTTTAAAAGGGGACTTTCCTGCATCTGTCATGTTCATAACAGTATGCATGGAGTCAACGCCGCCTGAATATCCGGTAGCTGCAGCGCCTGCGCATTCCGTCAGATTACCGGCAGCTTCTGCTTCGACTCTGACCGGATGATACTCATCCATTTTCGATGAGCAAACCGGGATCAGATACTCGTTGATCTGATAGAGCAGATCTCCGGAAACGGGGGCCAGACATCTGATATCCCTGTTTTCGCGCATGGCTTTTGGTAACAGGGCAACAACAAATGAATCCAGTCTGTCATCAACCAGATACTTGGCGTACTCTATGGAAGTACCTATGCGGATAACATATTCATTCCCGTTATCATTAACATCAGAGCAGACATAAACTCTGTTATCTGTCTGCTCGATATAAGGGATTCCCAATGAGATGATCTCCGCCGGCATAGTAATTATCCGTTATCAGAGATCAGTCTTCGTCTTTCTTGACAGGCCAGCCTTCTTCAACATCTACATCGTGAATCGGATCGGCTAAAAGGAGATCCTGTACTTCAGCGAACTCGTCCAATGTCATATCGAAGCCGTCAGCAAAAGCAGCTTTGTCGAAGTTAACATCCTGATCATCAGTATCTCCGGAAACGATGATCTCCTTATCGGAGAGTGCCTTAATGAAAGCATCCAGCTTTGCACTGATATCTGAGGGACATCCGTCAGCAGCGTTTAAAGCTGCAAGGATCTTTTCAACTGATGCGCCGTTTACCAATTTATCCAAAACAGCAGATCCGAGTGTGCTGGTTCCATAGTACATGCCGGTTACAAAATTAATAACTACTGCCTGGCCATCGGCAATATCGAAAAACATCTTCTCGTCATTGATCCTGTACATACGCTATATCTCCTCACATATAAAATTCTTTAGACATTGTACATTCTTTTCGAGGTTTTTGCATAGTCTGATCTCATATACCGGAACATTCAGCAGTCTCTGGGACATTTCCCTGTACGCTTCAGGATCTCTGAACACGCCAAGCTGAGAGGCTGTAGAATCGATAAGCTTAACCAGAACCGGTCCTCTGACCGTCTCACGGACCGAAGGAAGATCATTATCAGTCAGACTGGGATAGATAATGGCATGAACCGGAAGCTTATCTTTAAACTCATAACTTGAAGCATCCATCATGAGCTTATCATTGCGGTCGTGGTCAATATGTATTACAGGAAGATCCGGTTTGAGAACAGAAGCCATGTCCTGATTGAGGCTTACGGTTCTATAAAGCGGCATGGCCTTAAGAGGTCCTTCCCTGTTAACAAGAATATAATCATCAGAAACAAAATCGAATCCGTTCAACAGGCAGGATACCGCGAGCGTTGACTTGCCTCCACCGCCCCTTGCAGAGAGCATGATTCCTTTTCCGTTAACACCGACACAAGCACTGTGAAGGAGCATCATTCCGTTCTGTCTTGCCCACTGGCCAAGCATTACGACCATAGCATGGCCATACAACATGAATTCAGGATTGGATTCGGGATGCCTGCAGTAATAGAAAATATTTCTCTGATAGTCGATGCCTGACAACTCATATCCCGGAGTGATCCTGAGATAACCTGTATCATCCCGGCTGCGCCAAACAGCATTTATTCTTTCCGTGCCTTGAAGAAGATACTCATCTATGTCATCAGTCCAAAAATACAGGATCGCGTCCGGCACTGCTTTTTCTTTCAGGATCGTTCCTACAAAATAAGGCTTTACTTCGGCAGCTTGTTCCTCAGTGGTAAACCGTTGTTCGATAACCTGATCTCCGATTCTTATCTGAAAAGAAGTATCACCCTTTCCGGTCTTTGCAGCGATCCTTTCATCGATATTCTGAAAATAGTCACGCAGTGCCATGTTCTTTGTCCTCACACTCTCTTTTTGACTTTGTCTTTTTCCTGACATAATTGCCAACGTCGGCAAACGAATGAATGCTTCTTGTATCGGCTATGTATTTCAGAAAAGAAACCTGTTTTTCTTGGGGCCTGAAACACGAGTTCATAAGCTGATACTCTTTTTTTATTGACGGCCGGCTGCGGTAATCTTCCAGCTTTATAAGATATGGAATGTATTCCTGATCTTCTGCTACCACTTCCGGATCAGCGTCCTTCAAAGCTCTCGAAAAAGGCTTTAACAACGCCAGTTGAAATCTCAATTGGCAATGAACGCTTTTTCTCTTTGCATCAGCTGAGATATTCTCCAGATCGATCTGATTATCCTGAAGCAGCAGCAATACATTTACGAGACGGTAAACTCTGTCATATTCATTTTCCAATGCAAGGAAGTGTCCGTATGGTACGCAGGCACAAAACAGCAGTTGGTTCTCCAAGGACGGCGCACAGATCATATGCGACTGGAATTCGGTATTTTTGCATGTGCTCCAAAAGGATTCTTCATCAAAAAGCCTCTTGTCGTGAACTCCTTGGTGAAGGAGTATCCCGGTAAGGCCATTTATGGTACGGTCATGAAAATCATCCTTTTCAGCGTTTCTATTTTTCGACCTCAGAAGTTCTGCCGCCTGGTCGTAGCGATCTGACGGAACAGTAATGTCATAGCCTCTGATAAAACGCGTAACATCAGGCAGAAAAGCATACTTCATTGCGGTGTTGCCTGAAAGCATAACCGGTATACCGGCTTTTTCCAGCTCACCTAACTGATTTGCAAACCAGGGTATTGCTACACTGCTCTTTACCTGTTCATATCTGTGAACACCCTGAATTCTGGGAATAATATCTTTTGGAAAAAACTTCCAGCCGTTCTGAAAACCAAGGATTCCAAGCATCAGAAGATACAGATAGTTTCCATTATCTATATCCAGTCCGTTTGTAAGCCGGTCTATTGTCTCTTCACTGCATCCTCGTCCGAAAGCTTCAAGCAAGGCAAGTGATTCTTTTGAGAACATAGATTTGCGCAATTTTTCTTCAAGTTCATTCGGATTTCTCGTCATAGCCCGGTATCATCTTCTCCAAACCCAAAAGTTCCATGTCAGCCTTATACTTTTCAACTCTCTGACCAAATTGCTGTCCGGACATATCAAGGACATTATTCTTATAAGTTGAATTGGTAAAAAAATGGTGGAAAGGTCTCCAGATCCAAAAAACAGGCAGCAGGACCGGCACCTTCTTTAATACCGGATACTCTTTGGAAATATGCTTATACGGACGGAAAAATTTCATAAAGCAGAACTTCACCTTTCCCATGAATGTGACCTTCTTTTTGCAAAAATGATTGATAACCACCGATGAAGCAAGCCTTCGGCTCGCTTTGTTTTTCTCTGATACTGTAAGCATCGGGATCAACAATTTCTCAGATCGTTCGGAAAAATCTTTCCCGTTGAACCATTCATCCAGGGCAGCGCACAAGACATCATAGAAATCCTTTAACTGCAATTTCTTTAAACACTGTTCGACATAAGTTTCATCTATATTCTGTTCTTTTTTGAGAAAATAAATATCCAATAAATTCTTTATATTTGCTGATCCGATGATACAATGCTTCGCCAGATGAATCACGGCATATACAAGATGATCATTAATGTCTAAATCCATTCTGAAGTTCTGGTGTCTGTTGTCCACTGCTTTATCGCGACACCTGTCGAAATAATCAATCATTCCGTATGTGGGATCGAATATTGATTTATGCAGCTCAACTATTAATTCGTCTTTTCGTTCCCAAATAAGTTCATGATGTATTCCTCCAACGAATGAATAACCAAGCTGTTCCATTAATGGTTTGATCCGGTCATATTCGCCGGCTTTTATATAAATATCGGCATCGCTCATCTGCCTGAATTCAGCTTTCGGATAAAGACTCTTAAGCACACTGCCCTTAAGCGGCAAATAAGTTATTCCGTTTTCTTCAAAACATTTGAAGAGCGCATTTATCAGACTGATCTGGTTGCGGTCCCTCTTCATACCATGCAAAGCCTGGACTTGAAAGACCTTCAAATATTCCGGTGGAACATGTAAATTACTACTTTTAATAGCCTGATATACAACATTGACTATGTCCAATCGATAAGAGGAAAGCAGGATATAATTCCAGTCTAAATCATCCTCCAGAACGCATTGTTCTGAAAGCAGTCCGGCTTTTATCAGTTTAAGGATTGCTAATCTGTTCTTATCCATCACGCTAAATCAACAATACAATGCCCACACCCTCGACATATATCATACATTATCGCGAAATAATAAAGAAGTCTTTAGCATTATAACTTTTACTTCGGTTTGTAGTTTTCAGCGGCTTTCTTGAAATTAACAAGCTTGTCCGTTTCCTTGAAGAGCTCTGAAAGCTTCATCGAAGGCACGTATTCGAGGTTGACGGTAAAGCCCACGAACGGAAATCCCGCTGCTTCGAAATCTTTCGCGATCGCATCGGTAAGTTCCTTGCTCTGGGCGAGCCTTGATATCGGCCAGTCAGGTCCGCACTTAAGTTCATCAGACCCATCGATGTAGACATCGCCTGCAGGGATCAGATCATCGCAGCCGTTTATGCTTACGAACAGATCGTATTTTCCGCCTTCTATAAGGAACTTCTTGTACTCTTCATCGAAATACGATAGCTCGCTCTTATCGAAAGTGACCGTTATCTCTTTGCCGCTCCCGCTCTTTATCAGAGGCTTTGCAAATCCTACCAGCCGGTAAGGCTCTCTTGCGACTACAGGCTTGCGCTTTGCCGCATAGACCTGGACGACCTTCTTGCCGTCGATCTTACCGGTATTGGTAAGATGGCAGGTAACGCTTACCTTGTTTCCCTTTGACGTGGAAACGATATAATCGACCGTAAACTTTGAATAAGACAGGCCGTAACCGAAGCTGTAAAGCGGCTTGATACCTCTCTTCTGATAGCCTCTGTACCCGACATAGATACCTTCTCCGTATCTGCAGGTAAGGCTGTCCGGATAACAGAGATAAGCCGGCGTGTCCTTGTAGGATACTGGGAAAGTGCACGGCAGGCACCCTGAAGGATTTACCTTGCCCGTAAGAATGTCAGCCATCGCCTTTGCGCCCATCATGCCCGGATAGAAGACCGTGAAGATTGAATCTGCGATGTCTTCGATCCCATCCAGTTCAACTGGGCCGGGAGTATTAAGGATCAGGCATATCTTACCCTTGCCGCACTCTTTGGCGAGTTTCTTAATGGTTGAGACAGTCTTCTTAGTGAGCTTCAGATCAGGCCTGTCCGTACCTTCACCCGACTCGATGGTCTCAATGACTATTGCGGCAGCGCCCTTCTTAAAAGCTTCCATGTCATCCCTTAAGACCTTGGTGCTGCCGAGCAGCTTACTTAATTCTTCAAAGAGATCCGTCGTTCTGGAAGTCGTGGCTTTCGCGCTGCCCGAACCATAATCCCTGAAGCGCTCAGGTCCGAAGAATACGGCTTTGGAAGTCTTCTTAAGAGGCAGGCTGCCCTTCTTCAGCATTACGATACCTTCAGCAGCTGCATCGTATGCAGCCTTATCGCCCGTCTTCTTATACTTTGCTGCGGTGAGTCCTTCAGGCGCCTTAACACTGCTGAATCTGTCTATCAGTTCGAGGACGCTCTTTGCTGCCGCGTCGAGATCCTTTATGGACAGAATGCCGTCTTCAACGGCCTTAATTATCTCAGCAGGGTCTCTGGGGCCCGGCATGAAAATATCCTGTCCGTTAGCTACGGCATTGCCCATGTTGGTTACTATTGCATCCCAGTCAGTTACTGTCGTGCCCTTGTAGCCCCATTTCTTTTCGAGGATGTCCTTCAAGAGCCACTTGTTTTCAGAGCAGTAAACGCCATTGATCTGAGGGTAAGCGGTCATTAATGTTGATGCGGCCTTGCTGCATGCTTCAAATGCCGGCAGATAGATCTCCCTTATGGTGCGCTCATCGATAAGTTCATTGATCTTCTGGCGGTTGATCTCCAAGTTGTTGCACGCGAAATGCTTAACATTCGAAGAAACGCCCATGCTCTCAACGCCTTTGCACATCTCGGGTGCCAGGGTTTTCGCGAGATACGGATCTTCGGAATAGCCCTCGAAAAACCTGCCGTTAACAGGTTCTCTTAATATGTTGCAGTTAGGAGTTCCGAGGAGCACACCTACGCGGTAAACCGCCGCTTCCATGCCTAGCGCTTTTCCGTTCTCAAATACGACCTTCGGATTCCATGTCGAGGCGAGCAGGATTCCGGGAGGATAGCATCCGGGGGCTTCATCGATGCCGCATCTGAATTCCGTCAGGAACTTGTTGATCTCTTCTCTTAAAGCCTTCTCGTTCCCGGTAAGCTTGTCCGTATCATAGAAATTGGTCAATACATGGAAGCCCTCTTCCATGCTGTACTTGCTGACAATCTCCATGCTGATTATTCCGCGGCCGAACAGGTGCATGAAGTTAATGCCCGTGCCGCCGTCCTGGAGAGATAAGACCGGTATGGATCCTGCCGAAGACTCGAATCCTCCGATAGAGTTGGGTGTGGTACCGCAAAGGAGTCTTGCCTTGTCTTCCGTGGTCATCTGCTTAAGTATTTTCCTGGTATTCATGGCTTGGCTCCTTTAGTGTTATATGGATTAACTATAACATTTTTGGGAGGCTCAAAGATATGTCAGCCCGATTGTTCATATCCGTAATGCAACATAAACGTCTTCAGGTCTGTATATAGTTCAGAAAGCAATTTGCAAGGAGACACAAAAATGAAGACAACAACGAAGCTTTTAACCATATTAATGACTGCTGTGCTCGCCCTTTCCATAGCAGGATGCGGAAGCGCCAGGACCGGCAGGGACCACAAGAGCAGCATGGGCAACAAGATCGACATTGAAGAACTTCAGAAGAACAGCGGAAACATGCTTGTGATCACCCGCAACCCCCAGGAAGCTATGACGGCAGAACAGTATGAGATGGCAAGGTTCGAGATCACGATCTCTTATGAAGGCGATATCACCATTCCCGGAAATCCGGTCAATCAGACAAGCCTGAAGCTGAAGAACGAAGACTACATCAAGTTCTATAGGTTCGGCATCGATAATGCTGAGAAGAGCAAGTTCGCAAATTACAGTGAAGACGTCTGCGACGGCGATACATATACATTCACATTCTACGACACGGACGGCAATCCGCATGTCATCTACGACGGTTACTGCTACGAGAACAAGGATCTCCAGGACATCCTCCATATTACCGGCAATTACTATCTTGACTGATCTGCAATCTGTCAAAGCATGCCATAGAAAAAACGGGGCATCTCTTTTCGAGAACTGCCCCGCTTTTATTGACTGATAAATAAGGTCCGATCAGGAATTCGTAAGGATAGCGAACTTGAGTGTTGCCTGAACTGCAACCTTGCCGTTAACTGTGGCAACAGCTTCGCCGAGGCCGACAGGTCCCTTTACTGCAGTGATCCTTGTCTCAAGTCTTGCTGTGTCGCCGGGAACGATGGGCTGCTTGAACTTGCACTTGTCAATGCCTGCGAAAACAGCGATTTTACCCTTGAACTCTTCCTGTGAGAGGATAGCAACAGCACCTGCCTGGGCAAGAGCTTCTACTGTGAGAACACCGGGAACGATGGGCATCTCAGGGAAATGTCCTCTGAAGAAATACTCATCAAAGGTGAAGTTCTTATAAGCGATGCAGAATTTACCCGGTTCATAATCCTCTACCTTGTCGATGAGAAGGAAAGGATGTCTGTGAGGGATGATCTTCATGATCTCTGTTGTGGTAAGTGCATTTGCCATAATGTGGATCCTCCGTAATTATTCAGCAAACTTCCTGACTATCATGGAAGCGTTGTGGCCGCCGAAGCCCAGGTTGTTTGTCATAGCATAAACTATATCGCGATTCTTAGGTTCGATAAAGGTATAATCGAGATCCATCTCGCCTTCAGACTCCTTGGAACCTGCTGTAACGTGTACATAACCGTCCTGGATGGACTTAACGCAGGTGATAAGCTCGATTCCGCCTGCACCGCCAAGAGCGTGGCCGATCATGGACTTTGTGGAGTTGATGGATACATTCTTGATGTCTTCCTTGAACGCATACTTCATCGCGCGTGTCTCGAAAAGGTCGTTGTGGTGAGTTGATGTGCCGTGAGCATTGATGTAGTCCATCTGTGAAGGAGCGATTCCTGCTTCCTTCATGGCGATGATCATTGCCATGCCTGCGCCTGAACCGTCTTCTGCAGGAGATGTGATGTGGTAAGCGTCGCATGTTGCGCCGTAACCTACGATCTCTGCGAGGATGTTGGCGCCTCTTGCCTTAGCGTGCTCTAAAGACTCGATAACGAGAACGCCTGAACCTTCGCCGATTACGAAGCCGTCTCTGTCCTTGTCAAACGGTCTTGATGCCGTCTCGGGATCTTCGTTTGTTGAAAGAGCCGTAAGTGCTGCGAATCCCTGGATGCCTGTCTTGCAGACTGCTGCTTCGCATCCGCCTGTGATCATGACGTCTGCGTCACCGTACTTGACTGCCTTGAAAGCATCACCGATAGAATGAAGACCTGTAGCGCATGCTGTAACAACGCATGTATTGATGCCCTTCATTCCGTACTGGATAGCGATGTTTGCTGAAGCCATGTTAGCGATCATCAAAGGAATGTACATAGGAGCGATCTTGCCCGACTTCTCGAATCTGATCTGCTCTCTCTCGTGTGCCTGCATTGATCCGATACCGGAGCTTACGATGACGCCTACTCTGTAGGGATCTTCCTTCTCCATATCGAGACCTGCCTGCTCGATAGCTTCCTTTGCGGCTGCCAATGCATAGTGTGCGAAGGGTTCCATACGCTTCATTGTCTTGAAGTCCATATAATCTGTGGCTTCGAAACCCTTGACCTCACAAGCAAGCTTTACCTTGGCGTTGCTCGCATCGAACTTGGTAATGGGAGCTGTTGCTGCCTTACCCTTCTTGAGACCTTCCCAAAAAGCCTCAACACTGTTACCCAGCGGGGTGATCGCACCCATGCCGGTTACTACGACTCTGTTTGCCATTTAAATGTTCTCCGTTAGTTTTTTATTTATCTTGGCGCTCCCCAAAAGCACCATTGATTACATATGCATGCCGCCGTCAACAGACAGTACCTGGCCTGTGATGTAAGAAGCATCATCAGAGCATAGGAAGTTGACAACGTTTGCGATATCCTCGGGCTGTCCGTATCTCTTGAGCGGGATCATAGCAAAGATCGCTTCCTTCTGCTTGTCGGTAAGAACAGCTGTCATGGGTGTCTCAACATATCCGGGCGCAATAGCATTGAA
>JAEEGJ010006875.1_pt1 | contig 33502 bp, 43 predicted proteins | sample 8958761 | NCBI WGS metagenome assembly JAEEGJ01 (sample SAMN16246546, study PRJNA631951) | gut metagenome | biome: gut microbiome; feature: rumen; material: RS-attached | host: Bos | place: Iran: Karaj | collected 2018-10
GCTTGTCCTTGATAAATGCTCTCTTCTCGTCGTATATCTCGTCGTCAGTCATCATGCCTCAATACCTCCCTCTTTAAGGTCTAAAAGTATACAGTTGCAGGTGTCACGATAAAGCTGTAGTTCTGCTTTTATCTCTTCGAGCCTGTTTTCACAGTGCATTTTCTCGCGGATAAGCTTCTTAAATCGCTGGTATGACAGGTCAATATCAATACTATCGGCAGCAGTTTCCGCGGAAGTGCTGCTTTTTATGCATTTCACAGCTTCGTCGAATCTTTTTCTCAGGAACTCTTTTCCGGTCGCGGTCGTTACGTAAAATTCATTTCTATCTTTTGACGATTTACATTTTACTTTCCCGATTATATCTTCCGCTGAAGCATTATATTTTGGCAGCGAAGGCTCAATTATCTCGGGCTTTGTATATGGTATCTTTTCAGCCTGCTCCGCAGGTATTGGTTTGCAAACTCTCTCCTCGTTACTCAGAGGCGGAAGCGGCTCAGCAGTCAGAGGAGGGAGTTCCACATCTGGGGGTATACTAAGATCAGCCCACGCCTGTCCGATCTCGTCCGGCTCAGCCTGCTCCTCAACGGTTCCTATTTCCTCAACCGGTGTGATGATCTCCTGTTCCTCTGCGAGCTCGTCCTCAATGCGCTTTTTCTTATGACTGCCGCCGTTGAATATCTTGAGATTAACGCCGTAGTCTTTCAGAATCTCCTTGATAGTAGTTACAGAGGTCAAGTGCAGGTCGGCTTCGATCTTTAACTGTTCTTTTCTGTTCTTTGCCCCGAGAATGTTGTTGACGATCTCGGAACGCTCGGACTTCGGTATATCTTCTTTTTTCTTGCTCATTTCGGTATCCTTTCTGTGCAGTTGACTGCACAAGCTTAGTCTTTCGGGGCCGTTATCTTGTCCCAATCCAGCCCCTGCGATGTGACACTATAATAAAAGCGACGAAGTCCGGCTCGCACCCTCTTCTCATAAGCTTCCTGCTCCTCGGGGGTGCGCTTCGGAATATGTACTCTGATATGAGCTCGAATCTCGCCGTTTTCATATGAATCATAGCTTACCGTGCGTTCCTTCTCGGTCTCGGTTTCCTGCCAGTTTCTGATATCGCCTTTTCTCATAGTATCACCTCTTTCAATGTTTATGTTCGTGTGGGTTGTACAGTTGCTTACTTTACAGCTGAGTGTGACTTTTAGTCAACACCGAGTGTAAAAAAAATAAGTCTCTGTGCCTCCGAGTCAAGTTTAAGAATGCGAGTTATCTTTTCTATCTCCGACTGTTTGAATTCAGTTATATTTTTAAGTTTCTTCCATAATCCTTGCCGTGTTATGCCGAGTTCTTCCGCAACTGCACTTGTGCTTGTACCGCATTCTTCGATATACTTGATAAGAAGCTGAGTATCCGTCATTGTCTCACCTCTTTCTATTCGTGACTTTCTGCCAACATCTACAGTATACCACCGTGTTGGCTATTTGTCAACTGCGGTTGACAATGTTTTTTTCCTTTCTCTGTTTTGCATAATCCAGAGAGAAAATTTTTGTTGACATTGTGTCACGTTTATTTGTCAATTTTTGTTGACAGTTCAACAACATCATGCTATAATGATTATAATATAAATAGGAGGTGATTCGTTTGACATTCGGTGAAAGAATTAATAAAATCCGTACTGAAAAAGGCATGACACAGGACGAACTTGCTCGTGCTGTTGGATATAAATCACGTTCAACTATAGCAAAAATAGAGTCTGGAGAACGCGATGTTTCTCAATCTATGGTAATAAAATTCGCCAAAGCTCTAAATACTACAACTGCTGTACTAATGGGAAATGATAATGATGATAATAAAGCAGTTCAATCACCTGCTCCGTCAGATGATGATATAAAATTTGCTCTGTTCGACGGCTCCGAGGGAGTCACCGACGAGATGTACGACGAAGTCAAGCGCTTTGCAAAGTATATAAAGGAGCAGAAGGAGAAAAAATGACACTGGAAGAGCTGTATGAAACCGCCGCAAGCGAGAATATAGACATCTATTCCGCAGCTCTCCCGAAAACTCAGTCCATATCTATAATGGACAGTGATCTTAATTGTTATATTGGTCTCGATTATAGCCTGATCCATAGCGAAGCCGAGGAAAAACGCAGGCTCGCTCATGAGATAGGTCATTGCATTAGGGGAGCTTTCTATAATCGATACAGTAAGCTTGATCTGATAAGCAAGCATGAGTACTCCGCCGACAAGTGGGCTTGTGAAACTCTCCTGCCTAAAGAAGATATGCTGGAAGCTTTCAAGCTCGGTTATGTGGAGGTCTGGCAGCTTGCAGAGTATTTCGATGTGCCCGAGGAACTCGTCAAAAAGGCTCTTTGGATACATTTCGATAAAGAAACTTTATAATTTTTAAAAGGGGGATATCGTTATGAAAAAGGCACTTTCCATTATCGCCGGTATGTCTATGCTTCTATCACTAGTGTCCTGCTCCGAGGCAACGAAAGAAACGAGTTCTGAGGAGCGAGTTGAAACTACTGAAGCCACTACAACGGCTTTCACAACAACAGATGTCGTTATTGAACCGTCTGAACAAGCCAACGAACCTATTTCTTATACCATTTCTTCACGCAATCTAGATCGAAACATTTCAGTAGGAGGAAGAAAAACGTCTTTCACTATTCAAATTTCCTCAGATTGGTCATCCGCATCTGATATGCACTACGGATACGAGATGTGCCGTGGCTTATTTTTCAGAATTAACACGGACCAATCAAATGATTATTCAAGTAATTCCGAATTTCTTGATGATTATATCAGTAAATCTCCTGACTGGATGATATATACAAATAAAAACGGGGTAGATTTTGCGACGATTACAGAAGAAATAGAAAATCGCATTGAAAAAGAACGCTCTATTTATAAGTTGTATAATAATGGGTATATTTGCACTATTTATTTTGGCACAAAAAGTGTGGACGGTTTATCTTCTTTAGATAAAAACTCTATTGCCGCTGTTTTAGACACTGTCATTTTAGAAGATGACGTTCCGACTACGGCCCAAATCACCGAACCGCCTACTACAAAGCCCAATATTTCAAAAGGACAGGAAAATGTACTCAAGCAAGCCAAAAGCTACATTTCACATTCTGCTTTTTCGTATAACGAGCTTATCGAGCAACTTGAATATGAAAAATACAGTCATGATGAAGCCGTGTACGGTGCTGATAACTGCGGAGCTGACTGGAACGCTGAAGCACTCGAACAAGCTACAAGCTATATATCTCATTCTGCTTTTTCGTACTCTGAATTATATGATCAATTAATATATGGACAATTTACTTCTGAACAAGCACAGTATGGTGTAGATAATTGCGGCGCTGACTGGAATGCAGAAGCCGTAGAACAAGCAGAGAGCTATCTGTCACATTCAAGTTTTTCCAGAGAAGAACTTTATGATCAACTGATTTATGAGGGTTTTACTCCAGAGCAAGCAGAACATGGTGTATCTGCTGTTTATTAAAAATAATCCCCTGCTCCATGCAGGGGATTTATTGAAGTTGTGCATTGTGCCTTATTTTTTATCAACAGTTAAAAACTCACAATAGCAACTATACAATGCATTTTTCAACTTGCTTAGTTATTTGTATACTGTATAATGTTATTTGTTGTTATTTACTGATATTACCGTGAAAGAGAGATGATCGTATGTACTTGGTTTACCTCCGTAAGTCCAGAGCTGACGGTGAGCATGAGACCATTGAGGAAGTACTCGCCAAGCACTATAAGATATTGCAGGACTACGCTGCCGCTAAGCTGGGCGGAGCTATTCCCGAGGACAGAATATATCGTGAAGTTGTCTCAGGCGAGACTATACAGGACCGCCCGGAAATGAAAAAGCTCCTCGACCGTATTCAGACCGAGGAGATAAAAGGTGTTCTTGTTGTTGATCCGCAGAGACTCTCCAGAGGAGACCTGTCCGACTGCGGCACTATTATCAGGGCTTTCCGCTACACTGATACTCTGATCATCACGCCGCAGAAGACGTATGACCTCTCGGACAAGTTCGACCGCAAGTTCTTTGAAATGGAGCTTATGCGCGGCAATGACTATCTCGAATACGTCAAAGAGATAATGATGCGCGGCAGGATAGCTTCTGTGCAGGCTGGTAATTATATCGGCTCTGGCTCTCCTTATGGCTATGATAAAGTTAAGGACGGCAGGACGTTCTCTCTCGCTCCGAATTCAGAGTCTGATACTGTCCGCCTAATATTTGAGCTCTGGACTAAGGACGGACTCGGGACAACTACTATTGCTCAAAGGCTCGATGCTCTTCATATCAAGCCGCGAAAGTCAGAGCGCTGGAGCTCTGCAAGTATCCGCGATATGCTCAAAAATCCAATTTATATCGGTAAAATACGATGGAATTTCCGTAAGCACGTCAAGCGCTATGAGGACGGAGTGCTCGTCTCTTCTCGACCTCACGCCGCCGCTGAGGACTGGATACTCGTAGACGGTAAGCATGAGCCTATTATCTCCGAGGATATATTCAAGGCAGCGCAGGAGCGCTTCGGACAGCTTCCTAAGACTAAGCCGAAAATGAAGCTCAATAATGCTTTCGCAGGAATAATGCACTGCGCTTGTGGCAGAGCTATGACATATCGCCCCGAGCCTCGCTGTGAAGATCGCCTGCTTTGTACTAATCAAAAATACTGCAATAACAGGTCAGCTGTATATGATAAAGTCGTCGAAGAGGTCCTCAGAACACTGAAAGAGCTTGCAGCAGATGTCCGTGAGCTTATCGACAAACCGCAGAAGTCCAGCGATGCACAAAAAGCGGTCGCTGCTGCGCTTGTCAAAGAACTGAATGCTCTGGAAACACAACAGGACCGATTATATGAGTTTCTCGAAAAAGGAATATACACGAGTGAAGTATTCGTGAAACGTAATGCTGCGTTAGCACAGCGCCGCTCAGAGCTGACGGAAGCCATTGAGGAAGCTAAGTCGCAAGAGGTCTCTGAGATAGATTATAAGCAGAAATATGTAGCTCTAATGAACGCTATACAAGCTCTCGAAGATGATAGCGTAACTGTGGCAGACAAGAATCACCTGCTCCGCTGTGTGATTAAAGATATAACATATCACAGGGAAACTGATATCCGAGGCAAATGGAAAAATATCCCCTTCACACTGGATATTGAACTATTATAGTTATCATTTACATCATTAATGTGCGGATTCCTCAGCGCATTAATGATAGATATGAGATTTTTAACAAATAAGCCCTTCCAATAACAGGAAGGGCTTTTCTTAATCTAATTTAATTTGATGCGTTAGCTTTTGGCTTTTGGAGATTGCCTATATATCGGCTTGTATTATCTTGCTTATAACTTGCTAATAGACAATTAACGCATTTCGTGCGTTAATTTAGATTATAAAAACACGCGCGTGTTTTAATCTCCGAGAAGTCCGCTATACTGATGATCGTCAACTAATACCGAGAATTTGCCATCGTAGATATCAATGCTTATTTTCGGACATTTCGGTTTCTCTGGCTGAGCTGGCTTCGGAGGCTCTAATGTGTATCCATTCTTGCCTGCTGCCTTTATAGCTGTTGGATAATCAATATATGCATAGTCGAGGTCACAGTTGCCGCTTATGCCTGCGACATTGCCCTTTCCGACTATATCGTTTTGAGTTCCAGCGACTGAATACTGCCATATGCCATACGGCTCTTTATATGTAGTAGAGCTTGCATAGTGCGCGAGCCATACTGCATATCTTGTACGGACGGACTTGTCTATGTAATTTTCGAGGAATGATTTATAAGAGTATATGCCTACCCAGTATCCTGCGGCTTCGAGAGCTTCACAGAACGCTTTGCACATCTCAGTGACTTTACCCATGCCGAGCCGCTGAGAATTTTCCTCAATGTCAAAGTAAATAGGATATTCAAACTTTTTACCTTTGAGGACTTCAATACAAGCTGCTGCCTCATTCTTTACGTCCTCGACGGTTACTGCGTAGCTGTACCAGTATGCTCCTATCGGAATTCCGAGTCGCTTACACTCTGAATAGTTACGCTCGAACTGCTTATCTTTCTGAGTAGCAAGTCTGCCATATCCTGCTTGCAGGATTGCGAAGTCTATCTTCTCTACGTTTTTGACTGTATCCCAGTCTATAACGTCCTGATGCACTGATACATCAATACCCTTTTTCATTTCTTTTCCTCCTTTTCATCTTCCTGCATTATTTTAAGCCTTTTAATAAATCTTTTCGGCCATTTTGCCTTTGGATTTATTATACTATAGTTCTCGAGCATGGACAGGAGCTCCATTAATACTATATAAAAGAACACTCCGCCTGCTGTTACAACTCCGAGGATAGAAGCGATACCGCTTGCTTTATCGCCGTAATACTTGCCAAGAGCGATAATTCCTATCTCCAGACCGCAGACCGTAGTCATAATAATTATTTCGGATAGTTTATTCAATCCGCCCTTTCGCATGATCTTACTGCTCAGAGTTCGAGTCACATATCCTTTTATGATCCCGAGCACGAAGTCTGAGATAGCCAGTCCTGTGACTATAGCTATCATTATTATGTAGCGCATTTTGGCATATCCTCCTTTTTGATTTGACAGGGACAGAAATGTCCTTACCTAATCTGAATAAAATTACCTTTTTATTGATTTATGCAAGCTTCTCGTATACTGCGCGTACAAAATTAGTACCGCTCGCCTTTGCGGTTGCCCAAACATACAAAGTGCGTTCATTAGATGTGCTATTATCAATGATTGCTGATGTTTCTAATGATACTGTACCACCAGCTGAATTTTCAACTTTTGCCCACAAATTTGAGAGGCTCTCACGGTTTGCATCAGTATCACCATATGATAGTATTAGTCCTGTTGGGTCTGCTGCATTAAACGTCTGCATCGCTGATACACGGCAAATAGTGTTAGCTGGTATTGTTATACGCAGTTCAGGCAACTCGCGCCATGTTGTCGATAATGTAAAGCCGTCTTTTAAAACTGTTGGAGTGAGGCTTAAAATATTGTTTTTATTGGTTTCAATCTGCTCCAATTCTGCCGCCGATGCAAACTTATTTGTTGTGCTTGTATCATCAACAAGGTCTGCTGAGAGTTTGTGTGAGCTGTCAATTGCATTCTGCTTGCTATTCCATGTTGACTTCTCGGTATCGCTGACGGCTCTATGAGTGCTGTCATAATTGATAAAGGCAGGATCGAGCTTATTGTTCGCATTGAGCAGAGCCTGCTTTGCAGCCAATAGTGCATCTACTTCTGCTTTGGTGTATGTATCCTTTGAAAAGTCTATCCACTGCGCTGTTCCGTTCAGCTCGCCCCGGACATATTCGGTGCCGTCTGGAACTGTTCCGGAGCTGCCAGCATAGAGGACGGTGTAAGCGTCTCCGATCTCTGCATTGCTAGGGAGCTGTGAATAGTAATTGACAGCTCCTTTATATTTCAGACCAGCTGCAATGCTGTTAATCTGGCTCTGCATATTATGCAGAGTTGTGTCTAAAACTTCAAAGTTCTCATTAAATTGATTCTGATCTGCATAGTCAGTATCAGCCGGTAAATTAAAATCATAGTATTCAGTTTTTGTACCCATTAATAATCTCTCCCCATGTATACTGTTGAACTTCCGCCCACTTGTAAGCCTTCATACCGCCCCAAGTACGCATTTGCTTAAGGTTTAAGTTGACTATTTCTTTTTGCATCGCCTGCATTTCAAGTTCCTGCTTGCCGAGGACGGTGCCATTAGCGACGACGGTCTGACTCATAACAGGCGAACGAATGAAGCTGCCGCGTGATGTGCCGAGGACTACTTGCAGAGCCTCGCCGGTGAGCTCGTCCCTGCGGATTGATACTATTTTCAGATTGATATCGATGCCGTACTGCTCGATATATACATTTCCTTCGTATCCTACGTCGAGATTCTGCAAGTCCACAAAGTCCTTGTATTTAGGATCATTTTTAAGATTTGCAACACTCACTTCAATAGATACTATCGGCGTGCTAACTGTCTGCCAATATGCAAATCCGTCTTTGGTAAGACAGTCATAGGGATCTGGCGTATTCGGATCATATGTGAAGTGAATTATCCTTGTTTTTTGATGATGTATAATCCATGTTGAGCCAGTATAGGAGATAGCCCATACATCACCGAAGTTATCCTTGCATATAAGCTCTGTTATCCACTGAGAGAAGTCTATCTTGTATGATAGCTTAGTGAGGTCTGTGCCAAAGCGGAGCTTGAATGCCGGTGACTGCGGTGCACCTTCCAATGTCGAATTGATCGACATATGGAAGTTATCACGGTATACTTGTCCTCCGTATCTGCTTGCGAGACTGTTATCGTCGCCGAAGAGTGCTCCTATTACTGTCTGATCCTGTACTTTATTAGTGATAAGCTCTGTGATATCACTTGATACGTTGAATGTGTACTCATTCGGCTCAGGACGATGTGTCGGAAGCATCTCCTCACTGCGCTTTATAACTTTATAAACGTATTCGTTTGCGCCTACGTTCTCGACTGTTACCTCATCGACGAATCTATCGAAAAGATCATACGTGATATGCTTAGCGTGAGCAGTGATATACGACTGTTCGGCGTCCTGATATATCTCTGTTTCGTCAATGCGGAAGAGCTGACCGTTTACTTTGAGTACGTTCTGCCCGATGATATACGTCCATTTATTATAGTCGTCTATAGGGTGAACAAGTGTCAGGTCCCAGCGTCCAGCCTCTTCTTTATCTGATATGCACTCTATAGGCATGAGGATAGCAAGTCCGTTGTGGTCGAAGCCGTTCTGAGGCTCGTTGATATCATATACGTTGATTTGTTTTGGACGCGGCGCAGGAACAGGAATAATAGGCTCATAGTCAAATACGCTTTTCAAATAATAATATGGATTTTGAGAATTTTCAGCTCCTCGAGTATAGTTGCCTTGCGCTACTCTATTACTATCGATAATAGGCAGGCAAAGATTATCACTCATAAAATCAACATCAATGTGAAAATAGTTAGAATCATCATAATCAGTTATAAAAGGCAAGCCAAAAGTCGCCGTAGCTTCCATAAGCCTTTCATATACATCATCACTGTATGGAATTTGATACCATACAGAATTAAATGCCATTTTTGCGAAAAAAGCATCCGCAAGCGGCATAAATACATACCTGTGAATACTTTTATTCCAAGTTACATCAGTCTGAGGCTTGAATAATGATATATATGAGGAATAATGATTATCTGCATCTGTGAATATGCCGTAATGATACATATCCATAGGAAGTTCATCTGTCCATTTTATTTCGTCAAGTATGCCATATCCCAGCGTTGTACAATAGTTATTTGAGCGAGGTCGTACATATGATATTTCTGTGTCGTTATTTTCATAACTGTTAGCACGTAGCCCGATTATACGAGCAGCTACAATCGGATAATCACTATAATTATTCTTCCAATCGTCTATGCTTCTGTAGGTATACTGTGGAGGTTCTGTTTGTATCTCAGGTAAATCCTCTATTTTAGTATTAGAAACTCCTACCATAATAGCTAAAACAATCGATTTAATCTGATAGTACACAAATGGAGCGATATAATAATTGCCATTATGCTTTGATGATTTGCTATCATCATTAGCGCTTCCAGCCGCCCATATCGTATACGTGCGAAGTTTATCGTCGTATACATTTCCCTTCATGCATCGTAAGTTATATACAGACGAGTTTGACATTTCATAAAAAAAGCCGCTTACATACTCATCATCTATACTTGCACTACCTACATATATAACATCACGACCAACGCCGTCTATTATAGCTTTTCGATATACGCCTATCGACCTAAATGGACTCGCTGCTCCTTGTCGAACTGGGCATACTGATTTATCTATTGGCTCATTCTGCGTTATTTTATTTACATCGATGCCTTTCCATAACTGTGATGATGCTTTATTTGTAGTCCCTGCCTCGTATTCCCAGTATGGTACTAATGGCTTAGCACACCTAAACTCTCTTGATTTGTCGCCTGTAAGTCCACCAAATAAATAATTGCCCTTCCACGTCTCAGGAGCTCCATATATTTCTGGATTTGCATATGGCATAAGTTCTCACCTCCTTAGTACCAGCGCTCACGTACAGTCATAGTTGCTGACTGTACTGTCTGAGCCTTTACATAATTATCGCCCTTATGCAATCGAGGAAACGTTCCACTTGTAAGCTGCGTACAAGCGACTTTTTCACCGTTCGGTCTGGTGTAGTACGCAAGTTGCCCCTCGCAGTCAAGTGTCATACTGTATGTTGTAGGATATCCTGCGTCTATTATCTCCTGCGGCGTTGTTACGGTAATAATTACATCATTACAATTGACTGTGGCTGTTGCAGCTGACGGCACAATTGTGATCTGTGGATCACAAAAAACAGTACCATTATACTTTACTGTTACATTAGCATTCGCAATATCTATATCTTGCGATTGATCATTATAGGCAAAAGGCTCGACCATAAATGTGATAGGAAATTCTGCCATTTCGATAGCCACACCGTTAGGATCTATCTGATCAACATAGCAGTTCAGGAACTCATTAGGAGCCGTCGAGATATTCAAAACGCCGTAGTCTCTGAGCTTATCATATGCATCACGGACTTTCGCAGGAGATGCTTCTGCCAATACTGCTTCGATTCTCAGTTCTTTATTAGGATACCATGTCTTTTCTTTAGGAAGCTGACGTGGTCTTCCAATAATAGGCTGATACTCTACTTCTGGCGCCCAAGTAGGCCGTATAATAGGCTTTGTGACTATAATACCTAAGTCATTGCTATTCACGCCATTAAATATGAAGTAACTCATTTACTGCCGTCCCTTTCCTTGATTGATTCGTCTCTCAGCTGTGTCTAAGTCTTCCGCCATTCTGTAAACATCATATCTACTGCTGACTGTAGCTTGCACAGAGTTGTAGTAGTAATTGTTGATAGTATCACCACCTGCTCCGACAGGGGTGTTCATTGCTGAAGGTGTGAGTGGAGTAATGCGAACACCGCCGTTCATTACTTCGAGGAGTTCCGGTCCCTGCTCCGCTATAATTCCCTTGTCGTATTCCATGCCGCCTGTGGCGTGGAAGTCATATCCCTGACTTTTCCAGTATTCATAATCTGCTTGACTGTTGATACTATGCTCGTTAATGAGATCATTGGTCTCATATAGCAGTCGTGTGACTGCGGCTCTGAGCTCGCTGCTCATCTCTGCGAATGTCTGATTTGCGAGGATGTCTCCGAGATCCACGCCTGTCTGTGCCATAAACTCTTTGAGTGCAGTCGTGCCGAAGCCGTCTATCTGCGATAACTTCTCAATTATGCCAGTTTTTAACAGCTCCGCGCCTGCGAGTCCGTCGTTAGTCATTTTTGAGACGAGCTCTGTTATCTCGGCTTTTATTGCAGAATCGGCGTTCTTGATATTGTTATCTGTGGCTGCTTTTATCTTCTTTCCGACTTCGTCTATCTGGTCCTTGTAGTACTTGACAAGCTCATCGGCGTTGTCTTTTGCTCCGTCAAAGGAAGCGATAGACGCTTCATCGATGCTTGCAAAGAGTCCCTGAGCTAATGAGTAATTACCATTAGCAAGAGCCTGCTCCGCTTTCTCAAACTGTGAGATTATTTTATTATTCTGCTGGATTGCTGCTTTTTCTTTTGCAAGTGTATCTGAGGCTGTAGTGTAGTTGATAAGAGCACTCTGAGCTCTTGCATATTCTTCCTGTGAAAGTATGCCCCACTGCTTTAATTGGTCTACATTGCTGGCGTTGACATTGCCTACCATGTCATAAGTAATATTTGAGCCGTACATCTTGCCGCCCTGCTCAAACATTGCTTTGACTTGGCTGTTAAGGTCACTCAGATAAGCTTGGCTCTCGTCTCGGATATTCTGAGCTTGTACGAGCTTGCTTGCTGCCTGAGTATTCTGAGATAGAGCCTCGCTATACATCTCGGTATAGTTTTTCTGGAATATTTCGGCTCTCTGCTTCTGGATAGTCTCTTCTATCTTAGCCTGTAGCTTGTCATATTCCTGTATAACGCCGTCTATCTGATTGATTTCGATGCCTGTAGCCTGCTCCAGCTCGCCAATGATAAAGTTGACTCTGTCCTCATAGCCTTTTTTGACTTTGCCGTTCTGATCTACAAGCCCTTGAAGTTCTTTGTAGAGTGTTTCGGTCTTGTAGGTCTTTGCAAGGTCAATCTCAGTCTGCTCTCTTGCAGTTGAGCGCAGCTCATCCATTTTCTTGATATCTTCCTCGATACCGTCCGAGAGTTCCTTCGATTCGGATGTCAGTACACTGAGATATCCCTGTGTCTTAGCATCCTGAGTCGCTCTTCTCAGTGTAGGAATCTTATCAATGAGCCATTTTGCGCTCGTTCCTATGTTTTTAATGCCATTGCCGATGATTTCGACAGCTGGCTTCATTGCTGTTACAAAGTTTCTGACGCCGTCGCCTATAGGCTTGAGAGTGCTTTTTATTGCTGGGAGCTTCTTGACGCCTTTGTCAACTACCTTCTCAATCTGCGGCAAAATGACTTCGCCGAGCCTTGATAGTTCGAGCTTTAAGTTATTGAGAGCTATCTTTGTTTTGTCTGGAGCGTCCTGCGTAGCTTCAAAGGTATTCGCTACGACGTCGCCGAGCCCATCATATCCGCTGACGAGGTCGTCAATGCTGAATCTCTGCTCACGTATTGCCTGAGTGATAGCAGCTGCGCCCTTCTTGCCGAAGAGGTCTGATGCTATCTGGAGAGCTTCGGTCTCGTCTGTGGCATTCTTTATCGCTGAGATAGTTTCGCTCAGTGCTTCGGTCATGGTCTTGCCATCTGCCGCAGCGTTTTGCTGAGCCTTCTTCAATCCTGCAAGAGCTGTACTTGCTTCGATACCATTCTCCTCGAACTGTCCGAGAAGCTCCGCACTCTGGCGGATATCGAAGCCCATTTCCTTGAATGTCGCCGAGTTGCTGAGGAGCTCAGATTCAAGGCTGTTGAGGTCCTTACCAGTACGCTGTCCCACGTCGGTGAGAACATCGAGCACGCTTGCCGTGTTCTTCGTGTCCTCTTGGAATGCTTTCATTATTCCGCTGACGTTCTTCACGCTGGAGCTGACAGCTGTATTATTTATCTGAGAATACTTGAGGAAGCTCTCAGTCATATCCTCGAGCTCTTCGTCAGTGACTTTGAATCTGGTGTTTATCTCACCGATAGCAGCTCCGACGTCGTTCATCTCGACAGGCATCGAAGTGAATACATTATCTGCGGACTTCTGGAGGCTTGCGAGAGCGTCGCCTGTAGCTCCTGTCTTGCTGATTATAGTATCATAACCTGCGTCTATCTCTTCCCATGCTTCCTTTGCGGACTTCATGAGCTTCTCGAAGCCGTCCGCTGCAAGGTTAGCGACTGCGTTCTTTAAGACTGTATATCCCTGTGAGCTGTCCTCTGCCTTCTTGCCTGAGTCCTCTACTTCGTCGCCTGTTGTCTTAGCTGCCTGTCCTGCGTTTTTTTCGGTGTCCGTAAAGTCCTTAAGTGCTTTTTCCGCGGACTCTATCTGCCCCTTAGTTATCTCTATTTCACGCTGAAACGCCTTGTAAGCGTCCTCTGTGACCGTACCGTCTGCGAGTCCCTTTTTGAGGTTCTCCTGTTCAGAGACGAGAGCTTCAAGCTTCTTTTTGCTGTTCTCGACTACTTTTGAGAGAGCTTCCTGCTTCTGCTTCCAAAGTTCCAGTGAATTTGGAGCTTGTTTGAGAGCTTGATCGATGCTCTTGAGCTCCTGCGTAGTCTTTTTCGATTCGGCGTTGACGTCTTTGAGCTTTTTCGATAGATCGGAAGTATCAGCGCCTATCTCGACGGTGACGCCGCCTATTTTGGTTTTTGCCATTAATTTCACTTCCTTACTGCTGCATTCTTATGATTTCTGCAATAGCCGCTCTATCCGGCTTCGTTTGTATCTGTGCATAAGCCCTGTCAAGATACTCTCTGCCGTCTTCTGATTTATTGCAGTTGTAGATGATAGCATCACGATAAAGCCGCCAGAAAGTCAGAATGTCCATTTTTTTCAGTTCTGAAAAGCTATCGCGTGTATATTCACTCACTACTTTAAGTTCGTGATATACAGTGCTGTAGCGTGTATCAGGGACGTCGCCCTCTACGTGCGGAGGATAATACTCCTCACGCTTCCTCAGCTCCTTTAACCATGAACTGAGAACAATTTTCGCCTTGACTATGTCTATCGGCTCCACATACGCTCTGGCTTGTGGGCCTACGCTTGTGAGCCAGTCACAGAGCCCTTCTATGACTTCACTATCTGATACTGCATGATATATGTGATAGTAAGCTTCCACCGTAGGAGGAGGGAGCTTGACTTTTTTTTCGTTGTTAAATATAAATTCATATGTTTCCATTCGGTACTCCTTTATACAAAAAGCGGACGACTTTAAAAGCCGTCCGCCTTTACGTCTTACGACTTGGTGACTATAATGCTATATGTGTTCATTCCTGTGGAAGATGTAAGCTGTACTGAAACTACATTCTCACCGTCTTCCCAGGTTGCGGAAGAACCGTTTGTGAGACTGTTTCCGTTTACAGTAATAACAACATCTGTGTCGCTTGCTGCTGTTGCTGTAATAGTATTCGTTGCGTTCTCTGTTTCAGCGGTATATGAATTTATAGCCGCGTCAAACTCGGGAACGAGGCTCAGCGATCCGAGAGTAAGTGCGGTCAGCTGAGGAGTTCCTGCTTCTGATGTGACATTCGGCTGGTTTGCCATCTTAAACTTATAGAGATGTCCTGCTGCGTCATATGGATCAAACTCAAAATTCGGTGTAGGCACTGTCTCGGTCGTGTTGGTGAACGCCATAGAAAGTGCATCTATGTTCTCGCCCATGCCTGTGAGGGTGATCTTGCCGTCGATGTCATCACCGCCTACAAAATGCAGCCAGTACTTCTTAGCCTGCTGATTACCGATGCCGCCGCCTTCTACTACAGAAACTGTGTCGTCACCTTCTGTTATAGTGCTTGCCTGCGCTGTGCGGAGAAGCTGCGCAATAGTCGCCGGTACCCATGTCATGACACCCCATGCGAAAGATGCCACCTCTTCATTGAGTCTGCGCTTCTTTGCTACTCCGTCATCAGAGGTCGCTGTATAGAATGTCTGTGCATAGTTGAATGTCGCACCGTTTTTAGTTCTGCCGACCATGTTTACATTCTGCTCGAACTCTGCATCTGTAGGCATTGGTGAACCTTCAACGTATGGTATCATATAAACGTTACCAGAACCAAGAGGGATTGCCTTGAGGCGGTCTTTGTTCTGTGCTGAATATCCTTTACCTGCCATTCCTGACATAGTATCTCTCCTTTCAAGGATTTGTATTAGTGAGCTTATAAGGGAAAACGAAGCGGAAATATGTCATGTACATCCGTTCGTCATCTATGTAAGTGCTGTCTGAGTCGATATCAACATCAGCAAGAGCACTAATGATTTTTCTTTCGAGGGAAATGTCCCTCGGGTTTGAGTACACCTCCAGCGTGAAGTCTATCCATTGTACACCCTTGTAGTCATCGGCACCACCGGTGCGGAACTTGTAAGTATAAGCTGCAAACGGGAGTTCCTGAGGCTGTGTGAAATGATCGTATGCAAGTTTATTCTGAAGCTCGGGGATAGCTTCGATTCGCTGTACAGCCTCTTCTGTGCTGTGTATCATCGTTGCACCTTCTTCAGCCTATATTTTGGCAAAATCAAATAATAGCTTCTGTGAATAGTTACTCCGTTGTATGTTACATTAATTCTGCCCATTCCATGAGATAAATGAATTTTCATTATTATCCATACTATCTTAGGGAGCTGTGAGTATTTTGCAAACTCAATCTCTGCCGTATTTTTTAGAATTAGCAGTTTTTTCAATTTTGCCATTACTTCACCACCTTTATAGTCTCAGCAACTATCTGCTCATACTCAGAAAGCACCTGCTCCGCATTTGTTCCTACATAGTGAAATGCTTTAGTTCGGGTAGTACCGTTCCTGGTAAGATGCCCGTTTTCAAGCAAGTGCACTTTTCTGTAGTCTGTACTATGAACGACGGTCTTGAGGTCTACTCCTCCGAGGTATTCTTTAGCGATGCGCCAGCTCTTTTTCTGCTTCCCTGTTTTCACAGGTGCTTCGGCTTGGATAGCCTTTCGGAGCTTCTGCGCAGCCGCTTCGGTGTCTGCATTGATAGCTTCGCGGAGGTTCGTTGCGTAGTTAGTCAATACATCACTGAGAGCCTCGTCGAGCGCACTCATTGTACACCGCCTTTTCGTTCACAGTAGAGCTCGATGTAGTCTTTATCAGGCTCATAAGTACGATATATGCCGTATTTAATTCCGTCAAGCTCTACTTCTCGCTCGCCGTTGTAGTCGATTATGGCTACGGTAAGGCAAAATTCAGGTTTGAGACCTGCTTCACCGCCTCTGTAAAATTCGCTCTGAGAGATGCTCTCTTTCTGAGCGAGTATCTCGACGCGTGTGTCAACTTCTACTTCCTGCTTGTACTCGTTAAGAGTGATGGTTTTTCCGATGAGATATGCGATAACGTCCTTTTTCATGATTCACTCACCGCCATCTTTTCAGCAAATACCCGGTTGTTGAGCGCATAACGGAGCATTCTCGGCATACCTTTCATGTCGTCGCGGCGCCGCCATAGCCATGCTGCGTACATGACTATGAGCTGCGCATCGTCAATCTGAGCCTTGTCAAGTGTCTTTGCACCCTCGTCTTTGATCTCCTTCTCAGCCACTTCCAGCAGCTGAGACAGTCGCGTATCAATACGTGTCTGACCGCTGGAAGTGAAGCCTAAGTCTGTCTTGAGCATTTCAAGAAGGTCTTGCTCCGTCATCGCTTTCCATCTCCTTATGACTTGGTTACTGTTACAGTGTAGGTTGTAACTACGCCGCTTGTGCTATCCTTGATAGCTACATTTACGACGTTTCCTGCTCCTGCGGTCCACTTCATTGAGCCACCGTTTGGAACGTAGATGTCGTTGTATGTGATGCTGATCGCGTCAAAACCGTCCTGAGGAACTGCGTTGATTGTGCCGCTGGCCGCTGTTGTTGTTCCTGTGTAGGTTGTTGTATCAGGATTGAAGGTTGCGCTGAGTGTTACTCCGCTGATTTCCAGAGACTTGAGCTTGCTTGCTACATTCGGGTTAGCGGTGTCTTCGGCGAATGTCACTGCATCAGGTGAGGGAGTTACGCCACCGAGACCGATTGCAACGAATGCCTCTGCAATGAGAGGAAGTCCGTCATACCTTGCGGTGCCCTTGAAGATTGTCTGATCTTCGAGGAAGCGATAATGCTCAGACTGGCTTACTCTTACACCTGCACGCTCTGCGAGAGGATAGAGGTCGAAGTAACCGCCGATTATTGTATTGTCAGGAATGAAGTTCAGAACTTCGATGATGCCGCCGATAACGGGGAGTGTGCCTTCGAGGCCTGATACTACTGCACCGGAAGCGTTGATGCTGAGCATCTCTGCCTTCAGGTTAGTGTATGTTGTCTCGTTCATGCACCATACCTTCTCGCCTCTGCTGTACTTGCCCTTAGCAGCTCCGGAAGCAACTGTCATTGCCTTGTAGAGCTCTACGCCTGTGAGACTGTCTGACAGTGTTTTGATATTGCTTGTATGAAGATCTACCCACGGACGAGCCTTCGAGGGGTAATTGCCGGGCTCTGATGTCTGAGCCAGTCTTGTGATTACGCCGAGCGGCATCTTCTCACCTGTACCGTAGAGGATAGCCTTATCAAGTGCAAGGCCGATAGCCTGACCGATTGCTGTGATAATTTCAGCTGCAAGATCAATCTCGCTGTCTTCGAGGTTAGCGTTGCATACAGGGATGAATCCTCCTACCTTGTAGCCGTCGAACTCTGCCTGATAGAAGTTCAGATCGAGTTCATTCAGAGCTGCGCACATCTCAGTCCATACTGCCTCGGGTATTGTGCCCATGACTGTAACACGGCCCTCGCCCTTCAGAGGTCTTACGAATACGTGTCTGTAGAGCTTGGAGTATCTCTCGATGTTCTCACGAACGAGTCCGAGATATACCTTAGGAATGAGCAGCCCAGCGTCATTGAGCGCTCTCTTTTCCTTGATGCAGGAGCGGATCTCATTCATGAAGTTCTTAACATCCTCGCGCTCGAACATTGCTGTTCTGTTTTCGAGAGACATTGCACCGAAGAGCTCCTTCGCTCTCTTGCTTGTGATTGTCAGATCATACATACTTGGTATCTCCTTTCCTCTTCCCTCGTTGCTTGCAGGGGGAGGAGTATTTGTTTTCTTCTCAGTTTCTGCGAGCTCTCGTTCGAGCTCTGCACACTGTTCTTCAAGCTTAGCGATCTCGGCTTCGTTCTCTGCCTTTTCAGTCTCGAACTCATTAACAGCAGCTTCTACCGCCTGTTTTTCCTCGTCGGTATTAGCTTCGTTAATAGCCTGCTCAATCTCAGCTTCACGGGTTTTGAATTCATCTGCCTTTTTTCTGAGTTCTTCGAGCTTTTCGCGCAGATCACTGAGCGCTTTGCTCTTCATAAGTGCTCTAAGTGCCATTATATAGCTCCTTTCAGTTTTTTCAGCATACTGGAACGCCATTTCTCTGCTGAGCGCTTCTTGATCTCTTCGAGATCGTGAGCTCTTGCTGAGACAGCTGTTTCCTCATATGCAGGGAATGTACATACAGATACTTCGTGCAGGTCTGCTTCCGTAATAGTCCAATGAACACTGCCGTCCTCGCGAATGTCGGTATTCTCGGAGACGATGTTGAAGCCGAAAGAACACTGACTCACGTCGCCGCGCTTTACACGTTCGTACAGGTTCATAGCATCACTATCGTTCGGATTGAGAGTGATCTTACCCCATAGTCCACGTGAATCCTCGCGCAGTTCAAGAGTGTGAGCTGATGTTCTTCCGAGCACTAAGGTCGTATCATGGTTCACTAATGCTCGCACGTCGTTTGACATAGACTTTGCAAATGCACCTTGAGCGACGCTCTCGGACATTCCGCAGCCCATGTCGTAAGTTGTATTAAAAACAGCGAAGTATCCCTCAATAACAGGAGTTCCGCCATCTTCCCTCGTTTGGAATGCATCTCGGTTCAAGTCACACATGACTCGGTCAAAGCTTTTAAATTTTTTTGGCTGTTCCATATTTGCCCTCCTTGTATTTTCTCGGTAAAGTGCAGTTGACTGCATTGTCCGATAATTTCCAGCGGTTCTCAGCTCTACAGAATTTAACATTGCCGCAGTGCTCGCCTGTGAGCTTGCACAGGATATACTCGCCGCTGCGTCCTTCGTATTGACAGGAAGCCTTCGGCATATCATTCACCGTCCTGAATTAGTTTTTTCTGTTTTCCTGACATATCCCATGGCAGATAGTTTTCAAGAATCCTTAGCTCGTCGAGGCCCTCACGCGGCTCGAAGCCTATACGATCTCTATACTCGTTTCCAGTGATAAATCCACGGTCAGAGCCATCAAGAAGCACATCGGATATAGCTTTGATATCCCACCCCATCAAGCTCCAATAGTTGAAGCGAAGGTACATCTTTGGTGAGAGTATGAGCTTCTTAGTCATCTCCTGCTGTATTTCCATCATGATCGGGCGAACTGTGGTGTTGATGAACATTTCCCACTCTTTCTGATTGAAATCAGCTATTCCAAGCAGGAAACGCGGTATCTGCAAGATTGCGGCCACTGTAGCTTTATCAAGCGTCATAGTGTCCTTGATAGCAAGGTCTGCTATGCTTAGCGGTTTGATCTGCTCAATGGCAAACTGATTAGCCGGTATGATCCACGGCGTACCGTCTTCGGTGCCTGTGACATACTCGTTCGCAAGCATCTGCCGACCTTCCTTTGTCGAGAACTGCTGTGCGAAACCGTCAACCTTCACGATAACGCTCGGCTTCGGGCTTTTCATGAAGGCGTTAGTTGTCTTCGTGGCCTGCTTCAGATTGTCCGCTACGTCTTTAAGGTATACTGTCATTCCTTTTCCCTTCCAGGGATAGTACTGATCAGGATTATGCACGAAATGCAGCACTTCATCGGGGTAGAAGCTTGTGCCATTGATATTCACGGTATAGCTCCTGCCGCTTGCATCCGGCACAAGTCCCACCTGATAAGGTGCTATCACTTCCAGACTGCCGAGATATCCGTCTGAGGTATGAGGCAGCACGATACTGTTTCCCTTTCCGTATAGCAAGAGATTGTTGACGATAGCTTCCATCCAACTCTTGCGAGTCATGTGAGGGCTGGGATCGATATCTATCTTACGACTGAGCTCGTTTGTGATCCTTACGTCTCCGCGTTCCGTATTAGCCATGAGATGTATGGTAGTCATACTGATAAGCTGTGATATTTTGCTCACAGCCGTGACGATCTCGGGACACTTATCAAGTGATACATATCCCTCACAGCATATATCGGTGAGTCCGTTCCATATAGCAATATTTCCGACAGCACTCTGAGTCTGTCGACTTTCCTGTATTTTCTTCTTTTTCTTCGACATTGTCAGCCTCCTCAGCTCCACCAGTTTGCTGTCGAACGGTGATTTTCTAAGTCTTCAAGGTATCTTACTGCGGCGAAAACAGCAGCATCAAAGATATCTATCCTATGGTTTTTCTGAATTTTCTCATACTGTATCATATCGTCGGTTTTTTCGATAGCTGAGACATTCTGCACACAGTACTCGAAGGGCTCTGCGTGGAAGTAGTAAAGCTTGCCTTGCTTTGCTATCTGCTCAATGAATCGGAAGCCCTCTGACTTTTTATAAAAATACTGTGGCTGATCCACAATGTTAAAGCCCGCTTCCTTCATGCCTATGAAGTACTCTCGACTAAACTTTCTATCGTGGCCTATCTGCCTCATGTTGAAGCCTTCAGCACGTTTCTGTTTATACCAGTTAACAACCTCGGCAGGATTGACGACGGCACTATTACTCATAGTTAGGAAGCCATCGTCGCGCCAGCCGAAAAGAGGTATATCATCTTCCTCTGCTTTGAGGGCTGCGGAAGCCGCAGGGAAGAACGCATGAGGGAGTATAAAATATATATCCTGCTCCTCGCAGTGACCGAAAAGAACGGAGGCTGTGAGATCGTGGAGCTTTGAAAGATCGGAGCCTCCGTACCAGTCACGAACGAGATGCATAGCTTCCTGCTCCGTAAAGTTGTACTTATGATCGCTTCGCCTGAACTCCTCAATGTTGAAGTATGCTCTTATCGAGCTTGTGAACACGTTCAGCGACTTCGCCAAAAAATCCTTACGCTGCTGAGGATCATTCTGAGCTTGCAGGCTATCTTGTAGGATTTCCTCGGGGCGTATGCTTATACCATAGCCCGGATTAGCCATTTCATGAACAGCAGGGTTCGTATAGTCAATATCACCGTTCTCGTCAGGGTTGGCACAGCAGATGAAAATGAAAAGCTGTTCGTCTGTGATAGTCCCATTGAGAACTTTTCTCGAATACGCGAGCCTTCTACCGAGAAAACTCTGCTCATTGTCTCCTGCCGTCGATATGCCTATCAGCAACTTGTTAGTATATGCCTTCATAGCTTCCTTGAAAAGGTTGTACTGTTTCGGTGACTTGAACGCGTGGATCTCGTCTGAGATTGCCAGATTGCAGTTGAGTGAGTCCTGCTTGTCTGGGTTCGCGGCAAGCGCTTGTATCTTCATCGAGCCGTCTGCAAATGTGTTCTCAATGCTGTGCTCGAAAGTGTTGTCTTGGATTTTGAAGGTGCCGCCGTGCTTTTCATCGAGCTTCATGCGCGTGATGTTGTATTTCAGAAAATCAAAGGATTCCATTGACTGTTTGAGGGCCGCTGATGTGAGGTAACACATCGAGCCGCTCTTACGATACCAAAGCGACAGCGCCCACGCCAGAGCGCCGGCAAAAGTAGTCTTGATATTCTTTCGCGGAATAAAAATCAGTGCTTCATGAAATCTTACATTCTTAGTCCCGGCATGAACAAAGCCTACAACATTGTATACAATGAAAATATGATAATCAGTCAACAGAAACGGCTCACCTCTAAGAGGCTTTCCTTCGATGGTCTCACCCTGCTGATGACATATCGTTTTTTCTATAATGCCTACCACGAACTCTGGGCCTTTGTGATCTATCTCATACGCTGGGTTCTCAAGGTCCCGATAGAAGCGGTCGACTGCCTGCCTGAGCTCCTTGTTAGCTTTTTTCTTTCCGCTTCTGATACTTTCAGCGTATGCGAGCACCCTCGGCCATCGCTGCCAGCCGGCGATATTCTTATCCGCCAAGCTCACTCAGAGCCTTATCAAGTGGGGAGAGCTCTATCCTTGCCTTGATTGCCTGCTCATTGATTTTTTTCAAGCTCGCAGCTGTAAGTCCGAGTTCCTTCCAGTACGTCAGTGCTGTATTGTTCAAGTCATTCACGAGCTTGACAAGAGGATTGAGCGCAAGGTTAGTCGCACCTGCTTTATTAGTGTACTCAACAAGAAGCTCACCTCCGCTGTCAATGAACTGTTGCTGCACAGCATCTCGCTTTTCGAGGATATCCGCAAGCGTATCTATGACAGGACCGAAGTAGTCCTTGTAAGTGCCTGCGGCCTCGCAACACTTGACTATTCTCGTTCGCCATTTCAAGCATGGTTTACCCCCTTTTTCAAAATTTTCGCCGTGTATATAAAAGGCCCTTGCCACCGTTTTCGTCTCAGACGATACCCATTTTAAATAAGAGGGGGGCAAGGGAATTTTTTAAAAATTTATAAAATCTCGGTTCAAAAATATCTGTGATTTCCCCTTGATTTATTTGCTTTTTTAGCTTTTTCCGGGTGGAAAAAGTTGTGACAAGCCTCACAAAGGCTTATTAAATTATCGCTATCAAGCGCAAGTTCAGGGCATTCGTCATAGTGCTTAATGTGATGTACAGTAGTTGCTTCACGCTGTCGGCCGTATCGCTTGCACCTTACGCACATATATCCGTCTCTGGCAAGTATCGCTGCACGCTTGCTTTTCCATTGTGGACTTGTATAAAAATCTGCCATATCTTTTGTTGCAGTTCTGCCGCCGCACTGCTGCACGGCGGCGAAAGGTGTGAAAATCCATTAAGTGCATTCAACTGCACTATTGGTGCAGAAAGTTGGAGTTACACCAACACATACCGCTTCGCTGGTATGAGCTTTCCCGTGTCCGGAGGCTTGTACCGTAAGATCACGCCAAAGCTGCATTCTGTCTGCCATTTCTGCATAGCCGCCGAAGCGGCTTGTGGGTTGTTCTTTCACTCGAACAGTTGTTGAAATTCCGAGTGCTGGTGGTGATTCGCACTCTTGTAAAAGACTAAAAGCCGCAGTCCCGAGCTGTGAACTCGGACATTCCTATGACTGCGTTGTTGTGCCGCTCTGTACATCCCTCGGCGCTCGCGGCGGCGCACATATGCGTTGTATACTGTTAGGGCAAGAGCTTCTGTCTTTCCGCTGTCGGGGCGCAGAGCCTGTATACAATGTCCCTTTTCCTCAGTGCAGTTGACTGCACGACACCATTTTTTCACACAAAGGGGGATCTGGTTGCAGAGGTTGGAATCGAACCAACTGCCTCAAGGTTATGAGCCTTGCGAGCTTCCGGTGCTCTACTCTGCCATTGAGCGGACGCTGCTGAGACGTCCGCAGATCATACCGAAAGAGACATGACAGAAGACAAGAGGCGGAAGCAACGAGCGGTTCCGCATACCGGATGGAGCCGCTCGGAAGGGAATTCGAATAAGCCGAACTCGTTCCGCCTGCCTTCTTAGTTTTACTATACGTCATTTCATAGAGCTATTCAAGGTGTTTTATGGTGTTTATAGGTGCTTTTATAAAAAATATTTTGGATAATGTGCCGCAAAGAGCTTCAGCGCTGCTGCTCTTAGGTTCTCGCGTGTATTCTTTACGGACTTGACGCCTATAGCTTCTGCAACCATTTCCCACGTCTTGCCGCGTATATAGTACTCGGTGAGGAGTGTACTAAGCTTGTGATCAGGGAGCTGTTGTATCTCGTCACGGATACGGAGCTTTATTTCCTTATACCTTTGGAGGTCAGCTTGGATATGCTGTTTCAGTTCCTCAATATACTCAGTATCATTTTCTTTCTCAGCATCGTGCAGCTCTCCCTCAAGGGAGCTTATGCGTAAATCGATATTCTTTACCTGCATAAGGTAGTCTTCTGGTGTCATGGCTCGCATGGATCTTTACCTCCAATCCTAACAGGTTCACAAGGAAATGGTTTATATTTGCATTTCGCACAGTTCCCACGCTGACGGTTAAGCTCAATAGCTCTGTTTCTTTGCTCGAAGTATTCACTCTCAGTCTTATGGAATGAGCACAGCTGTCGTGAGCGTGATCCTGTGCATTCTGCGTCTAAGATCGAGCATCTGTTAGTCTGAGGGCTTGAAAAATAGCACGTCTCTTTCTCTTCATTCACTGAGCTTCACCACCCTGTCGTTTGGTGAGATCATAGATGCGGTAGAGTGTCTCGGCAAACAAACGATCATCAACAACTATCGGCATCACGAGACCAGCGAGGCACATTCCCTCATTGACTCCTATTACTCCGTCACGAAGCGGCTCCTCGCGATACCAGAATGATAGCAGCCCAATATCATCAAAGGGCTTGAGATACTTCGCCTGTATGAAGAATATCTTGCCTCCGCCGACAAGCGGTATAAGCTCCTTACCGCTCCAGCATATTGTGATTTTCAATCTGTCGAGCTGGTACATTCCGTCGATGTTGTCCTCCTCGCTATACTTCATCGTCTCATATTCCTCGTACTTGAACTTGTCCCAAGCATCATCACTTACGCCGAGCAGCTCCTGAATAGCCGATTCATACAGATGTGGAAGGTTGTAAATCGGATAGAGACTGCTGGAGTCTCCTACCCACTGAGCAGCTCGTCCCTGCCTGATCTGCACGGATTTGTGCTGCTTCATGAGCGAGAATAGTTTACTAAGTTTCATTTGTTTTCTCCTTTCGGTATCGTATTCGGAAGCCTGAGATATTTCTCAATCAAATCTCTGGCTTCCTCGAATCCGTAGCATACAGCTACCATATGTCCAGCTTCGCGCAGAGCTCGCAGCCATCGCTTCTGGTTTTCGGTCGGCTTGTTAGGCTTGACCTTCATTTCGATGTACAGTCCTATGTAACCGCCGTGAGCTGTCGGAAGACATACGTCGGGAACTCCCGATTTCAGTCCCTGCGCTTTCAGCCGTGCTCCTGTGACGGCGCTCCTCTTGCCCTCGTTCGGGATATGATACAGCAGTTCCAATTCCGGGTACTGGCTCGCTGAGAACTCTGCCCAGCGGAATAGGACTATCTGCTCACATTCTTCTTTCGTCGCTTGCACCATGCCGCCTCCTTCTTGTAAAATCTTGCGAATATGTATGTTCCGCCGTTGCTGTCATTGTATACAGCGGTAGCTTGTGCTAAGTGATAGCCCTCATAGAGCTTCTCATACTCAGCCCTGCACTCTGTATCCCGCGCGAGTTCCTTCACCTTTCGTTTGCTGAAACGGTTGTCTCGCTGCTTGGGCTGTGGTATAGTCAGGTTACGGGAGCGCGAATACTTTTTCTTGCCGATGAACTCCCTCGCCTGCTTCATCATGTATCGCACGAGAGAAGCGATCCCGTTCTCGTCGAATACGAGGATATCTGTTCCGACGATTCCGTTACCCCATAGGGCAACAAGATCAAAGAGATCTATATCACCGCTCATGATAAGGTGATGATGATATCTTCCTGAACGTGTTCCCTTCTCGGTAACTGCTATGTACTTCAGTGGAGAGAGACCATGCGTCTCACGATACCTCTTGACTCTACGCAGGAAGTTCCTCAGTTCTTTAGCAGCAGCTTCATCATCTTCGGGAAGATGCTTGTTCGAGTATGTGAGTTCGACTTTCAGATCATGATCTGTGAAGTTTGCGTTTGCTATCCTTATCAGCTTCAGCTCCGCATTCATATCATTGAGCTTCTGCTGTGTCTCTGATGTAGGTTTTGCCTTCCGACTCCTGCACGGAGCTTTTGTATACACTGGGTATATATTCACGTCGAGGTAGTCCCCACACTCAAACCTCGTCTCTCGGTACCATGATCTCATTTCTCTCACATCTCCTCGGTGGTCGTAAAGTTAATATCCATTACGAGCTCATAAACGGCAGCCGCCGTTTGCTTTTTTTACTATTATAATAGTATAGGAATACGGCTGCTCAGCTTGCAGCCGCTTCTCTTGTTCTGGTTGCAATTGGTTGCATTTGGTTGCAATTGGTTGCAATTATAGGATCTGTCTAATATCCTCGGGAAGTACAAGCTTTATCCCGAGAATGCAGAAGCCGTCCTTAACATAGTTTTTGTCGCGCAGAATATATGACACTGCGACGGTTACTTCCCTGCCTGTATACCCGTGTCCCTTGTACTCCTTCAGTCTGAGCTTGTCCAATACAGCGTAAGGACGATCATCTCTGCGGACCTCAAAGGTCTTCTCTCCTGTGATAACCTTCTCAAAGTACTCGGGAGCTATCTTTAATTCATGTATCATCGGCTCACTCCTTAAACAGCTCGTCCCAGGCGTCTTCGGGCTCTTCGTCGAGGTCCAGCTCGGAACGTCGCTCTCGCAGCTCCTGCTCCGCTGTAAATCTGCCGAGAAGATAACCTATAATGTAGCCAGTGAGGCTCGCAAGGGGCGAAAAATAGGATTATTTTCATTCAATTCTCCTTATCCACCTATCAACGGGCAATCACAGTCCCATTGATAATTGCTGTGCGTTATCATTTCATAGTGCTTTAATTCACCATATTGAACATCTATAATCTGTTCAAACTCTGCGCCTTTTTCATAGCTATGTATGCGTGCATGAACTTCATACGTTTTGCTTATGTCAACTAATGTATTATAGTCAACTATCCACGCCGCCTTTATAGGCAATAACAGCACTATATCTTCATCAGCGTTTTCTGTATATAGCTCAATTTCGTCGGTTGCTTTAACAAAATGCCGTTTTGAGCCTTTGATATGCAAGTTATTTTCTGCGATAACCCAGAAGTTATTAGGTTCATCAAGTGCAATTCTGTACTTGTTGTCAACCTCGTTACCGAGTAAATCAACAGCTTGTAAGCCCTCGGTCAAAAATCTTTTAAGATTGGCAAATTTGCCTTTTAGTCGCAAAGTTCCTTCACACCAATTTGGCATTTCAATCATCTCCTATCTGCTTTAAGGCTTCATCAGCATAACGCCACTTAAAGCTGTCATCGTAATCACAGTTCTGTCTCTGTTTTATACATTCACTGCAATAATCTTCATCGCACGGTATAAACATATTTAGCACGTTTGTCGCCGATTTCAGAAGTTGTTTGAACTCAGTTCTTTCAGTTACAAGCTGTTCACAAGCATTTAATACCTGTTCAAGTAAATCCTTCTCCAAAAATCTGCCGCCTGTGATTCTCTGCACAGATGCTCCTCTTGTGTTGTGCTCTCGGAGTATTTTTATAGCTTCGTAAAGTGTCATTTTCATTTTTCCTTTACTATCCATTTATCTGTTACCTCTTTCTTACACTTAAATCGCTCCTCATTATTCCACTCTGCAACTACTTTCTGTAAATCGCTTTCATCACGTTCAACGACTTGGCGTGATGATATACCGCACTTAGGACATTGCACCCATACAAGCACACCAAAATCGAGACACTCTTTGTGATAACCATGCTTTATTTCAGGCTTTCCGCCACATTTACAAGTATCAAGATCCGGCATTTCAGTAATCACCTCTTCATCATCATTCAACGTTCTCACCTTTCTTAATAAAAGCCTATTTCTAACGCCGTAAAACATTGATCTAAAATATTGCAGGTAGAAAAGAACATATCACACGGCGTAAAATACGCACAATTTCTGCAATCATTTCCAAACAAACTGAAAAGTAAATCAAAATCAATTTTAGCCATAATCTACTCCTTTCCTACCTTTTTTACTATCCTGTCGTACAGCTCATTTGCTTTACTGGTATCTTTGTAATCTGTAAAAATAGCCGCCCTCAGAACAGGAAGTGTCTCCCGAAGGAGCTTCCACATCTCAAGGCTTTCTTTTTCAAGAGCTGCCATGTGCAGCATATCTGTGTCACCCATTATTTGCCCTCCAGTACGCAAGCCTGCCTCATGCATTTTGGACAATTGCACACATAATCAATTTCTTTGATGCCGCAGTATATTTCTTTATATTCACTGTTATCTGCTGTAAAAATATTACCGCAATTTTTACACTCAAAAGTTTTTATCTTCTTTTTGCCGATAAGTGCGATGACGTCGTCCTCGTACATATCCCAGCCGGGTGTAGCACTATAATAGGCACGTATCTGCATTAAGAGAGCCTTTGCACGCAGAAGCTCTCCCTTTGATTCATCACGTTCGGCTTTCAGCTTGTCTACAAGTGCGTTTACCTCACAGGGTTCAAGCCATTCCTTACCTACATACATTTTTCTTCCTCCTTCATTGAGCCATTCGGACAGACAGTCATAGCAGCACTTCATTTTCTTACAGCGAGAGCGCTTCATATCGTCTGTGGTATTCGACAGCAATTGATACAGACAGTCCTCGATATTCATATTGATATAATGGAGTATCTCTATCAGAGGGCGCTTGCTGAGGTTATCACGGTTCATGGTCCGCTCCTTTCGCACAGTAAAAGTCTGGAGCAACAGCTGCGAATTGCAGTGTCTGGTGTTCGATATACGCCATAGGGCAGTCGTACCGATTGAGACGTATGCAGTCCTTACACCGCACGACCTTGACGTACTTTCTCGGCGGCGGAGGATTCAGGCGGTTCCAGTCCGCCTTTACCTCGTCACCGTAAGGGAAGGACGCGGTACTCTTACCGCAGGAGCTGCACACAGCTTTATATGTGCGAGACGGCGTAAGCCCATACTCGCGGAGCATCTTAGCTCCCAGCTCGGTAGGCTCACCGTCAATGACCTCGGCAGTGCCGCCACATGAGCATTGTCTGAGTTTTATTTTCATTGCTCGTTCACCATTTCATTCCAAAGCTCTATAGCTTTCTCTGGTGTATCAGCACTTTTCCCTTGCTCTCCACATATCAGGCATGATACGTGATATATTGTTATACCGAAGAAAAACTCATGCGTAGTGCAGACAAGAGTGTTTCCACACTTACACGGTTTAGGAATTTGTTCATTCATCTTCATCGTCTTCCTCCTCCTCGTAGTCGTCATCGTCATATTCCGCGTTGCTGCTTGATATCGGCTTCATACTACCGATATCAACTACTCCGCGAGACGTCAGGGGCTGCTTCGGTATCTCTGCGGGTATCTCGACTCTTTCCTTGATACTATCCTCACATACGTGGAGTATTTCAAGCGCTTTCTTAAAATACTGCTTGCGATCCGCTATATCCTCGGTATCGTTGATAAATTCCACAAGTCCGAGCATATCTCTATAAACTGTAGAGAGCAGCACCTTGAAATTGCTCTTGTCGGCGTTCTCAGGCGGCTTCTGCGCTGCCTGTTCCAGTTCTGATATCTTCTTTTCAAGTGCTTTCTTCTCCTGCTCCGCCTGTTCTTTCAGTGCTCTCGCGTTCTGAAGCTCAGTCTCTTTCTGTTTCAGTTCCTTCTCTGCCTTTTTCTTTTCCTTAGCAGCCTTTTCTTTTTCAGTATCGAGCTCTTTTTTGACCTTCTCACTAACTTCTTTCTGTATTTCTGCTTGAAGCCTTGCATATGAGCCTTTTGTCATATCGAGCTCCGCTTCCACGGCTCGCAGCCTTTTCTCCGCAGATTCTTTGTCTGCGTTCGCAGATATAAGCTCCTGCGTTTTCTTGCGAAGCTGTTCTTCTGTCTCCTTATCCGGGACGGGAATCTCCTTTGTAGCAACTTGAACGTCCTTTGGAGCGTTTTCAAACTCCTCCACCTTTGCTTCGAGCTTGGTATTCTCCTCTTGCAGGAGGGTGAGCTGCTCGCCCTGCTGCTTGTACTTGTCGAGTAGCTCTTCGAGTTCCCGGGTAGTCATTCCACCGACGTCCCCGGACTCCATGACCTCAGCACGGTCCTCGGGGTTCGCAGTAGCGAGGAGTGCGAGCTTTGTGATACCGAGCTGTGCATTTGACTGCACAAACTCCTTTCCGAGCTTCTCATATACGCTTATGTACTGGTATGCCTGTCTGCGCTTCAGGTCAAACTCCTTCTCTGCGTAGCTTTCAAAGTCCTCATATCCGAGCTCAGTGTAGAGCCCGTCTATCTTCATAGTGCGGAGATCCTCACCAATAGCACAGACCGCATTGACTGCGGTCCTGCCGTTGGCTCTGATGCGCTCCGTTATCTGTATAGCTCTGGCTGAGGCAGGGAGAGCACTCTCCCCTGCTCCTGCTGTAATAATTTCGTTCATGATATCCTCCTGTTATGCAGCAGCTTTTGCTTTCTGCTGTCTCTTTTTCCTCTTGGCTCTCTGCTCGTCTTTTCGGCGCTGTTTCTTGACTGCGTCGAGATATTCCTGATACCTCTCCTCGAAAAGGTATATATCCTCTGTTTTTGGCTCGTGCCTGTTGTTCTGATAGCCGTAGCACTGCTTGATAGTAAAATCGTTGCTGACCTCCATAGTGTAGTAAGGCACTGACGGTTTTGAAATCTGTCTCAGGAACATGATAGTCGTAGCACCGTTGGCGTGACGTTCTGCATAGCCGCCGACGCAGTGATCGAGTGCTTTTCCCTCGGCAATAATCTCCCCAGCAGTGTATGGCTGTCTGATAAATAGCCCGAGTTCCATGTCCGTGACTTCCATATCGCGACGTGTCTCAGCGAGCTCCTTCATCTTCCTGCTGAGCAATTCGTCCTCACGAACCTTTACGAGCTTCATCACCTTGTCATGCTCCAGCCATAGGTTCTTCGGCATGGTGACAGACTCATTATGCAGGTCGTATTCAAGGGTATTGCAGTTATCGAGATAGTCCTTCCATAAAGTCATGAAGTAGTATACTCCCTGCCTGTTCTGCTTCCGCAGGGCATAGTCCATCATCTTCTTGAACTTCAAGCTGGTGAGAATCTGAATAGCTTTCAGGAGCTCTTCTGTATTATGGAATTCTCGGAAATATCTGATAGCTTCTGCTGCACACATACCCTTGCAGATATCACGCCGGAAGCGGATATACTGACAATATGCATTTCCTTCGCTCTCCAGAAGGAATTCAAGCTCCGGCTTTGTTATCTTAAGTATCTTTTTCAGGTCGTTACTTTTCCAGTTGAAACGAACTCCGCGTCCTATATTCTTTCGGACTATATTCTCGGCAAGCTTATACAGTCCGCCCTTGACAAAGTATTCTATCTGCGGATGCTCAGCGTATTGACAAAGCCACTGAATATAAAATGGAGGCAGATGTTCTCGGTCAGTCCATTCACTATCTATGTACTTCAGGAAGCTGTTGCTGATGGCTTCGCAGTTGACGAGTGTATAGCTATTATCTGTATAATACCCCCAACTGCTGCTGAAATATGGTTCCGTTGGCTTGCTCTTTCTCGGTTTCCATTCCCACTTGTGTTCTGCGATATTCAAGTAAGCACCATACTGTATGGCTTTGTGAGGCTCCAGCTGGTACCTTGCGACTTCCCACCAGTTATATGTTGGCTCAAGGTCGTCCCCCTGAAATGTCAGCTCTGCTTTGATACACTTTATACGGACAAGGTCCCCTGCACCTTCAAATACAGCGAAGTTTCTCACTTCTCTGAGTGTGGACCTACCGCGCCCCATAGCTCTGCGCTCGACTACAGCTCCGCAGTTGGCACACTTGCCAATATCTTTATGCTTGTACGCAGAAGGCTTATTGATACCGTCTTCATAACGAGTATTGCAGGCTGTACAGTAGCAGTCGGTAAGCTTGCTGTTCTTCTCGGATTCGCAGTAATCGCCGTACCCTACAAGCACAGGAGCTCCATATCCGCGCCTGTAAAATACATAGTGAGGCATATATGCTTTGATCTCGTCGAGGTATGCATCGACGTTGACAAATTCCATACAATGACGCCCCCCTCAGAAGTCCAGAAGATCATCGAGGGATATGCTTAAGGCGTCCTTCTTGGTCTCGGTCATGGTGATAGGCTTTTCGACTCCGTTATTGCCGCAGAGGTCGATGTTCATAACAAAGCTTACTGTCGCAGTCGAAAAGTAGAATTTCACAGCTCTGTTATATGTCTCGAAGTCGGACAGCCCAGGCTTAGACGGTCCAACATCTTTTACGATTTCGTTGAGACAGTCGGTAAAGCTTTTGCCACTCTGCTCAATGGCCTGCTCAAATTCAGGCTCTTTATCACAGCAGTACTGAAGCGCATTTGCTACGCCTTCAGCTACTATTTTTTGTGCTTGCCCTTTGACGTTTTTTATATCAAAATACTTTTCTCTGTTCATGTTCTTAATCTCCTTCGGTATGTGCATTCAACTGCACAAGTCTCTTTTTCGGTTGTTTTCAAGTTCTTCAAGCTCGTGATGATATATCACGAGCCGAGCTATCGCATAGCCTTTGTCGTATGCGTCCTCGACAGGATCACAGCTCATGGCTATACTCTCCCACACTCTTATATTGAGCTCTATATCCTTATGCTCTGCCTTGTACTGTCTGTGCTTCCGAATGTACTCAGAAGCAAGCTCGACGGGTACCAGGAGCATAGCAAGGATAGCGACAGCTACAAGAGCATACATCATGCTATGTATTATCGTTTGCATTTTCTGTCTCCTTCGTTCTATTTTTCTCTATCATCTTGTAGACAAGGCTCTCGAAGTGCCTGCGCTGAACGTCAGAAAGTATCTTCTCACCGATGTGCCGTTTGTATTTGTCGTACATCGGCTTTATCTGAGGGTGATTGACGTTGATATGGTAGCCGTACTTATTTTGCGGCGCATATATGGAATCAATCTCTTTCAGAGATGCACTGCTGAGAGCTTTATCATAGTCAATACGCTTCCCCATATCAGCTACGCCTTACGGACTGATAGAAGTCCATCGCCGCAAGCTCGGACTCTGTCGGTGTATCGCCTTTAATGCCTGTCCACCTGTTGAAGCCGTTCTCTTCGAGCTCGTCCCTCAGCTTTTTCTCAAATGGACGGAGTGCCAATTCTGCGAAGGCGTTCCAGGCTTCGACGGCGTTCCTGTACTTAGTGCTGCGCTGGTAGTCTTCGCCTTGTATCACGGTAGCTGTGCCGCTGACAGGATCGCTCTCGAATGCGACATCTCTTATTTTCAGCTTCATCTCAGCTTCCCCAGTACGTCTTTTGATATGGCGAGGAGACTATCACCTGTCACGTATACTCGCTGATCGTCTGCGTTCTTCCAGATAATTGTCACATATTCAAGGTCATATGGAGAATGCATTACAAGATGATAAGTCATATCCATGATATTGCTGTCTATCGCCTGTGCAAGCGGCAGGAGCTTGTCCTTGATAAATGCTCGCTTCTCGTCATAGAT